>Ga0307987_1000042_pt1 | contig 72603 bp, 55 predicted proteins | sample EllFjometagen181_FD_203157 | JGI IMG/M metagenome (GOLD analysis project Ga0307987, IMG submission 203157) | Marine microbial communities from Ellis Fjord, Antarctic Ocean - #181 | ecosystem: Environmental > Aquatic > Marine > Unclassified | place: Southern Ocean | collected 2014-10-08 | reverse complement strand
TCAACCTCGCCAAGCTGCCCGAGCAGGTCTACCGCGATGCCTACAAGCGCATCTACGACTGCTACCAGCCCGGCCCGGTCATGAACTTCGACCACTACCCCGAGCACTTCGAGTACTTCCAGCCCAATGCCGACGACGGCCACCCCAACAGTGTGGAATACGCATGGGAAGGCTGGCGCAAAGACTGGTCCTCGGCGGGTTCATTCCTGGCCCCAGGCTCCGATCAGTACACCCTGGACAAGGTGGGCGCCCCCGGCATGGCCGAGGTGGGCTCGAAGACCATGGACTGCGGCGCCAAGAATATGGCGCCCGTGGGTTAGCGCGGTGAGCTCACCCCACGCTTGCTTCCCTGCCCTGCTGCTGATGGTGGCCTGCGGCCCAGTGGAACCCCTGCCCGGCGGCTCGGCCAGCTACTCGGCGGCCCTGGGCGACGAGCCCGACTTCTCCGAAGCCCACGGACTCGTTTCGGTGGAGACCTGGTTCCAGTATGGCGAGAACCAACTGATGGGCGCCTTCGCCGATGGGCCGTACCTCAGCCTCCAGACCGAGGCCGAGCGCTCCGGAAGCTGCCGCTTGATGCGCTACGCCGCGTCGAGCTGCGAGCCAGCCTGCGGAGAAGACGAGCTTTGCATCGACGGCGCTTGCCAGGTCTGGCCCACCCGGGAGGCTCGAGGCGATCTGCTGTGGACCTGGCCCGACGGCGAGCAGACCCTCTCGCCCGATGACACCCTGAGCTACTGGGCCACGGGCAGCGCAAGCACGGCAGGTGATGTGAGCATCGCCGTCGATGGGCTCGAGCTCACTGCGCCCACCATCGACGCCATGGACCCCGACGGCGACTGGGTTCGAGCCATCGACAACCGAGGCTCCGACGACGCCGTGCTGCGCTGGAACAACCCCATCCTCGACGCCCGAGTCCGCCTGCACATGACCGATTGCACCGGCAGCCACGGCGGCCTGGCCGCAGCCGAGATCGAGTGCGAGGGGCCCGACAGCGGCGAACTGGTCATCCCCGGAGCCTACCTGGCGGAGATGGAAGCCGGGGACTGGTCCCATGGAGAGTGCGGCGGCCACCTCTTCGAGCGCTACCACGCCGCTGCGCCCGAAGGTGACACCACCATCCGTCTCGAGACCATCGGCGACGGCGGGCTGTTCTGGCGGCCCGACCAGTAGAGCCTAGCACCGACCGGGCCCCAAGCAGCGATGGTATCGCTCGAGCACACCTCGGTGATGGCCGGGCACGAGCACGATGTGGTTGCCCAGAGGGCGCTCGAGCAGGGATGCGCACTGTTCTGGCTCCAAGGCCACCAGAGCCTGGGTGCGACACTGGTCCGAAGCGCTGCCCGCCTCGAGGATGGCGGTCTCCACCACCCAGAGATCTTCGAGGCTCGCGCCGCCGATGCGCAGCAGCGTGACGGGCTGTGGCTCGAATCGACCAGCGACCCCCACACCGAGGCCGGACTCGAAGTGAGTGTCCAGCGTATGGTCCGCCACGAGCTGCAGCGGCACGGTGCAGTGGGCAAGCCACAGGCCGCGGTCTTCGATCCGTGCCGGGTTGGCCATCCAGGGCACGGTCCCCAGCAGCTCACGCACCCACAACAGCGCCACGGCCGAGGGCAGATCCCCCTCGCATCCCGCAGGCAGCCCGGCCTGCCCCATGCGGGCCATTGCGAGGCAAGCGGTGGTGGCACGGGCGGTGAGCAGATCGAAGCAGCGCAGGGTGAAGGCGTCCAGCCGGTGCCGGATCACCAGCTCGGACAGAGCTGCATGCACGCGCTCGGCGTCGATGTCGGTCTCCACCGGCAGGCGATCCATCAGCTCGGCCATGGGGATCTCCACCACCAACGGTCCCCAGCGCTCGAGCACCAGCTCGGGCCCAGGCCGGCTGGCGACGAGCCAGGACGACGCCCCCCCGATGAGGCCCAGACGCGCACCGAGCAGGCGACGGTGGGCGTGGACCGCGTGCAGGCCGCGACGAAGATGTTCAGCGGGGTCGCCGGGACCGTCCAGCAACACCAGCATCGCAGCAGCCCCCCGCTGCCGCAGGGCGGCCAGGGTCTCGAGGGCTGCAGGCAGGCTGTTGTGCGCGCCATGGGCCAGCAGCAGCAGGGCCCGGCTGGGCCTGCGCTCATGGATGCGGAGGGCCAGCGCCTCGGTGCCACCGGTGAGCAGCAGCAGCGCCAGCGGATGCTCGGCGGCCTGCTCGGGCTGCTCCGTGGCGCCACAGGCCACCAGCATGTCGCGCCACGGCTCGGCCAGGGCCCGCACAGCCTCCGGGTCGTGGAGGGGTGAGGCCAGGGCCTGCCACGGGAGGGTGGGCACTACTTGGTTCCCACCGTCAGCTCGAAGAGCATGTGGTCCACGATGCGACCGTCATCCAGCTGGACGGAGTGCAGCTGCGCGAACTCAGGAGAAGCGTTGCGGTAGACATCTCGGATGCCTTCACGACGGGACTCGGGGATGGCGCCGTTGTCGGACCACACGTCCACGTCCTCGACCGAGATGTGCTCGTTGGCTACCGCCTTGGAGCAGCCGGCAGCCTCGAAGGCGCGGGCCACGTCGCCGCGGGCGAAGAAGTTGCGACGTGCCGGGTTGCGCAGCCGGAGGATCTCGAAGTACTCGTCGCGGTCGTCGGCGCCGTAGGCGGCCAGGTCGATGCTGAGCATACGGCCGCCCGGCTTCAGCACCCGGACCATCTCGGCCAGCACGGCCTCGAGCTTCATGAACTGGATGCCCTGACGGCAGACGATGAGGTCGAAGCTTTCATCATCGAAGGGCATGGTCTCGCCCGGTGAGATCACCAGCTCGTGCACGGCATCCGCAGCCTGTTCGACCATGGCTTCGTTGATGTCCAGGCCGGTGATGTGGCCGACATGGGGCTTCAAGTGACGGGACACCAAGCCCGTCCCCACGGCGACATCCAGCATCCGCTCCGAACCAGTAAGCGCGAGCAAGACGCGGATCCGCTCGAGGATGGCCTGATCGGTGCACCAGAAGCTCGACCCATCGTAGGTGGCGGCACGGGCGGTGAAGTGCTGCTGGACCTGATCGCGGGAGATTTCCAAAGACTTCATTTCGGCTCCGATATGCAAGGTGTACCAGCCGCGGTATGGCTCGACCTCAGTTATAGTGCGGTGCTGCGGTTGACACCCCGCGGTGCACGGAACTGCGCCCTGCGGTCAGCCACACCGGAGCGACGCATGGCGAACCTCGAGGGTCTCGAGACCCACAAACATCTCAAGGATGCCTTCGCAGAAGAAGCGGTCACGGCGTATCGCTACCTCTACTTCGCCAAGATCGCCGACATCGAGGGCCAGCCCGACGTCGCACAGTTGTTCAGAGACCTGGCAGAAGGCGGGATCTGCAACGCCCACGGCAGCCTGGATTTCCTACGCACCGAGGGCGACCCCCTCACCGGCGCACCCATCGGCCAGACCGACCGCAACCTCCACGCATCGCTGCTGGCGGAGTCCACCGAGTTCAGCGAGCTGTACCCGGACATGGCCGCGGTGGCCCACGCCGAGGGTTTCCCCGACGTGGCGTCCTGGTTCGAGACCCTCACCAAGCTCAAGCGCGCCCACGTGCAGCTGCTACGCGAGGCCATCGCGCGCCTCGAGCGCGGCCAGGGCCCCGAAGAAGGGGGGGAGTGACCATGTCTCACACGGACACCACACCCACCAGCGGCGCCAACGGCAGCTACGACGCCAGCAGCATCACCGTCCTGCCCGGCCTCGAGGCGGTCCGCAAGAACCCCTCGATGTACATCGGCTCCACCGATCAGGAAGGCTTGCATCGCCTGGTCTACGAGGTGGTCGACAACTCCATCGACGAGTCCTTGGCGGGTCACTGCAGCCACATCCACGTCATCATCGACAGCGACGGCCACTGCTCGGTCGAAGACGACGGCCGCGGCATCCCCGTCGACGAGCACCTCGAGATGGGTTGCCCCGCATGCCAGGTGGTGCTCACCACCCTGCACGCCGGCGGCAAGTTCGATCAGGGCTCCTACTTCCGCTCCGCGGGCATCCACGGCGTGGGCATCTCCTGCGTCAACGCCCTGTCCACCACCCTCGAGCTGGACATCTGGCGAGCCAACGGACACTGGACCCAGCGCTACGAACAGGGCAATCCCGTCACCAACCTGGAGCGCAAGCACGCATCCAAGCGTCGGGGCACCCGGGTGCGCTTCCTGCCGGACCCCAGCATCTTCGACACCACCGAGTTCTCCCACGCGGTGCTGGCGCGACGCCTCGAAGAGCTGGCCTTCCTGCACCCTGGCATCCACATCCAGTTCGACGATCTGCGCCAGGGCACCAGCGACGTCTTCCAGTACGACAGCGGCATCCTGGGCTTCATCGCTCGCCTCAACGCCGAACGTACCCCGCTGCACACGCCTCCCATGTCCATCGTGCACAAGGGCGGCGATCTCGAGATCGACCTGGCCCTGCAGTGGACCACCGCCTACGGCGAAGAGATCTCCAGCTACGTCAACAGCATCAACACCGTCTGGGGCGGCACCCACGTCAACGGGCTCAAGCGGGCCCTCACCCGCAGCATCAACGCCTACGCCGCCAAGGCTGGCCTGCTGAAGGCCGACAACGGCGAGCGCATCGCCACCTTCGACATCCTCGAGGGGCTCACCTGCGTGATGTCGGTGCGCATGGTCGAGCCGCGCTTCGAGGGCCAGACCAAGACCCGCCTCACCAGCCGCGGCGTGCGCGACGTGGTCGACGACCTCGTCACCGCACAGCTCGACGCCATCCTCGGCGCCGACGCCGCCCTGGCACGGGTGGTGGTGGGCAGGGCCCTGGACGCCTCCCGCGCCCGCCTCGCAGCCCGACGCGCAAGCGACCGCGCCCGCTACACCGCTCGCGACATCCACGTCAGCGACGAGGTCTACCAGAAACAGTTCGGCATCCGCTCGGCAACCTGGCACAAGTCAGCTGTGTGGATCGCCAACGAAGACCTGTTGGCCGAGCATGCCAAGGCCTTCGAGATGCCCGAAGGCGCTCGCTTGCTGGATGTGTGCTGCGGGTCGGGCGTGGTGGGCAACAGCTTCTCCGACCGTGTGTCGGAAAAGATCGGCCTGGACATCACCCCGGAGATGGTCAAGCTCGCCGGCGAGCGCCTGGACAAGGTCGTGCAAGGCACGGTCTACGACATCCCCTTCCCCGAGGCGAGCTTCGACATCGTCTGCACCCGCGAGGTGCTCCACCTGCTGCCCAACCCCGGCAAGCCGGTGTCCGAGATCTTCCGCGTGCTCAAGCCTGGCGGCCAGTTCGTCGTCGGCCAGATCCTGCCGTTCTCTGAGCTCGACGGCCCCTGGATGTACCGGGTGTTCAAGAAGAAGCAGCCCCTCATCTTCAACATGTTCCAAGAGGAAGACTTCCGGCAGATGCTGCTGGGCGCCGGCTTCGTGGACCTGAAGATGACCGAGTACAACCTCTGGGAGTCCATCGACGTCTGGATCGACACCCACGAGACCACCAGCCTCCATCGCCACGAGATCCGCGACCTGTTCCACAACGCCCCCGCCGAGGCTCGAGCGGTCCATCCCTTCGAGATCCTTCCCTCTGGCGAGATCCGCGACCTGTGGCGCTGGTGCATCTTCTCGGTGCGCAAGCCCGAGTAGTCGCCCCATGACCCGCCTCGACGAGGCCACCGAGCAGCGCGCCACGGCTATCGAGCGGCTGCTGGCCCTGCGCCTTCAGCAGACCGCACCCATCTCCCGGCTGTCCCACCGGGTACGGGATGTGGTGGTGTTGGCCTCGAGCAGCCGGGGCGGCTCCAGCGTGATGGCGGAGATCCTCCGCAACAGCGGCCACCTGCTGCACTTCCGGGCGGAGATCAACCCCTTCCTGTTGCTGGCCGGCCACGCCTGGCCCGAGTCCGGTCGCTCGAACGACAGCCTCACCGCCGATGATCTGGGAGACCCCAGCCGGCTCGAGCACCTGCTGGCCCACGACCTGGGTCGCCACGCCGGGACGCTACCCAACGCGCAGGCGGTTCGAGACTTCGCCGTCGAGCTGCACTGGCGCCTGTCCCTTCAGTGGCCCCTCGAGCCCTTCGACCCCAGCTGGGTGCTGGAGCAAGCACGCCACACCCTGCGCCAGCTCGAGCACAGCCACGGCTGGGCGCCAGGCACCTTCCCCGATGCCGCCCGCTTCCACGCCATCTTCCTGGCGCAGGTCCGCCAGCGACACCCCCGGGTCAACCCCTGGTACTACGATCTCCCACCGCAGCTCATCCAGCAGCACTGCCCCGACGCCCACCCCAGCCTCGCGCCACCATCAGCGGTGGTCCTCGAAGAGCCCCCCTTCGTCACCGTCAGCCCCTGGCAGGCCGCCACGGTCGAAGAGCTCGAGCGGCTCCCGCTGATCATCAAGACCCCGTCCAACGTCTATCGGCTGCCCTTTCTGGCAGCCCTGTTCCCCAACGCGCGCGTCCGGGTGCTCCACCTCACCCGCAATGCGGCGGCGTCGGTCAACGGCCTGGTGGACGGCTGGCGCTTCCGGGGCTTCTTCGCCCACCGGCTCGACCGCGAGCTGGCCATCCGAGGCTACTCCCAGGCGCAGCATACCTGGAGTCGAGCGTGGTGGAAGTTCGATCTGCCACCTGGCTGGCAGGACTGGACCGAGAACTCCCTGGTGGAGGTGTGCGGCTTCCAGTGGCGTTCGGCCCACCGGGCAGTGCTGGACCAGCTGACAGCCCAACCCGACATCGAGCGCATAACGCTTCCCTTCGAGCGCGTGGTTGGCAACCACGACCACCGCGTCGAGGCCTTCTCCACGCTCTCTCGCTGGCTGGGCTTGCCCGGCGACGCCACCATGGATCGGCTGGTGTCCTCTGGGCTGCCCCCCATCATGGCCACCAGCCGCCCACGTCACCGCCGCTGGTATGACAAGGCCGAGCTGCTCGAGCCCGTGCTGGCCAGGGACGACACCCGCGCCATCCTCGACGAGCTGGGCTACGCTCCCGATCCATCCACCTGGTTGTGAGCCCGATTCCACGCCCCTGGAGAGGTCCACCATGAGTGAGCAGAGCGACCCACACAGCATCTCGAGGGACAGCGCAGCGAGCTTCGGCGGCCCGGGCTGGAAGCAACGCAGCGCCACCCACGCCCAGGAGATCGCCGCTGGCCTGCTCTGGGCGCCCTACCAAGTCGAGTCCGAGATCGGCACGCTCGAGGCGGTGTTGTTGGCCTGGCCCGGCCCCGAGCTCGACGTGGGCGACCATCCTGACGAGCAGCTCATGCTCGGGCGGGTGGACGTTCCCGAGATCCAGCGGCAGGCGCGCGCCATCGGTGACTTCTACCGCAGCCGGGGGGTACGGGTACACCTGCATCGCCCATCCGTGGCTCCACCTCCCAACTACGTCTTCATGCGGGACCTGTTCTTCATGACCCCCGAAGGCGCGGTGCTGGGCCGGCCCGCCGGTGAGCAGCGCGCGGGCGAAGAACGATGGGCCGCCGAAGCACTGGCCCTGGCCGGCGTCCCCATCCTGCGCACCCTGCGGGGCGGTGCCACCTTCGAGGGCGCGGACGCCCTGTGGCTGTCACCCCGCCGCGTGCTGCTGGGTACCGGCGTGCGCACCAATGCCGAGGGAGCCCGACAGCTCAGCCAGCTGCTGCAGGGCATGGATGTCCTGGTCGAGCAGGTCGCCTTGCCCCGCACCGGGGTGCAGCACCTGTTGGGGGTGGTCAATCTGCTGGACCACGACCTGGCGGCCATCAACGGCGCGCGCTCGGATGGAGCCCTGCTGAACCGGCTCGAGGCCTTGGGCATCGGCGCCGTGGTGGTCCCCCCCGGAGAAGAGCTGCTGGATCGGCGCAGCAACAACTTCGTCACCCTCGCCCCCCGCGAGGTGGTGATGCCCGCCCGCTGCCCCGCCACCCGCACCCAGCTCGAGGCCCGAGGGGTGGTCTGTCACGAGCTCGAGGTCAGCGAGTACATCAAGGCCGCTGGGGCCCTGGGCTGCCTCACGGGTATTCTCTCTCGGGAGCGCTACCAGCTCACCGGTTCGTAGGACACCACCACCAGCGTGTCGCCACAGGCCACCGTGTGATCGTTGGACGGGTTGACCAACACCTCATCGGCCTGGGGGCCCGTGCAGGGCTGGACGGACATCAGGATGGCGCGGTGCTCGCGCTTGAGCAGATCGTGCAAGGCCACCACCGTCTTGCCGTGGTGCGCCTGGGGAACCTTGACCTTGTGGAAGGCGTTGCCCTTGGACACCGTCATGATGTCGTTGAGCACCCGCACCAGCCCACGATTGCGGCTGACGTTGCCCAGCACCACCCCGGTGAACCAGTCCCCCACCACGATCTCTTCCACGTCGTGCATCTCGAGCAGCGTGGAGTTGGCGTGGTCGTGGAGCTGGGCGCAGGTGAAGATCTCGGGCGCGAGCTGCTCGATGGTCAGGCCGGCTAAAACCGTACGGGCGTCCTGGTCCTGATCGGCGCGGCGCACCGTGCGATCCGTGAGCAGGATGGCCACGGAGGCCTTGCTGATGTTCACCTCTTCGAGAACCTCCACCCGGGTGTAGTCCCCCTGGTGGTGGTACAGCAGCTCTGGACGCACTTGGTCCATGGGGACAGTGTCCGGCATGCCGGGCCCCTCGGTCACGATCACCACCGCCTGGTTCGCGCGCCGCCCCCCATGGAACAGCTCCTGCAGGACCGTGGGCCCGGAGCGATTCCAGCCACAGATGACCACGTGCTCTTCGAGTTCGTCCAGATCCATCTCGTTGATCCCTTGGCCCCCGGAGAGGCGTGACGCCATGGAAGCCGACACCGTACCGACAAAAAGGGCGAAGACGGTCATCCCACCCAACATCAGCCCCAGGGTCACCAGCTGCCCCAGGGGGGTGGCAGGCTCGGCGCCGACGGGCTCGCCCGCCACCAGGCTCATGATGCTGAACCACATGGCTGACGATAGCTCTCCCAGCGCCGGGTTGCTGCCTCGCTCGCCCAGGAACAGGATCACCCCTCCGATGAGCACGAAGGTGGCCATGACCGAAGCCAAGGTGACCAGTTCCTCCACGGTACTGTTCAGCTCGGCCCGGAAGATGCTGAGTCGGCGATTCAGCAACAAGCCTGCACGGAACAGCCGAACCATGCGCAACACCCGATACACCCGCAGCGGCCGGATCAGCGGCACCAGGGAGAGCAGGTCGATCCAGTAGCGGCTGAAGAAGCGGCGCTTCTTTCGGGCCACCAGGAAGCGGATGGCCAGCTCGATGGCGAACACACCGGTCAGTGACTCGCTCGCCACGGACAGCACCAGCCAGCCCGTGCCCTTGGGCTGCACCAGGTACTCCGCGAGGATCAAGCCGGAGGAGCAGAGGATCAGCACCACCAGCACCAGCTCCACAACCGGGTGGTGGATGAAACGATCCAGCTTGGTGCGCAGGTCCGCCATGTCGATCCTTTCTATAGCTGGTGATGATACACGAGCTTGGAACTCAAACCCAGAGGGTAGCCATGACCGGAGGCGACGACCTCGAGGCACTGAGCGAAGAAGCCACTGCCAACACCGAGCTCGGCGAGTCCGCCGACACCCACGAGGTCACGCGCTCCACCTACGGGTCCGTTCAGGCTGGCAGGACCCGGGGGGAGACCCGTGTGGTCACCACCGCGAGGCTCGGTACCGAGACCGACCCGGAGGAGCCCACCGAGCCCCTCCCCTCCCCCACCCCACCGCCTCGGCGGCGGCGGGGGCTGTACCTCCTGTTGGCCATCATCGTGCTGGTGCTGGGGTCGCTGTGCTGCCTGGGCTTGGCCACGGTCTGGTTCCTGCTGCCCACCTCCCCCCCGTCCCTCACGGTGGCCGAATCCATCCCCGAGCTCGAGGCGAAACCTCGAGCGGATCCACCGCCACCGGCCCCGACAGCCCCGGCGCTCGAGCCCGCAGCGGCAACCCCACCCACCCCGCAGGCAGCCGCACCCGCCGCACACACTGATCCAGCTGAGCCCAAGGAGCCCGCCCCCGAGCCCACGGAACCCCCTCCCGACGCGGTCACCGATGCTGGCGACGCCGATCCCTACATCGACGCCAATTACGACGCTGACATCGACCTGAGCGATGTAGATCCAGGCCCCAGCGAGCTGTCCATCAGCGCACCGGCCGAGCCTTCTGATCCGGCGCCCCCCGGTCGAGACCCGGTCCTCCTCATTGGCGCCCTCAGCCTCACCGGGCCCGGCAGCGAGCCCCAGCTCCGCAATGTCATGGTGCTGGCGGAGTCCGATCTGTTGGCCTGCTACGAAGACTCCCTGCAGCAGGGCCCCATGGAAGCCACCCTGTCCCTGAACATGCGGCTGCTGGCCGATGGCACCGTGCTGGGAGCCCGGGCGCGGGAAAGGCGCGAGGAGGTCCCCGTGCTCTCCCTCTGTGTCGAGCGCGTGATGCTGTCCCAGCGGTTCCCAGGGCTCACCGGAGCGGTCAGCCTCACCGTGCCCTTGAGCTTCGTGTTGAAGGTCAGCTCCACCGAGAACTGAGCGCTACTCGAAGCTCACCGTCTGGTCGTTGCTCTGGCCCGGCTGACCCTGCAGGTTGTCCCCGGTCTGCCAGTCGGCGTCGTCCAACAACCACTTGTACTCGAAGGGCTCATCGAGCTCGGTGAACACGGCGGTCCAGTGGTCACCGTCGACGCTGGCGGGCCAGCCCGCTTCCCAGCTCAAGGGCGAGGCATCTCCGCGCACGGCCAGGTAGCGCCCGGTGGCGTGGTGCTGGACCGTCACGGTTGTGAGGCTGAGCTCCACGGGCTGTCGAGGGATCAAGCGCGCCAACATGCCTGGGTGGTCCGAGACCTCGGGCCAGCGCTCGCCCGTAAAGATGCGCTCGAAGTCCTCGAGGGCCACCGGGGCGCCGCGGTGAGCCCAGACGTAGTCGATGCGATCGTCGTCCAGCTCCGCTCCCAGGTCCTCGAAGCCCATGGCCTGCATGGCCAGGGTGGCGGGGCTGCCCGGTGTGGCGTTGAAGTCACCCAGCACCAGGCTGTGGGCCGATGACGCGGTGACCAGCGCTTCCACCGCAGCCTGGCGCGCCTGGCCCAGGCGGGCGGCGGCGTGTTGGTGGTCCAGGTGCAGCGAGCTCACCGCGATGTGGGCGAAGCCGGCATCCCAGCGGCCCAGCACCCCGACACGGCGGAGGCCATCCTGGAGGTGGAACTCGATCTCCCGTTCTTGCAGGAAGCTACCCTGCACGGCCAGCCCCACGTACTCGTCGGCTTCGTCGGCGGTGCCTTCCCAGCCCACGTGGGCGAAGGTGGTGGTGAGGGACCACACCAGCCCCGAGGCGTCCTCGAGGGCCTGCTCGAGCAAGGCACTGGCGGACTCCTGCGAGGTCTCACAGAGCTCTTGCAGCGCGATGACCTGTACGCCCTCTGCGACCACCGCTTCGGCGATGGCCGCGAAGCGGTCCGCGTTGGTCGAATACTCGGTTCCGCCGGTCTCGAGGCAGTGCAGGTTCAGGGACAGCACGGCGAAGCCCTGCTCATCTGGGGGATCGCCGCTGTCGTCGGGCTCGGAGTCCCCGCTGTCCACGGGCTGGCTGTCACCAGGTGGTTCGCTGTCCATCGGCGCCTGGCTGTCGGAAGGATCGACGGTGCACGCCGCCAGCAGCAGCCATCCGCTGATCACTGCTGCTCCAGCCACCGCACGAATTGCCCCAGGCCCTGGTCCAGAGAGGTGGTGGGCTGATAGCCCAGCAACTTGTTGGCCAGGGAAACATCGGCCCAGGTCAGCGGCACGTCTCCGGGCTGATGCCCCGTGCGCACCACCTTCACCTCACGCTCGAGGGCCTGGCCCAGGGAGCGGATCAGGGCGTCCAGGCGCACCGGGTTGGTGTTGCCGAGGTTGAGCACAGCGCAAGGGAGTGGACGATCCACCGACGCCAGCAGGCCGCGCACGATGTCGCCGATGAAGGTGTAGTCCCGCAGCGTGCTGCCGTCGCCGAACATGGTGATGGGATCGCCCGCGCGAATCTTGCGCGCGAAGCCATGGATGGCCATGTCTGGGCGCTGCCGGGGGCCGTAGACCGTGAAGAAGCGCAGCAGCGTGAGCTGCAGATCGAACAGCTGCTGCCATGCCCGGCAGACGATCTCCATGGCGTGCTTGCTGGCCGCATAGGGGCTGGCGGGCACGCCCAAGGTGTCGGTCTCACAGAATGGCCCCTGGCTGCGCGAGCCGTAGACCGACGACGATGAGGCGGCCACCAGGTGGGTGACCCCCGCGTGGTGCATGGCCTCGAGCAGGCCCTGAGTGCCCGCCACGTTGACCTGCATGTAGGAGACCGGTCGCTCGAGGGATGCCCGCACGCCCGCCCGGGCCGCCAGGTGCACCACGCAGTCCACGCCGGCGACCGCTCGAGCCACCAGATCGAGGTCGCGCAGGTCGCCCTCCAACAGCTCTACATCGTCCCGCACAGCGGTGAGGTTACGTCGCTTCACCGCCGGGTCGTAGTAGGGGTCGAAGCTGTCCAAAATGCGGACACGGTCCCCACGCTGGACGAGCGCTTCTACGAGATGAGAGCCGATGAAGCCGGCGCCGCCGGTGACGAGCACGCTGCGAGCGCTCATGGGGTTTCCTTCTGCTGGAGTCCGTCGACGAAGCTGTGGATCCTACTGGGCCAGGTGTTGGCCCGGTAGCGCACGCGGCCTTGGGGATCCAGGACCAGCACCATGGGCAAGCTGTGGGCCTCGTAGGCTCGAACGATGCTGCCGTTGCCATCGAGCACTACGGGGTATTCGATGCCCAGGGCCCGCACCGCCTCGGTCACGGTGGCCGGGTCTTCACCGGCGTTGATGCCCACCACGTGAGCGCTGTCGCCGACGCCCTGAAACAGCGCGTTGACGTGGGGCACCTCGTAGCGACAGGGGCCGCACCACGACGCCCAGAACACCAACACGACGGGCTTGCCCTGGAGCTTGGACAGGCTGAGGCTGCCCCCGCTGGCCAGGGGCGCGACGAACTGCGGCGCACTCAAGCCCTCGTAGGGACCCGCGGGGGTCATCTGCCCACAGCCCGTGAGCAGCAGAGAAATGCAGACTACGAGCATCGTCACGGCATGCACCAGACCTCCAGCGTCCTGTGGCCTCTCACCCTTAGCCCGCGCCCACGTCACCGGGCCAACGACCCACCGCCGGGCTTAGGAGCCCGTGCAGGTGTGGGTGATGGTGACGGTGTCGGTGGCGCTGTCACCAGGGCAGTCCGTGACCTCGAGGGACAACTCGACGGTGTAGGTGGCGGTGGAGCCGTAGGTGCAGCTCAGGCTGGACATGGTGAGCGTGGGGGTGACGCTGCTGCTGTCGTCCAGGGTGCCGTAGCTGGAGCCGCTGGTGACGGTCCAAGCGTAGATGAGATCCGTGTCGTCGGTGTCGCCCGAAGCCGAGCCGTCGAGGTAGTAGTCGAAGTCAGGGCAGTCGTCGCAGGTGTAGGCGTAGCCCGTGAGCGAGCAGGTCTGAGTGTAGCTGTCGCTCTGATCCGGACCGGCATTGACGACGGGCACCGCGTTGGCACCGCGGTCGGTGATGGTGACCAAGGTGGTGGCCGCGTAGGAGACCGCGCCGCCGTCATCGACCGTGAGGCTGAACTCGTAGTCGCCTACCACGTCGGGATAGAAGGTGGGGTCGGCGTCGCTGGAGGTCTGGATGTCCGAGGTCGTGCGTGCCGAGCCGGAGGGCGCGGAGATCAGCTCCCAGGCGTGGATCAGGACGTCACCTTCTGGGTCGAAGGAGCCGGACCCCACCAGGTACAAGGGGCTGCAGGTGAGCAGGCTGGACAGCATGGCGTTGTAGTCGGCCACCGCGGTGGGGGCCCACTCTGCGTCGCCATCGCAGTCGTTGTCGATGGTGGGGTCCACCTCGGGGGCGCCAGGGTAGACGGTGGGATCGCCGTCGTCGCAGTCGCCGTCGTCGGTGTCGTAGCCGTCGCCGTCGTGGTCCCAGGTGTGGCAGTACTCGTTCAGCGCACCAGGGCTGCCGTTGTCGGTGCGATCACCCCACCGCTCGATGGAGTAGCACCAGTTCTCGGGGGTGTCGTTGTCCACGTGGCCCACGAAGATCTCGGTGTCCTGGTAGATCCAGGGATCGAGGCTCATGGAGGAGCCCGAGACATCGGGCATGCTGGCGCCGTCGTCCCAAGAGACCTGGTCCAGCAGGATGTCGCCAGCCATGATGAGAAGGTCGTCGATCTCGTTGGAAAGGATGACGTCGGCGTACTGGTAGTCCACCACCGTGTCGCCGTTGGTGGCCGAGTCTTCGTCTACCGCGAGCACCCACAGCGCACCCGGCTCCATGACCATGAGTTCGTCGGATTCGATGACGTGGTAGTCGTCATCGACGGAGGAGGTGATCAGCAGACCGTTGAGGTACAGGCTGCGGTCGGACGCGTTGTAGATCTCGAACCACTCGCCGTAGGCATCGCTGACGGTCTGAGGATTGTTCATGACCTCGACGATGACGATGTCGCCCTCGGACCACTCGCCTTCGTCGACCAAGCCATCGCAGTTGTTGTCGATGAGGTCGTCGGTGACCTCCACAGCGCCCGGGTAGATCTCGGCGTCATCGTCGTCGCAGTCGGCGGCGTATTCGTCGCTGCCGCACCAGGTGTAGCCGTCGCCGTCGAGGTCCTGTTCTTCGTCGATCAGGCCGTCGCCGTCGTTGTCGAGCCCATCGCAGATCTCTTCCTCGACGCAGTCCGCGGTGCCGTTGCCGTCGGTGTCTGCGAAGCCTTCGTCCACAGAGCCGTCGCCATCGTTGTCGATGCCGTCGCACTCTTCGGAGTCGATGCAGTCGGCGGTGCCGTCCATGTCCGCGTCGCTAAAGCCTTCGTCGACCACGCCGTTGCAGTTGTCATCGGCCCCGTTGCACTCTTCCTCGTTGCCTGGGAAGACGTTGGGGTCGGTGTCGTCGCAGTCGCCATCGGCCTCGGTGATGCCGTCGCCATCAGCATCGACGAACTCACCCCAGGAATCCTCGGTCTGTGAGTCGCCGGGCGTCGTGTCGGGTCCCGTGTCGTTGCCTTTGCAGTTTCCGGCGACCAGAAACACGGATGCCAGGACAAGGGCAGAGCTGGTGGGAAGGGCATGGCGCATGGTCGTTTCCCGTGCGGCGGGCTACCGCGGACAAGGATTTGACGTAGAGTAGCAGCATGGGACACCAGTTCGCAATGGGCCTGTAAACCCTGCACCCGCACCATCGTTCACACCGATGACATCGCGGATCCCGCACGCCACCGTTTGCGGCGGACACAGCCGAATCACGGCCCGATGGTGCGCGGATCGAACTGAGCTCAGACCTTGGCCATGGTGCTCTCTTCGCGATGCAGCAAGCGCATCCAGAAGCGAGCCATGCGTGCGGATCCCGCATCCACCAGCGTGTACACCACGGGCACCACGATCAGGGTGAACACCGTCGCCGCCCCCAGCCCACCGATGATGGTCAGGGCCAGAGGAGCCATGGTCTCTCCGCCTTCCTTGGTGCTGACGGCCATGGGCACCATGGCGCCCGCGGTGGTGAGCGAGGTGATGAGCACGGGGCGCAGGCGGGTGGCCGAGCCCTCGATGGCGGCGGAGATGATGTCCATGCCCTTGCGGCGCAGTTGGTTGACGTAGTCCACCAGCACGATGCCGTTGTTGACCACGATGCCCGCCAGCATGATCACCCCCAGGAAGGTGGGGACACTCAGGGTGGTGCCGGTGAGCAGGAACATCCAGATCACGCCCACGAAGGCCAAGGGCATGGTGAACATGATGGCGAAGGGGTGACTGAAGCTCTCGAACTGCGCCGCCATGACCATGTAGACCATCATGACGGCCAGGACCAAGGCCGCCAGCAGCTGCCCGAAGGCCGACATCATGTCCTCGTACTGGCCGCCGAACTCGATGTTGTAGCCTTGGGGCAGCTGGGCCTCGATGGGCCCGAGAACTTCGGCCACCGCGCCCATGGCGGTGCGCAGATCGGTGTCCTCGACGTCGGCGTAGATGTTCACAGTGCGCGCCTGGTCCTCGCGCACGATCTGCACGGGCCCGAAGCCATCTTCGATGTGGGCGAGCTGAGCCAAGGGCACGGCGCCGCCCATGGGCAGGGGCACCTGGATCTGGCGTAGGGCATCCTGGCTGTTGCGGAAGCTGTCGTGGTAGCGCACCCGCACGTCGAACTCTTCGCCCTCGGAGCGGAAGCGCGTGGCCACGGTGCCCAGGGTGGCGGTCTTGACGGTGTTGGCCACCTGGCCCACGGTCAGCCCGTAGCTGCCCGCCTTGGCCCGGTCGATGATGATGTGGGCCTCGGGCTTGGCTTCGCGCATGGAGGTGTCCACACCCACCAGCCCTTCGACATCGGTGATGGCCGTGGCGATGCGATCAGACCAGGTCTCGAGCTCATCGAAGTCATCGCCGCTCAGCTGGATGTCGATGGGGTGGACGCTGCCGCCCATGCCGCCGCCCATGTCCTGGAACTTGAACTGCATGCCTTCGATGTCGGGCATGTTTTCGCGAATCATCGCTTTGAGCGTGTCGTTTTCCTTGATCTGACGTTCGTCGCGGTCCTTGAGACGGGCGAAGATCATAGCCTCGTGCACGCCGGCGGGGTTGGTCTCGGACATGCCCGCGCCCGCGTCGTTTTCGTCGACGCCCAGAGAGGCCCCCACGGTGACGACATCGGGGAACTGCGCGAAGACCTCTTCGATGCGGGTGCTGGCAGCCGAGGTCTCGTCCAGGGCGGTGCCCACGGGGAAGCTGACCTTGCCCATGAGCACGGGATCATTGCTCGAAGGCATGAACTCGGCACCCACGAAGGTTGACATACCGCCGGAGAACACCACGATGGCGGCCAAGCCCGCGATGGTCTTCCAGCGATGATTCAGGCACCAGGTGAGCCGCCGAGCGTACCAGCCGCGGAAGCGCGCGAAGCGCTTGCCGTCGTGGAGCACGGTGCCCTGGACCTTGGAGGAGAAGAACACCGAGCTGAGCATGGGCACGATGGTGATGGCCACGAACAGCGAGGCCAACAGGGCCGCAGCCACGGTGATGGCCAGACCGAAGGCCAGCTGACCCGCCATGCCCTGGGAGAAGAGGATGGGCAGGAACACCACCATGGTGGTGAAGGTGGAGGCCGTGATGGCCATGCCCACCTCGCGGGCGCCGAGCTTCGCGGCGGTCTTGCGATCCTCGCCTTCCTCGATGTGTCTGAAAATGTTCTCGATGACCACCACGGCGTTGTCCACGAGCATGCCGATGCCCAGCACCAAGCCACCCATGGTCATCATGTTCAGGGTCTCGCCGATGGCGTAGATGGGGATGAAGGTGGCCAGCAGCGACAGAGGGATGACCACGGCGATGGTCAGGGTGGGCCGGATGTTCCTCAGGAACAGGAACATGATGATGACGGCAAGGAAGGCGCCCACCACCCCGTTGGTCACCACCGCGCCCGCCATCTTCTCGATGATGCGGCCGATGTCGAAGAGGTTGTGGAACTCGATGCCCGCCGGCAGCATGGGACCGAGCTCCTCGAGCTTGCCCTGGTAGGCCTTCATCACCCGGTACGGGTTGGCCCCCGCTTCCTTGGCGATCATCATCATCACGGACTCTTGCCCGTTGGAACGCACGAAGCTGCGCTTGTCCTTCAGCTCCCGCTTCACCTCGGCGATGCTGCCAAGCTGGATGGAGTTGCCGCTCTTCTGGGAAGCCCCCACCACGACGCCCCTGATCTCGTCGAGGTTCTCGAACTGACCCACGGTGCGCAGCAGGACTTCCTTGCGGTCACGGATCTGTCGGCCTGCCGGCAGGTTCAGGTTCTGGTAGGCCAGCGCCATGGCCACCTGGTCGAGGCTGACCCCCGACTCGTGCAGCGCGGCCCGGTCCAGGTTGACCTGGATCTCCTCTTCACCCCCCCCGAGGAACGGCGCCTGGGCCACCCCCTCGAGGCGCTCGATGCGAGGCTGGACCACGTCGGTCATCAGCTCGCGCAGGGCGATGGTGTTCTCCATACCGGAGATGGTGTAGAAGGCCTGCGGCATGGCGCTCAAGTTGAACTTGATGACCAGGGGGTCTTCGACATCCGGCGGCATGTAGGGCGCGATCATCGCGACGGCTTCGCGGATATCGGCAGCGGCCGCGTCGAGGTCGGTGCCCCACTCGAAGTCCAGCAGCAGGAAGCAGACGTCTTCCTGCGAGACCGACTTGACCTTCTCGACGCCGCTGACGGCAGCGAGGGCACCCTCGTAGTTCTTGGCGACGATGCTCTCGATCTCTTCGGACGGGGCGCCGTCGTAGCGCACCATCACGGACAAGGTCGGGAAGTCGATCTCGGGCATCATGTCGATGCCCAGCCGCGCCAGGGCGATAGCACCCACCACCATCACGATGCCCACCAGCATCGTGATGGAGACTGGGCGATCGACGGAAAAGTCGGTCACGTTCACGACGACACCTCGACCAGGGCGCCGTCGGCCAGGCCGAAGTTGCCCTTGATGACCACCAGCTCGCCGTCCTTCAGGCCATCGGTGATCTGGACGCCCTTGTCGCCCACCAGGCCCACGCCCACCTCGACCCTGCGGGCACGCTCGCCGTCCAAGACCATCACGTAGAAGCTGCCCTCACCGCCACGCACGGCGTCTTCTGGCACGTACAGGGCGGTGGCTTCGGCCTCGAGGACGAGGCGCACCCGGGCGTGCGTACCGGCCAGCACCGCGAAGTCCGCGTTGTCTGCCACCACGCGCACCGGGAAGGTACGGGTGGTGCTGTCGGCGGCGATACCCACGGTATCCACACTACCGATCACGCCGCCTTCGGGGATGCGCTCGCCCAGCGCATCCACGTAGATGCGTGCGGACATGCCCTGGCGGATGACCCCGATGTCGGAGTCGGCGACCTGAAGGTCGATCTTGATGGAGCTGGCGTCCACCAGCCCGGCCAGTCCCCCGGGCCCCGCCATGGGGGAGACGGTCATTGGGTTGAAGTACTCGTCTTCTTCCGCCGCGATGTAGGTGACCACGCCGTCGAAGGGGGCGGTCAGGCGGCTGCCCTGGATCTGCTCCTGGGCAAGGCCCTGGGCGGCCTGGGCCTGCATGAGCTGCAGCTCGGCCATCTCCATGCCCGCTTGGGCCTGCTCGTAGGCTTGAGCCGGCAGCGAGCCCTTCTCGTGCAGCGTCGCAGCCCGCCCGAACTCGCGGGTGGCGTTGACGAAGCCAAGCTCGCCCAGCTTCACAGCGGCATCGGCCTGCATGGCTTGCAGGCGGGCCATGTCCGTGTCGAGCTGAACGAGCAGGTCGCCACGCTTGACCTGCTGACCGACCTTGACCGGGATGCGCCGGACTTTACCCGGCATGTCGGTGATCAGGTTGACCTGACGGATGGCTTCGACCGTGCCGGTCAGCTCGAGGCTATGGATCAACTCGCCACGGGCCGCCGGGGCAACCTGCACGTAGGCGCGCAGCTCGTCCATCTCGACGTCGCCACCACCGGAGTCGAAGCAGCCACCCAGGGCGGGCAGCGCCGCAAAGGCCAAGATGGCCCAGGGGATCGTAATATTACGGCTCATGGGGATACCTCGGGTTTGTCGCCCACCGCTTTGCGCAAAGCGGCGTGGGACAAGTGGATTCCGGTCTCGGCCTGCAGCACCGAGAGACGGGCGCCGGCCAGGGCGGTCTGGGCCGCCAGGAGTTCTGTGTTGTTGACCATGCCCTGCTCGAAGCGGTCGGTCTCGAGGCGCAGGGCCTCTTCGGCCTGCTGGCTGCCGGTGCGGGCCACCACGATCTGGGCCATGGATTCGTCGAAGCTGGTCAGGGCCATCTGGACCTCGACCTCGAGCATGCGGGCCAACTGCTCACGCTGAGCCCGGAGCTGGGCCCAGCTGGCCTTCGCGGCCTTGTGGCCCAGCACGCCGGCGCCACGATCCCAGAGGGTCCAGGACGCGGCCACGGTAAAGTCGGCGCTGCGATACCATTCCTGCTCGAGGGCCATGTTCGGGTTGCGCCAGCCCAGGTTGCCCTGGGCCACCACCGCCGGCAGCCAGGATGCCCAGGCCGCGCTGGCAAGGTGATCCATGCCATCGAGGGTGTAGTCGAGCTGTCCCAGCTCGGGACGGAGCCGCAGGGCCATGTCCAGCAGGCGGTCACGCTCTGCCGGCAGGCTGCTGGGGTAGTCGGGGTCCACGATGAGCTCGAGGGGCTCGTCCATGGGCAAGCGCAGGGTGGCCTTGAGGGTGGCCTCGGCCAGCCGCGCGCCGTGGGCGGCCTTCATGGCGTCGAGGGTGGCCTGGCTGGCCTGGGCCTGGGCGGACAGCAGGTCGGCACGCGAGGCCACACCGGCGTCGACCAGGTCTCCCAGGGTGACCGCGTAGGCGTCGACCATGTCTTGAGCCTGGCGAGTGACCTCGCTGGCCTGGCGGGCCATCACCACGCCGTAGAAGAGCTGCTCTGCGGTGTAGGCAGCCTGGTGCTCGGCGTAGCGCACGCCTTCCTGGCTCGCGCTGTGGAAATCCCTGGTGGCGCGACGGGCCTGGTGCATGGCGCCGCCCGCGAAGAGCACTTGCTCGGCGGTGATCTGGGCGAAGTAGTTATTGGCCAAGCCCATCTGCAGGACCGTTGGCTCGGATGAGACATCGGGGGTCATCCAGACCATGATCATCTCGCACATGCCTACGGCCATCTCGACGGTCCAGCCCGCGGGAAGATCGGCCTCGTTGATGTCATCGCAGGCGCTGCCACCGCCGGTGTCGCCGCCACCGAACATCGCGCTGGTGTCGAACTCCACATAGGGCACGGTGCCCAGGCGGGTCCAACCACCCGCGGCGCTGAGACCGGGGAGCATGGCCAGCAGAGCCTTCTGAGCCTCGGCCTGTGCCTGCTGCTCTGCCGCCTCTGCGGCTTCGATGCCCAGGTCCTGGTTCAAGGCCACCGACACGGCCTGGTCCACCGTGAGGCTGCGCGCCTGGGCGGGCCCTGCCAGCAGCAGCGCAAGGGGGATGAGGGTCAGGTGCTTGTTCATCCTTCGTCTCCTTCGGCCTGAAGCGTCTTCCAGCGTTCGAGCATCAACGGCATCTGCTGTTCCATGAAGGCGTGCATGGCGCGGAGATCCTCGAGGCGCCGGTTGGCCTCGGGCTCACGCCAGGACAGGGCTTCGAGCCCGAGCTCTGCCAGGCTGCGCATCTGTCGCAGGTTGGCCACCACGTTGTCGAAGAGCAGGTCTCCGCCGTCGCTGTGGATGCGGTAGTAGGTGGTGCGTTCGCCGGGGATGGCCACGCGCTCGAACATGCCGAACTCGACCATGCGGTTGACCACGGCGTTGACCGCGCTGCGGCTGGATTGAAGCGCCATGGCGATCTCGGCCACGCTCTGCCAAGGCGGCTCGCACACCAGCAACCAGCCCATCACCCGACCCGCCATGCGAGGATGACCCTGGATCTCGGAGTTGAAGCCGAGCTTCTCGATGAAGGGCATGGCGTCTTCGCGCCAGCGGTCATCGAGCTTCTTGCGGGGCTCGGGTACTCTGTATTCGGAGTCCTTGGACACGGATACCTCCAGTCGCGCCCGCTATCACAACTTTTTGTTCAGTCAATACTGAACTTGTCGGTATTGCAGTGTTCCGCCCAAAACGCACACACGCAGCTTCCAGGGTGTGGCGCGGCCTACTGGATGTGGATGGCGTCCTGCCCCGGGCGCCCTTCGGCCTCGCCGTCGTCGGCCCACACACGGCACTCCCAGTCCTGGCCTCGGGCGGTGACCTCGGTGGGGATGGTGTCGCCGGGGATCTCGCCGTCCATGGCGTCTTCGTAGTCCGCCCCGTCCACCTGCCATGCTACGCGGTAGCTCTGTTCGTCGTCGTCGGGGTCATCGCCAGGTTGATCGACGACGCACAGGAGGTCGTCGCGCCCGGGCCGCGGACGCCCCGGTGAGATCTCCACGACGGGAGCGCCGGGCGCAGTGTTGGCGACGGTGATCTCGGCGATCACCTCTATACCCCAGCTGTCGCCGTCGTAGGGAAGCGCTGCCACCATCCACAGCTCGTGCTTGGCGGTGGCGGACGCCGGCACGCTGGCCGAGGCGTGCTCGGTCGCGGCGCCGTCGACGCTCCAGACGAACTCGAACTCCACGGCATGGCCGTCCAGATCGCTGGCGCGGGCGCGCGCTTCGAGATCATCGCGCGTGTCGGGCCGATCGGGCTGGATTCGAACCACCGCCTCGGGGGCCGTGTTGAAGACGAACACCGTGGCTTCGGCCACCGGGCTGTCCAGCAGGCCGTCGGTGGCCCACAGCTCGGCGATCCAGTACTCCCCGGCCTGCGTGCGGTGGGCCGGAACGATGTCACCGCGCACCCGGTCCCGGATCTCGCCATCCTGGAACCAGCGCGTGTGGTACAGAAGCGTGTCGCCGTCGGGATCTACGGCAGGCTCGGTGATGACGAGCCGCAGATCGTCCAGGGTGTGGGGCATGGCGGGTTCGATGTCGATCGCGGGGGCCGAGGGGGCCTTGTTGGGCCCGCCGCATGCGGCGCATAGACAAGCCGTCAAAAGTGCGGCGCCCGTCGGCCCAGGCCGGAGCGTTGGTAGGGAGAGCGACATTCGGATCCTCGGCGGCATGGTAACCGACGTGCGCTCAGGTGGCGGGGACATCGGTGCCTACTCGCCGAACCCCGGGGGCATGGGGGGACGCTCCTGGGGGTCTCCCCCAAGCTCGGCCAGTCCGATGGCCCGCCAGTACAAGGGGCATGCACCCTGGCATATCTGCAAGCGGTCACAGCCCGCGCAGGGCTCGGGTGCCATGTGCTTGTCCCTGAAGAAGCGCGACGGAGCTGCCTGCCAGATCTCCTGAAACGGAACCGCCAGGATGTCGCCCAGCGTCTCGTGGTTTCCGAAGCTCGAGCAGGGCAACACCTCACCCGCCGGCGAGACATGCAACAGGCCATCGGCCGCGGCGCAGCCTGGGCTGCCCAGGCCGTGGGCCGGCGTCTCGAAGAGGCACAGGGGTACCGGCGAGTACCAGATGAAGCGCAGATCCCGGGCGGCGGCGCGGTCCCGCAGCGCCAGCACGACGGGGCTCATCTCGCTGTAGGCTACCTGCGCGGCGGGGTTCGACGCGCTGCCACAAGGGATGACCATGTTCATGGTCAAGCGCTCGAGCCCGCGGTCGGCCACGAGGTCGACGATACCGCCCAAGACGGACAGGTTTCCCCTGCTGATGGTGGTGTTGGTGTGCACCCGAACGCCGTGGGTACGCAGCCGCTCGAGCCCTGCCCACAGCCGCTCGAAGGCGCCCTCACGCCCCACCAGGGCGTCGTGGCTGGCCGCATCGGGCCCCTCGAGGGAGAGCTGAGCCGAGTCCAGGCCCGCAGCGGCCAGCGCGGCCACACGATCCGAGCTCAGGGCCCAGCCGTTCGAGATGAGGTTGGTCTTCATCCCCAGGCCGTGGGCGTGGGCCACCAGCGCCTCGAGACCTGGGTGGAGGGTGGGCTCGCCACCGGTGAACGACACCGATGGGCAGCGGGCGTCACGATGAATCACGTCGAGGACCCGCAGGAAGCCGGCGGTGTCCAGGGCGCGGCCTTCGTCCCAGCCGTCGGGCAAGCCCCCCACCGAGCAGCCCGCGTAGCAGAAGGAACAGGCCAGGTTGCAGCGGTAGGTCAGGGCGATCTCGCTGATGACTGGGAGCTGGCAGAACGCCGCGTTGAAGGGCTCGTGCACCACCGCCCGTCGTCCCCTGCCCTCTCCCAGCCGCCCCCGCAGGAGATCCTGCAGATCCGCGAAGAACCAGTGCAGTTCCCGCCTTCGGTGGGTGTTGTCGCCTTCGCGCGCCAGGACCTGGGCAACGCTCAGCCCCTCGTCCAGCATCGCAGCCAAGACCCGCAAGGCCGTAGCGTTGAGCTTGAAGGGCCGGTTGGGCACCAGGATGAGCAGCTCGTCCTCGAGGCGCACCACCACGTGGCCCCGCAGGTTGCCCACCAGTTCGTCGGCCCAACGTAGATCGATGGAGTGCGCTTGACCGGGGCCGAGATCCACCATGATGGGATCGCCATCGCGGGGGCCACGGCCTGGGTCCAGGCTGCGCAGGAGGTCGAGAAAGCCCATGCGGCCCGCCCTAGGCGTTGGCCCGACGAGCGCTCTGCGCGATCTCGAGGGCCACTTGTACGATCTCCGCCACCGTGCCCACCGGAGTGTGCCAGCCACCGCTACGGTCCGCATGCTGGCGCACCACGAGGTAGTGCACGTCTTCGCCACGGCCAGGCTCGAGCACCAGGCTGGTGTGGGAGCCTTCAATGCGGAACTCGGGCTTACCCAAGACCACGCAGTACACGTAGGGGTAGTTTTTGCCCCGCACATTGTTGAGGCAGACCTGCACCTGCACGCCGATGAAGCCGTCGCCGTCATCAGCCTTGGGCCGGAGCATCACCCGAGCGTCCACCGGGTAGCGCCCGCGCTTGCCCTCCATCAGCCCCAGCAGAGGCACCACGTCGTATTGTTCTGGACAGGCGCACCTCACGATCTCCGTGATGGGCGCGAGCGCATCGGCCTTGATCATCAGCTGATTGGGATGCCAAGGAGCGCGCACGCCGTTGATGAACAAGGGCAGCCACAGGGCCAGTCCAGCGAGGGAGAAGGGCAGCCACGCCATGCCGTTGAACAGCGCCACACCCACGGAGAACACCACGAAGCCTACGAAGCCAAGCACCACGATGGTGACCAGCACCAGCGGGCTGGTGATGTCCCAGAAGGACTGATCCCAGCGCCTACCCAGCACCACCCGCTGTTGGACCTGGGTGTGCCAGTCGGGATCCGCCGGCGCCCACACCGGTTCTTCGAGGGTGTCCACGGGTGCGGGGGCCAGCTTCTGACGCCGTACCCACAGCGGGAGGTGCCCCAGCAGGATCAGTCCCAAGCCCAGCGGCAGGCAGGCGCCGGCCAGGCTGAGCCAGAAGCCCACCACGAACAGGATGGCGGCCACCAGATAACGAAGGGCGAAGTGACCTTCGCCGATGAGGAAACGGAGGTAGCTGCGCTCGTTTTTGTCGGGGAAGAGAGACATCAGTGGGATCCCCCGGAGACGCAGGCGCTGTGGCAGGCCGAGTGACAGGCCGAGTGGCAGGCACTGTGGCAAGCGCTGTGGCAGGCACTGTGGCAGGCGCTGTGGCAGGCGCTGTGGCAGGCCGAGTGGCAGGCTGCGTGCTCGTAGACCCCCACCAGGTCACCCTCGCCGAAGTCGGCGTAGCACATGGGGCCTTCGGCGCCGCCCAGCCCCGAGGTGTCCACCCCGAAGCTACGCCCGGCGCTGCGGGAGTCTCCCAGGGACGCACCGGCGCTGCGGGGGCCGTCCAGGGAAGCACCAGCGCTGCTGCCGGTGGGCGCCACCGCAGACGAACCCGCCGAGCTGTCACCGACGGGAGCCGGATGGTCCAGGCGATCGTAGCTCCAGACCCTGGGCCCGTGGTGGTGATGGTGGGTGACCCACCAGCCATGCCAGTGGGGGCTGGAGGGCTTGGGCTCGGATGAGGCCTCGAGCTCCACACCTTCCGGGAAACGCTCCCGCAGCAGCCCGCGGTAGTGGTCACGGGTGGCGTCGAGATCCGCATCCCAAGCCTTGCGCTGCAGCGTGCCCACCAACAACTCTCCCAGCCGCGCTACGAGATCCCCGGGCACGGGATCGGGCTTGTCCGGCAGGGCCTCCCAGACAAAGAGCGCGTAGGGCTCGGCCTCGGGGGGTTCGTCCAGCCAGCGCCCCAGCTGCAGCGTGGCGCCTTCGCCCTTGCGCAGCACGGACCCCATGGCCACCAGGCGGTCCACCACCATGGCCAGCAGCACGTCGAAAGGCAGCCCCAGCAACACCAGGGCCTCGAGCTCGGTGAGCTCGGCGATCTTGCCCTCGACCCGGTAGCTGGACATGCGGATGCGCGGCGGTTCCCAGTCGTCTCGCTCCCAGAGCATGTCGGGGGCGGTAGCGAAGGCCCGGGCCAGTCCCTTGTGCTTGCGCAGCATGATGAGCAGCAGCAGCCCCACCAGGGGCAGCGCCAACAGTCCCAGGAGCAGACGCTGGATGAGCAGAGCCTTCGCCTGCTTGGCCTCGCGTCGTTCCCGCTCGGCCCAGGCCTCGGCACGCTCGCGATCCCGCTCGGCCTCAGCCTGTGCGGCATGGTCCGCCCGAGCCTGGACCCCTGCGGCCACCGCCGGGAAGTGCTCGGCGGGAAGGTAGAGCTGCAGCCGATGATCACCGCGGACCGCCACGGCGTCTTGGTGGAAGCGAGCGGAAAGCACGGGGTCGCCGACACCGCTGGGGGCTACGCCGGTGTAGCTGCCCAGGTAACGTTCGTTGACCCAGGGCTCCGTGCGCAGGCCCAGGGCCGAGGCGCCCTCGAGGGCCAGGTCTCCGCTGGCGCCGGCGGGCACCGAGTCGAAGATGACGGTGACCGTCTCGTGCTCGAGGGTCTCGTCCCACTGCACCGCGCCCCAGTTGAACACCACGAAGGGCTCACCCTGCTCGGTGGTGGTGGTGACCACATTGCCCGAGGCCACCAGGTCGGTGCGGTACTGCACCACATAGGTGGCCTCGCCAGGCCCCCAGCCTTCGCCAGCGGCGAGCACCACATCCCACTTGTCGCCTACTGCTGAGATGTCCAGGGGGACGCTGCGGCCATCGGGCAGCACGGCCACCGAGTGGTCGGCGCCCAGAAAGCTGGGCTGGCCGGCGGTGCCCTGCAGGTAGAAACCGTGCATGTCCGTGCCCGGGTTCTGCCAGCGGCAGCGGTAGGTGACCAGGGCCGTACCATCGCCCGCTAGACGGAGCTCGACCTCGACCCACTGCAGATCCGTGGCGCCCTGGGCGGGCAGCGCGAAGAGAGCAATGGCGAGCAGGCCCAGTGTGAGCAACCAACGAAACATGCATCCTCCCGCATTCGCAGCCGGATCGGAGCGAAGGGCGTTCGCTGCTTAACCGAAGCGTGACCTCTGGGACTTCTCCCTGGGGTCCCCGGTGCATAGGCATGGAGGCCATGACCCCTCCACCCACCACCGAGCCAGCCGCGCTCCGCCCCCGTGCGGGCCGTGCGAATTCGAGAGCCCCCATGGTCTTCTTCGCCATCATCGCTGTGCTCGTCCTCGTGCTGCTCCACGCCTGGCTGGGCTTCCGCCTGGCGGCGCCCTTCACGATGCCGGTCAGCGGCATCATCTGGGCTGCGGTGACCACCAGCGCCCTGATGCTGCCGGGGACCATGGTGCTCACCCAGGTGCTGGGCGAAAGCGCCGCTACCCGCTGGTTCGGAGTACTGGGCTTCATCGTGATGGGCTTCTGGTCGATCCTGGTGGGCACCATGCTGGTCTGGGAGCTGCTACGCCTGGCGCTGTGGTTCTGGGACCTGGGCGCCGGCCTGCTGGCCCCTGGCCTGGCCAGCGCAGCCTGGCTGCCCGCCACCGCTGCGGCCTGGTACCGAGGCACGGTCTTCGGCGTGCTGGGTCTGACGCTGCTGGGTGGCAGCCTCGGACTGGTGGGTGGGCGCGCCCAGCCCGTGCTCGAGCGTGTGCGCCTCGACGTGCCGGGCCTGGCTCCCCAGCTCGAGGGGCTGCGCATCGCCCAGATCAGCGACGTGCACGTGGGTCCCACGGTGCGGCGCGCCTTCGTCCAGGACGTCGTGAACCGCGTCAACGCCCTGGAACCCGACATCGTAGCCCTCACCGGCGATCTCGTGGACGGTACCGTCGAGGATCTCTCCACCGAGACCGCTCCCCTGGCCCAGCTCGAGGCGCCCCTGGGGCTCTACTTCGTCACCGGCAACCACGAGTACTACTCTGGCGTCTTGGCCTGGCTCGACGAGGTGCAGCACCTGGGCTTCATCACCCTGGTCAACCAGCACGTGGTAGTGCGTCGCGATGGCGCTAGCCTGGTGATCGCCGGCGTCACCGACGAGCGCGGCGGCAGCATGGTCCCCACCCACGCCCCGGACCCGGTCGCGGCCTTGGCGGGAGCTCCCGACGGGGCCCTGCGCCTCATGCTGGCCCACCAGCCCCGCTCGGCCCCCGCGGCCGCAGCGGCGGGCGCCGACATCATCCTGTCGGGCCACACCCACGGTGGCCAGTACGCACCCTGGACCTGGGCCATCCACCTGGTGGAGCCCTACATCCGCGGTCTCTACCGTGTGGGCGATGCCCAGCTGTGGGTGAACCGGGGCACGGGCACCTGGGGCCCGCCGCTACGGCTGGGCTCGAGCCAGGAGATCACGCTCATCGAGCTGCATCGCGCGCCCTGAAGATCAGGGACGCTCCTGGTGGCACTCCAGGCACTCCATGGGCGCCACGGAGGTGGGGTCCGCCTCGCGGATCTGCTGATGGCAGCCGCGGCAGCTCCGGTGCGTGGCGTCGTTGAGGTCCACGGTGCTCGTGGAGTGATCGTGGCAGGACGAGCAGGGCTGGGGCTGCAACGGCGTGTCGGCCACGGCGTGGTGGCATGCCTGGCACTGCAAGCCGTACGCTTCGAAGTGCTCTTCGTGGCTGGTGAAGGCCATGGGCAGGTAGCGCGTGGTGGCGCCCGAGGTGGCGTCGGTCGCCGGTGGCGGAGCCATGGGGTCGCTCGCGACGTCAGCGTCGCCGGAGAAGGAAACCAGATCTTCGGCGCTCTTCATGACCTCGCGGATGCGGTCCACCGGCAGGCGGTCGAGGATAGCCACCACCGTGGCGCGGTCGATGATCCCACGGGATCGCTCACGCTCGAGCACCTGACGGGCGGCCTCGCGCCCCGACATCTGGGCGGTGCCCACGCCGTGGCCAGGTGAAGTCCAAGCGCTGGCCAGAAAGAGGCCGTCGATGGGGGTGCTGTTGGGGATAGCCAGGCCCTGCTCGGGGGTGGTGTCGAAGCCATAGGGGGTGCCGGCGTGGACCAGGGTGTAGGTCTGGAGGGTGCGAGGGGTGGCGACCTCCATCACCTCGATGTGGCGTTCGAGTCCAGGCAGTGTGCGCCCCGCCAGGGACAACAGACGCTCGGCCACCCGTTCCTTCTCGGCTTGGTAGGCGTCGTGATCCTCGGGCCAGTTGTCGATGTCGCCGTAGGCATGCAGCACCAGCACGGACTTGCCCGGTGGCGCGTAGAAGTCATCGCCCAAGTTCGAGTAGAAGGTCAGGGCGATGGAGGCGTCGTCGTAGCTGCCGCTCATCATGCCGCGGTAGGCGCGGCCGGCGTCCAGGGTGGTGCTGTAGAACAGCTCGTGATCCTCGATGTCCCAGTGGGAAGGCTCAACATCCAGGCCCATGTAGAGCCCCACCAGGCCGTTGGAGGGCTTCATGCGCCCAATCTTCTTCAGCAGGCTGGCCGGGACATGCTCCGCACCCACGAGCTTGTGGAAGGTCTGGTAGGGGTCGGCGTTGGAGACGACATAGCGAGCCGGGATGCTCTCACCGAGTTCGGTGGTCACGCCCACCACGCGACCCGCCACCACGTCGATGGCGGCCACGCGGGTGCCGGTGCGCACCTCTCCGCCGAGCTCTTCGATACGCTCGGCGTAGGCATCGGAGAGGGCCTGGGACGATCCCCGGACGTGGTAGGCACCCTGGGTGAGGTACTGGTGGGTGGCGGACATGAACATGATGGGCCAGAGCTGATCGGGCGGCGGGCCGTAGTAGACCCACAGCTGTCCCACGACGGCCTTGATCTCCGGGCTGACGAAGTACTCATCCAGCAGATCGCCGGTGTTGCCACGGATATGGCGCACCACCGACGGGGCCTGAAAGGGCACCGCCAACATGGCCAGCGAGCTTCGTCGCTGCAGGTCCGACAGCTTGGAGGCTTGCTCGGAGACCGCTCGCATCTCTTCGAAGAACGCCAGGACCCCCGGGCACTCCTCGGGCCAGCGCTCGCAGAGCGCCGCCATGGCGAGATCTCGATCCGCGGGCATGGTGAAGTCCACCCCGGGCGCGATGGTGCGGTACAGCTCGGGGATGGGGATCACATCGACCTTGTCGGCGATCCCTGCCTCGTAGAACAGTTCGCCCATGGTGGTGTCGGGGGCGCCGCCCACCATCTCGTGCAGGGCCGCGTCGAAGTTGAACTCGCCCCGCGAGAAGCTGGTGGTGCAGCCCCCGACCTTGTGTTGCTGCTCGAGCAGCAACACCCGGAAGCCGTAGCTGGACAACAAGGCCCCCGCAGTGAGCCCTCCCATGCCACCGCCGACGACGACGACGTCGAAGGCAGGCTCGTCTTCGGCCCAAGCTGAGGGTGAGACGAACAGTGCGACCAGGGAAAAGGCGACGGACAGCCAGGTGAGCCGACGGGGCATACACGCTCCGGAGGGACGAATGCGCGAGCGCTCTATCCCGAGGGTGGCCACTGCGGCCGTGCGAGACGGCGCATATTTTGCGCTAATCGATGTACCCCAGAGCCCTCAGGGCGTCCTCGTTGCTGCCCGACTCCCCCGTTCCCACCAGCCGCCGCTGCTCCACCAGTCCATCATAGCTGGCGGGAGCTTCCGGCAAGGCCAGGGGCTGGACGAACATGGCAGCAGGAGCCCCACCTTGCATGTCCTGAGCCGCCGGAAGGCCCACGAGCCCCAGCAGCGTGGGGGTGACATCCAAGTGGCTCATGGGATCGAGCTCGACCCCCGGCGCGATGCCCGGCCCGGCCGCCACGAAGATACCGTCGCGCTCGTGCATACCCGAGTAGGCCTCGGTCAGCCGCACGTAGTCGGAGAGGGGCTCCCCGTTGACGGTGTCGCTGGCGAGGCGATCCTTGGTGACGCTCTCGTCCCGCAGCGTCAGCCCGATGGAGCGGGGGTCGTCGTCCACGGGTTCGCGGCGGTAGAAGGGCTGCCCGGTGCTGGCCTGTACCAGGCCATCCAGCAGCCCACGGATACGCTCGAGCTCCATGTCGGGGTCCCCACCCGTGGCGGTGACCACTACCTTGTGCCCCAGCTTCACGGCCTCGACACCGTCGACCCGCTCGTCGAGCAGGGCGCGGAGGCGCTCGGTGCGGGGGGCGAAGAACAAGCCGGAGTCGTCGCCCTCGAGAGCCTGGAAGCCATGATCGCTGACCACCACCACGCTGGCGTCAGCAGGCATCAAGGCCAGCAACTCCGCCAGCACCTCGTCGGCCTGAGCGTAGGCCTGCTCGATGCTGTCACCCCAGCGGTCGATGCCCACCCGGGGCACGCCGTCGAAGAGCTCGGGCTGGTGGTACTTCCAGAATCGATGGCCGATGGCGTCGGTGGCGTAGTCGGTGAAGCTGGCCACCTCGGGCTGGTGCTCGTGCATCAGGAATACGAAGAGGTCGCGATCCATCAGCACGCGGATGAGCTGCCCTTCGCGGTGGGCTCGCTCGGCATCGGGACCGAAGATCTTCTCGGCGAAGGAGAAGCGTGCCGCCGCGAAGATGGTGCCGAAGCGGAAGCCCCGGTTCAGACCCTCGAAGACCAGTACGGCGTTGCTGCGGGTGGCCTTCACCTGCTTGCGCTTGAGCCGCCGGGAGAGCTCGATCTCCTTGATAAAGGAGATGTCGGCGGGCCAGGTCTCGGTGGCCGGGGCGAGCCACGCCGGCACCTGGAAGGTGCTGATCTCTTGGGGCGGGTAGGTGACCAGCCACTTGTAGATCCCGGTGCGAAGCCCGTGATCTTCCATGATTTCCCAATAGCGGGCCGACCGGCAGGCCTCGGCGTTGACGTTGAAGCCGTGCACACCATGCTGCTCGGGGGTCTTGCCCGTGGACATGGTGGTCCACAGCAACGGTGAGAACATGGGCTCGGCGGCTTGCAGATCGGCGCGCACACCGCGCTCGAGCAGCCCGCCGAGGGCGGGCAGGCCGTCGAGCATGGGGTCGATGAGATCGAAGGTGGCGCCGTCGATGCCCACCACCAGCAGCCGCAGTCCCGGGACCTCGTCGGGCCTTGGCCACAGGATGCCCACGACGGGGCCGGCGACCCAGCCCATCAGCCAACACGCGATGCTGACGAGCAGGGGCACACGACCCAGCCAGCGACCCAGGGCCAGGCCCACCACCGCCCCCACCACACCGGCGGGCAGTACGGCCATGAGCAGCCACAGCCCCGGCCGGTCCATGAACCACGGGTTCTTCAGCTGCGCCCACAGCAGGGGCAGCAGGGTGACGAAGCCAGCGAGGCCGGCGCCGAGCAAGGCCGCGGGGAGACGGGAGGGTGCAGGCTGGCTCATGGGGAGTCCTCTTCGCTGGGCTCGAGGAAACGACCGGGCTCGAAGTGGTCCCAGAAGTGCCAGTCTTCCGGGTGACGGGTGAGGCTGTCGGTGAGGAAGCTCGCCACCAGGTCAGCCCCCGCATCGAGCACCCTCGCCTTGGGCAGATCCCGTGGGAGGTCCAAGGGAGCGCCGATCTCGGTGACCCAGCGCGGGCGGCGACCACCGCCACGACGGGTGCGCAGGGTGAGCAGCGGTGCTCCCGCGTTGACAGCCAACCACACCGGACTGACGGGCAAGCGCATGGGCTGTCCGCAGACGGAACGCACCAGGCGCCGGCCCAGCTCAACCCCACCGCCGGTGCCATCGCAGGTGGCCATGATCACCCCGCCGCTGCGCAGGGCGCGCAGGACAGGACGCAGGAAGCCCTTCCCGTCGTGCACCGTCACGGGCATGCTGGCCTCGAGGGCGCGCCGGCTAGCGGCGGCCCACTCCCCCACCCGGCTGAGCCCCGTCACCACACCGCCTCCGACCTGGTGCACGGGGTAGCCAAGCACCCCCATCCCGTGCAGGGGGAGCTGCACCGGACCCATGTGGGGATGCATCAACACCACGCCCCGGCCAGCCTCGAGGGCACGGTCAACATGCTCGAGGCCGTGGATCTCCACGTAGTTCGTCAGTTGTTCCCGTCCGATCCTGGGAAAGCTCACCGGGAGGTATTGGTGCTGGAAGTGGGTGCCGAAGGTCCGGGCAGCCACGGCGGCCAGATCGGCTCGGTGGGGAAAGGCCCGGGCGAGGTTGCGCTCGATGCGCGCCCGACTACCCCGGGACCCCAGGGCCACCAGCCGACCCAGGCGACGGTTGGCGCTGAGCTCCCAGCCATGAGGCAGGCGGGCGATGGTCTGGCGGTAGGGACCCCAGATGGTCAAGCGGTAGGCGTCCCGCAGGGGCGACTCTTCGAAGATCACTGCAGGCTCCTGACTATTCGATGTAGCCCAGGGCCCGCAGCGCGTCCTCGGCGTCGGATGAGAGCTCTTGGGTGGAGCGCTCGACCATCTCGGTGCTCATGCCGCCCATCAGGCGTTCGGCTTGTTCGGCGAGCATACCCATGAGCTGGGCACCGTCGGGGTCCTGGAGACGGGCCTCGAGCTCGGACAGCTCCTGGGTGGGGTCCTCGACCATGTCGTAGTATTCGTCGGGGTAGTCGGGGGACTCGCGACGCACGAAGAGCGACTGGGGGGCCCGCAGGCTGGCCACGCGCCAGGTGGGCTCGGTGATGGTGCCGGCGGCCCGCGCCGCCTGGTTGGCCGGCCGATCGAAGCACAGGCCACGAGCCTGGATGCGATGGCCGGTGCCCTGCATGGTGTCGCGCAAGGTGCGGCCTTCCATGCCCGCAACGGGAGCGATGCCCAGGACGTCGAGGATGGTGGGCGCCAGGTCCAAAAGCTCCACCGGGTCGTCCACCGTGACACCCGCGTGATCGCCGCCGGGCAGCTGGATGGCCAGGGGTACCCAGGTGGACGCATCGTACAGGTCGTCCCCGTGGTCGAACCAGACATCGTGCTCGCCGAGGGACTCACCGTGGTCGCCGTTGACCACGACCATGGTGTTGTCGATGGCGCCGTCGGCGTCGAGGGCGTCGAGCAGCCGACCGAGCTGAGCGTCGGCGTAGCTGATCTCGCCGTCGTACTGGGCCACCACCCAGGGCACGCTGGTGACGCCCGCCAGGCTCTTGCGCAGGTAGGGAGCCACGTCGTACTGCTCGAACACCGGGGTGCCGGAGGAGACCGAGGACTGCAGACCCTGGGAGTAACGATCATCGAAGGGGGCTGGAGGTTCGTAGGGGCCGTGGGGATCGAACAGGTGTACCCACAGGAACCAAGGTTCGTCGCGGCCTTCGAGCCAGGTGATGGCCTTGTCGGTGGTGCGATCGCCCCGCCGCTCCACCACCATGTTGGGATCGAAGTGGCGGCGGACCATGGCTACGCTGCGGAAGAACACGAGATCGGCCAGCCCAGGGAAGTGCCCCAGCTCGTCGTCATAGACCTCGAAGCCCCGGGAGAACCCCAGCTCACCCTCGAGCACATAGGCCGAGACGAAGGCCGCGGTGCTGTACCCCTTGCCCTGGAGGACCTCGGGCAAGGTAGTGAGCTCATCGCGAATGGGGATGCCGTTGAGCAGGGTGCCATGGGTCCACGGCCCGGTCCCGGTGAGCATGGTGGTGTGGCTGGGCCCGGTCACGGCGATCTGGGCGATGGCCTTGTCGAACAGCACGCCCCCATCGGCCACCCGCTGGAAGGCCGGCGTCTCGGCGCGGCCTCCGTAGGTGGACATGTGATCGGCACGGACGGTGTCGATGGTGACCCACAGCACGTTGGGCGCGCCGTTGGTGGGCTCGCCACGGGGATCGCCCATGGGCACGGCCAGGCCTGCCCAGATGCCCAGCAGCAGGCAGGCCACAGCGATGACGGCGCCGGCGCCACGGGCACCCTTCAGCTTCCAGATCAGCGCCCCCCAGACGCCAGCGAGCACCGCAACGAAGACCCCGGACACCACATGGCTGCCCTGGAGCGGCAGGCCCTGAGTGAAGGGGCCGGGGTCGGTGTACCAGACCACGGCGAGATCCCAGCAGAGCACCGCGAGAGCACCCGCGGTGAAGCCCGCCAGGATGCGGCGGGGGCGGGACAGGGAGCCGAGGGGGAGCCCCACCAGCAGGCCCGCGACGACACCGACGGGCAGCACCGTGAGCAGGCCACCCAGCAGCAGCATGCCGGTGACCGCACCGTCATCGAGGTAGGTGGCGCCCAGGTGGACGCGCAGGGCCTCGGCCAGACCGAAGACGGCCGCGCCCAGCGTGGCAGCAGCGATGACCAGCCGGGCACTGGAGAAGGAGCCGGAGAGCTTGCCGCGAAGCGTGGTGACGAGGGACAAGGGGCCTCCTGGGGTGGCGTGGGCACTCTATCTCCCTACGCACGAAGCTCCAGTGTGTTGCGCCACTGCCAAACACTATGGTTGGTCGCCGTCTTCCCAGATGTCGTCGAACCAGGCCAGGTACTGGGCCGCGACCCGGCTGCGGGTGACCTCGACGCTGGTTCCGTTGTAGTCGGACATGGAGCTGAAGGACCAGTTCGCGTCGCCCACGATGACCGTGTCGTCGCACATCAACATCTTGGCGTGGGTAGTCACATCTCGGTCTGCGAGCCGCAGGGGCACACCCCGGGCCTGCAGCTGATCGATGGCCCCATCGTTGATGTCGTTGCTGGCGATCCAGTCGCTCTGATCCAGCACCACCTTGACGTCCACCCCGCGGTCGTGGGCGGCCAGCAGGCGCTGGGTCAGGGTGTAGACCGGTGAGCTGGCGTCGTCGTAGGTGACCATGGCGTACATCACCATGCGCACCCGATCCTGCGCCCCGTCCAGGCAGCCCTGCAGGTGGTCGGCGATCTCCCTGTTCTTGATGGGGATCAGGTCGTCCCGGTCGGGCTTCTGCAGGGAGGGGTCGGTGTCGGAGTTCACCCACATGGACTGGAAGTAGTCCTCGTAGAAGGCCGTGACGTCGGACTCGGTGACGTACAGCGAGGTCTCGTGGTTGTAGGACAAGGCGCTGGACGACATGTTGTGGGAGCCCACCAGTGTGAAGTCGTCGGCGATGATCAGCTTGTTGTGGGAGACGGTGGAGCCCGAGTCGAGCTTGGCGTCGATGGCCCCGCCGGACTCGTTCCGCATCCGCGCCAAGGCGTCCTCGGTCTCATCGACCTCGCCGTCCGTCAGGACCTTCACCTCGACACCCCGCACCGCAGCGTCGATGAGCTCGTCCGCCAACAGCTCCGCCGAGCCACTGTCGTACCAGAGGTACTCGATGACATGGATGCGGGTCTGGGCGGCCTCGATGGACTCCCGGGCGAACCAGAAGAACTCGCCATCGTTGGCCGCCTGGGTGCAGCGCAGATCGGGCAGGCCGGTGGCCGGATCGTCGAAGCCGGACTCGCCGGTGCAGGCATCCCCAGGGATCCCGTCGCCGCTGTCGCCGCTGCGGCCGGGATCGGCGGTGCAAGCCATGGCCAAGCAGGCCAGCAGCGTGATGGGAAATACGCGGCTGGGACGAGAACGGAGAAGATGCAGGCCAGTCATGGGCGCACCATAGCGCCGCGTCCGGCGGCCCGGAAGCGGGATGCACCCTTTGATGATCCTTTGCGACGTGATGGCGCGAAGCTGCGCGGGTTGCGCTACACTGGGACACCACCAAGGGAGCCTCGTATGCGCGCGCACCTCGCACTAATTTGCTGTCTGTTGCCCACCACCATCGCGGCGTCCTGCTACCCCACCGGCTCCAAGATCGGCGACGACACGTCCTGGACGCCAGTGGACTCGGACGACACCGAAGGCGACGCGGACACCGACACCGACGCGGACACCGACACGGACATCACCGACACGGGTGTGCCCTGGGACGAACGGGACTGGCCCACCACCCAGGAGATGTTCGTCGCCTTCGCCTACCCCGCCTCTCAGGAGCAGGTCGCGGTGGAGATGGGCCTGCGGGTCATGGGCGCGTCCCAGGTCGACAGCACCACCTGGACCCTCACCCACGGCGTCACCACCTGGACCATCCACATGGAGCGCAGCGCTGAGAACATGAGCGAAGGCCTGCGCACCCCCGGCGCCGTGGTGGTCTACGCGGGTCACTCCAACTACGGCCTGGGCGGCGTGTTCTCCGATCTGCCCGACCTCAGCGTCATCGAAGACATCCGCTCGGTCGAAGACTTCTACAACTTCGGCGGCCCCTATGCGGGCATCAACTACTCGTACCTGGTGAACGACCAAGCCTACCCCAACCTCGTCATCCGACCCGAAGACATCGCCGAAGACCCGGAGAACTACAACGTTCCCGTCCTCGACCTCGAGCGCTTCGGAAACGACGACGGCGTGACGCCGGGCGGCACATTCGACCTGCACGGCAGCGGCTCGGGCGCCTACCACTTCACCAACGATGGCAACGCGTACCTCATCGTCAACGCCGGCGCGGCCGACATCCCCCCCCCCGAAGAGCAGCAGTACGACGTGCTGTTCATCAAGAGCTGCAACTCGGGCAAGTACTACGTCGAGAACTTCCAGCGCGGCGACTTCTTCTACACGGTCGACAACGTCTACGCCGAAGACATGGTGGTCACGATGGATCTCTTCGTGAAGCACATCATCCTACGTACGCCCTACTGGGAGATCACCGGCTTGATGGACGAGCGCGAAGGCAACAAGGTCTACGAGTGGGTCAACATCGACTAGTCGGCGACGGCCCGGTCGCAGCAAAGCTCACGCAGAGTCACAGAGGCGCTGCTCGGATCGCACGCAGAGGCGCAGAGAAGGAGAGGCGTTCTCAACCAACTCTCTGCGGCTCCGCGGCTCTGCGTGAGGCAAACAGCGCCCCGGAGCGCTGCTAGTTGCGGATGAAGTCGTAGCCGTCGAAGTCCATCTGGAAGCTGTAGCCGTCAATCTGTGAGCCGGACTCGCCGCTGACGCAGTCCAGGCTGCGGCTGTCCATCAGATCGTTGAGGGTCTCGTACCCCCACTTCTGCCAGCCCTCGAGCACGATGGACAGGGCCTCGGCCTCCGAGATGCAGCCGGAGATGGAGGCCGCCACTTCGTTCTCGTCATCGAGGAACGATCCGGTCATTCGAGCTTCGTGCACCGAGAAACCGAAGCCGAAGCCGCCGATGTCGCCAAAGTGCATGGTGATGCCGCTGTCGGTGGAGTGGAACTGCCCGGCTTCGAACACGTTGGCCAGGGTCATGGGGGAACCCGAGGCCGAGTAGTCGTACTCACCGGAGTCGTCGGGCCCCACGGTCTCGCCCACGCCGAAGGAACTGTCGAAGGTAGCGCCCACTTCACCGCCGACATCGAAGAGGATGACGATGGTGTCGGAGTACGGCGGCATCAGGCCCTCGAAGAGCCCGTCGACCACGTCGTTGAGGTAATCGGCCTCGAGGAACTCTTCGAAGTGCAAGCTGGAGACGACGTAGGTCGGGGACTCCAGTGTGGTGTACTCGGGATCGGAGTCGGCATCGCTGTCGGCGTCAGCGTCGGTGTCGGCGTCGGCGTCGGCGTCCGTGTCGGTGTCGGTGTCCGTGTCCGTGTCGGTGTCCGTATCGGCGTCGCCGTCGGGGACGTCCGTGTCATCACCGATCACCAGACCCTTGTGGCAGGTGCCCGCGAGGGCGATGGGGAGGACGGAGGCCAGAGCGAGGATGCGGAGCTTCATGGTGTCACCTGTGCAGGGGAAGGAAGGGGGCGCTACCCGCGGTGTGCCCGGCCGTACCCTTGGGGAATGGGCCACTCTACCACGCACTCGAGCGGGTCTGCATCTCGAAAGCTGCATGGCGTCAAACCTCGCTGACCAGCGGCAGCACACGCTTGACCTTGCCCGATGTGGGGTCGGCGGCGATGCGCGCCACCCTACGGCCCTCGAGCCGCACCAGGCCCGGCGGCAGCAGCGCGTCCAGCTCGTCCTGGACGGCCCGCAGCACCGGCGCAGGGACCGCGTCGTCGCTGCCCGAGAGCACCAGATCCAGGCGCAGCACCAGGGGCTCGAGCTGGGTGAGCTGCCAGTCCATCACCCCCTCGAAAGCCAGCAGGGTCTCGAGCACCAGGTAAGGGTGCAACACCCGTCGGCCTCCGGCGGGATGGGGGAGCCAGATCAGCTCGTCGGAGCGGCCTCGCACCGCCAGCAGGCGGGGGAGGGTCGAGCCACAGGGGCAGGGCTCGTGGGTGACCGCGGCGATGTCACGGAGCTCGTAGCGGATGAGGGGCAGCAGCGGATTGAAGAGGTTGGTGATCAGCAGCTTGGTGCCGAAATGGCCGTCGGGCACCGGCCGGTCGTCGTCGTCCACCACCTCGAGGGCCACCATGTCGAGGTTGATGTGCAGGCCGGAGCCGTGCTCGCAGCTTCGAGCGATGGGCAGGCATTCCCCCGCTCCGTACAGATCGAACACCGGCACCCCGAAGGTCAATGCGGCGGCGCTACGCACCCGCGGGTTCAGGGGCTCGCTCAGGGACACCACCCGGGCCCGCTCGTGCTCCAGAATGTTCAACCGGCCCGCCCGCGCTTCCTCGATGAGCTGCTCGAGGACCGAGGGATAGGCGAACAGAATCTGAGGCTTGTAGGCTTGCAGCCGCTGGACGATGTCGTCGATGGGTGAGCGCAGAGAGATGCGCTCCACCTCGATGAACCAGCGAGACGCCGCGGGCTGGTGCAGGAAGTTGGCGTGGGAAGGCGCGAAGCCGCCGTCCATGAGCACGCAGGCCACCTTCAGGGCCTTCGGATCCAAGGCGCGCTGCAAGATCCGGGACCCCGACGCGTCCACCATGGAACCCCGGGCCAGGTTCACGGCCCGGACCTCGGTGAAGGCGGGGCCGCTGTAGACAACCACCACCGGGCGGCCCGAGGTCCCCGAAGTGCGGATGAGCACGTTGCCGCGGTAACGCCGCCCTTGATTGGCGGGCTCGGCCATGAAGGCTTCGATCTCGGACAGCCTCAGCGTGGGATCGCTGACGATGTCGTCGAAGCGCTCCATCAGCGTGGTCTTGTCCATGGTGGGGAGCTGGTCGAGCTGCAGCTCCCGTGCCGAGACGCCCTGTAGCCGCTCCCGATGGAAGGGAGAGTGCTGCTGTGCGTGGGCCACCAGAGCCTCGAGGCGTTGACGCTGCACGACGCGAAGATCCTCGACGGGCAGGGTCGAGGCCCGCCTGTAGCGGCGGATGGAGCGTAACATCTGGAGCAGCTCGGACATGACACTCGGAGCGGGAGGGCAGGGCCGCACCATGGGAACAGCGCGACACATCCACGTTACCGCCCCCGGAGCCGCGCCACGAGATGAGCTTGTGAGATCCACGTCAGAAACGCAACCCGCGCGGGGCCGCCGAAGACCCGTGGGGCGATGCCCGCGCTCCCGCCGCATCCGGGATTGTTTCGGAGAGAGACGGCGTGGAACGCACTTTCCCTAAAGGGCCGATCTCCCGCACCGATGTAGCACCAGGCCGCAGCCGTGCACCCCGGTCTCGGTCCATCGCATGCACATCCTCGTCCTCACCCTCCTCGCTTCCTCGCAAGCCGCCACGATCACGGTGGGCTCGGGCTCCAGCTACGACTGGCCCAGCATCGGGGACGCCATCGAAGACGCCAGCGACGGCGATGTCATCTCGGTGGCCACCGGCACCTACACGGAGGCGCTGAACCTCGCGGGCAAGGAGCTGACCATCCAGGCGTCGGGGAGCACCTCGCGCACCATCTTGGCGCCCACGGGCACCGACCCCGCCATCACGGTGGAGCAGGGCGAGAGCTCCGTGCTCATCCAGGGCTTCACCATCCAGCCGTCCGGCGGGCGCGCCATCTGGGTGGAGGGCTCCAGTCCGAGCTTCGTGGACATCGTCATCGAAAATGCCGGCACCACCGCCAGCGGTCAGGGCGGCGCCATCTATGTCTCCGGCGGGGCGCCCAGCTTCGACCAGTTCGAGGTCAGCGGCAGTCGGGCGGCCTACGGCGGCGACCTGTACATCACCGACAACGCCGACGTGCTGCTGAGCAACAGCAGCTTCGACGCCCCCAGGGCCACCTTCGGCGGCAGCCTGTGGGTCAGCGACGCCGCGGCCACCCTCATCTCGGTCACAGTGACCGATGCCCGATCGACCAACTCGGGGGGCTTCGCCTACCTCGACAACGGCGAGCTGTACGCCACCGATCTCGAGGTGGAGGACCCCAGCGGCGACACCTGCTACGGCGCCGGCCTGTTCGCCTTGGACCACAGCCACATCGAATGGGACGGCGGCGGCGTCAGCGGCGCGGTCGCCGACGAATACCGCTCTGGCTACACCGGCGGTGGGGTGCACCTGCGGGGCTCGTCCAGCTTCGAGGGCGCCAACCTGCTGTTCGCGGACAACCTGGCCTACGCCGGCGGCGGCATGGACGTGCAGGACAGCGCCACCGCCACCCTGACCAGCTGCAGCTTCGAAGACAACGAGGCCTACACCAAGGGCGGCGGCTTGCGGGCCTACGACAGCGGCGCCGCGGCCTGCGACGCCTGCCTCTTCGAAGGCAACACGGCAGAAGAAGGCGGCGCGGTCGACGTGAGCGTGGACGCCAGCTACATCGACAACGACGGTGCCTACGAGGACAACGAGGCCAGCTCCGGCGACGGTGGCGCCATCCGCGTGGCCGACGAAGCAGAGCTGTACATCGAGGGCACGAGCTTCGAGGGCAACCAGGCCAGCGAGTCCGGCGGAGCCCTGGCCGTGGAAGACCCCGGCGACGAGGATGTCTACCTGGTGGAGGCGTCGTTCACGAGCAACGAAGCGGCCACCGGCGACGGCGGCGCGGTCGCGGTCACGTCCGACGCGAACCTGTGGCTGGAGCTGGCCAGCTTCAACCTCAACGAAGCCTCCCTGGGCTGGGGCGGTGCCATCGCGTTCGACCCCGACAGCCCCGGCTACACCCTCGAAGCCACGGACTGCAGCTTCGAGGAGAACCGCGCCGACAACGGCGGCGGCGCGATCTGGGCCTACGAGGCCGATGATGTCACCATCCTCGACAGTGCATTTCTGCGCAACGAGAGCGCCGGAGACGGCGGCGCCGTGTACGTGGACAGCAACGATGAGGTGCTAGCCCGACGCAACCTGTTCCACGAGAACACCGCCACCAGCCTGGGCGGGGCCTACTTCGAGACCGCCACAGGGGTGAGCTCGGAGGTCACCAACTGCATCTTCTCCGAGAACATCGCCACCAACGGCGCCGCGGTGGCCCTCGAAGACCTGTCCATCCAGCTCGAGTTCGTCAACAACAACCTCACCGGCAACGACGCATCCGATGCGGGCGCCCACCTGTTCCTGAGCGCCGCCGCCGTCAGCTTCATCAACAACATCGCAAGCCACGGCGTGGACGGCGGCGGCATCCACGCCGACGACACCGCGTCCGTGTCCGCGAGCGACTTCTACTTCGACGACGTGTGGTCCAACTCCGGCGGCGACTACGCCGGCACCCTGGTGGACCCGGTAGGTACCAGCGGCAACATCTCCGATGACCCACTGCTGCGCTCCTACACCCAGGACGGGGACGAGGCCAACGACGACCATCACCTCGAGTTGGGCAGCCCCTGCCTGGACATGGGTGATCCCAGCATCGTCGATCTCGACGGCACCAGCTCGGACATCGGTGTCTACGGCGGGCCCTACGCCGACGGCTCCGATGCGGACGGCGACGGCTACTGGGACATCACGGACTGCAACGACAGCGACGCCAGCATCCACCCCGGCGCCGAGGAGATCCCCTACGACGGCATCGACCAGGACTGCAACGGCAGCGACCTTATCGACGTGGACGGCGATGGCTGGGAAGCCCCCGATGTAGGCGGCACAGACTGCGACGACACCGACGACACCGTCTTCCCGGGCGCCCCCGACACCTGGTACGACGGCGTGGACAGCGACTGCGCCGGCGACGATGACTACGACCAGGACGGCGACGGCTACCAGGCGGCCGGCTACGGCGGGCAGGACTGCGACGACACCGACGGCAACACCTACCCCGGCGCCCCGGACACCTGGTACGACGGCGTGGACAACGACTGCGACGGACACAGCGACTACGACGCGGACTACGACGGTCGAGACGACGTGGGCTACGGCGGCGATGACTGCGACGACACCGACGGCGGCATCTACCCGGGTGCCACGGAGATCCCCTACGACGGACTGGACCAGGACTGCGACGGCGAAGACATCACCGATGTGGACCAGGACGGCTTCGACGCCGAGGTCGTGGGCGGCACGGACTGCGACGACGACAACGCATTGGCCTACCCTGGAGCCCCGGATGACCCCTACGATGGGGTGGACACGGACTGCGACGGTTTCCACGACTACGACCTGGACCACGATGGCTACATCCCCGTGACCTTCGGGGGCCTGGACTGCGACGACACCGATCCCATGATCAGCCCCGAGGCCGATGAGATCTGGTACGACGGCGTGGACCAGGACTGCGACGAGCACAGCGACTACGACGCCGACTACGACGGCTGGGACAGCGACCAGTACGGCGGCGATGACTGCGATGACAGCCACGGCGACGCCTACCCCGGCGCCAACGAGATCTGGTACGACGGGGTCGATCAGGCCTGCGATGGCGGCGACGACTACGACCAGGACGGGGACGGCTGGCAGTGGTCCGCCTTCTACGGCGCCGACGATGACTGCAACGACGAGAACGCCACGATCCATCCCGGCGCCATCGAGCAGTTCAACGGCCTGGACGACGACTGCGACGGCTGGACCGAGCTGGACGACCGTGACGCCGATGGCATGGCGGACTGGTTCGAGTGGACCCTGGGCACCGACTACGAGGACCCGGACAGCGACGACGACACCCGGCTGGATGGCGATGAGATCGGCAGCACCCTGGACCCCCAGGACAGCGACGCCGACACCATCATCGACCCGCTGGACCCGGACGACGACGGCGACGGCATCCCCAGCCGTACCGAGCTGACCACGGACATCGACGATGACCAGGTCTGGGACCGGGACGTGGACGCCGACGGCATGCTCAACTCCCTGGACCGCGACGCCGACGGCGACGGCTACCCGGACCGCAGCGAGGGAGAGGCCGATCGCGACCGCGACGGCGTTCCCGACTACCTCGACTACACCGGAGACTACGCCGGCGGCGGCTGCGCGGCCCTGACCGGATGCGGCGGCAGCAACGGCAGCTTGGCCGGTCTGCTGCTGCTCGGCGGCCTGCTGGGTGGACGCCGACGCAAGCGCAGCACCATCTGGGCACCCCTGGGCGGCTTCGCGCTGCTGCTGGCCACGCTGGCCGGCCCCCGCAATGCAGCGGCAGCCGATGGCTACGACGCCGTGGATGTGCGGGGCTTCTGGTTGGCCGACACCTCGGGGGACCCCCACCGCCCCATGCGCCTGGCCTACCCATCGTCGGGCACCGGCTGGGATGCAGGGCTGGTGATAGACGCGGCCAGGAACCCGCTGGTGGAGATCCTACCCGACGGCCGTGAGTCCATCGTCGATCTGATGACCAGCGCCCACGCCTTCGGCGGCATCTCATGGCGGGGCATGCGCTTCGACATGGCGGTACCCGTGACCCTGTACGGCCACGACCTGCAGGGTGGCTTCGCCGCCATGGGTGATCTGCGCGCGGGCATGCACGTGCCCGCGATGGCGCCTCGGGGGCGCAGGCCCGGCGTCGGCGTTGCCGCCTGGGGCTGGCTGCCCACCGGTGGCGAAGCCCGCTGGTCCGGCAGCCCTGGCGTCGCCGCAGGGGCGGTGGCCACCGTGGCCCAAGAGCTCGGGCCCTTCGGCTGGACGCTGAACGCCGGCGTGCGTGTGGCCCGAGCCGATGACGCCAGAAACATCCGCTCGGGTCCCGGCCCACTGGGCGGGGTGGACCTGCACTACAGCGTCACCGACACCCTCGCCGTAGGAGTGGGCGCAGTGGTCCAGGGCACCACGGGCTTCACCTCCCTACCCCTCGAGGCCGACGCACGGGTGCGCTACCGCGTGCGCGGCGGCGGCTTCGCCATGGCCGGGCTGGCCACGGGGCTGACCGATGGGGTCGGCGCAGCGGGCGCCCGGGCCTACGCCGGCATCGGCTACGGGCGCCGTCGCTCGGACTGGAGCCCGGCCATCATCGAGGCTCCCATGCCCACCCTGGTGCACCAGGTCACGGTCACCCACGGAGAGCTGCCCCTGGGCGAGCAGCCCTTGGCGTACCTGTCCGAAGACCACATCGTGCTGGGGGAGCAGATCTTCTTCCGGGAAGCGCGTGCCTCCATCCTGCCGGAGAGCAAGGCCGTGCTGGAGGCCGTTCGGGATGTGTTGATGGAGCACCCCGAGGTGATCCACCTGCTGGTGGAGGGCCACACCAACTCCCGAGGCAGCGAGGCTTACAACCTCGAGCTCAGCGAGGGCCGCGCCCAGGCCGTGGTGGAGTGGCTGGTGATCCACGGCGTGCCCGACGACCGTCTGCTGGCCAAAGGTCGCGGCGAAGGCCGCCCCCTGCTGGAGGACGATCACCCCGACGCCATGGTGGTCAATCGGCGCGTGGAGTTCCTGGTGCTGCGCGCCGACGAGAGCGCCGACGACGAGCAGCCCCCCCAGAAGGAGGCCGTGCCCGACGAAGCCTGGAAGGACCGGTAGAGCGCGGGGTGTCCAGGGGATAGCAGGACCGTGTCCTCCGCGAGGTCAGCATGCTCTCCTGGACCAAGGCCGGCGCCGTCAAGCGGCCCACAACCCTTCAGATTCGTTTGCAGCGACGTTACCCCGGTCGCGTGCGCGCGGGAGCGCCCACCCCCACCCGGGGTCTCACCCGGAGTGAACTCGAGGCGAACCTGCGGCACTTCACCGAGGGCCAGCGGGGCCCACGCACCGCTCCTTGCACCACGCTGGTGCTGTCCGGGGTGGGCCTGCTCACCTCCCCCGACACGGCCCCGGTGCTCCGCTCGGCCCGCACATTGGGCATCGGCAGGGTGGTGCTGCATGCGGGCACCGAAGACCTCTCCGCCTTCCGTGCCGGGCCCTGGCTGGGGTTGGTGGACGTGCTCGTGGTTCCGCTCCAGCCCGGCGACGGGGGCGCACTGCTGGAGCACGGAGCCAAGGCCGTGGCCGCCTGCCGATCCGCCGGCATCCAGGTCGCTGCCAACACCGTGCTCAGTGCCGCCAGCCTCTCCGACCTGGGCAGCCTGGCCAACCGGGTGGACCAGCTCGCTCCCCACTCATCAACCCTGTCCTTCCCGTTCCCCACGGGCGCCCAGCAGCAAGCGCCCCCCTCGCCCAGCGCGCTATTGCCCGCGCTCTCGACGGCCGTGACGCTGCTCGAGAGCGTGGGCGCCCAGCCGCGCATCAAAGGCTTACCTGCCTGCTACCTCGGCACCCTCGCCAACCGCCTGCAGCCCTCGAGCAACCGCTGGTATGTGGACGCCGACCACCAGACCGACCGAGCCCTGCTCTTCTTCCCCGACGTGCTGGCGTTCCACAAGGCCGACGCATGCCGCTTCTGCAGCCGCGACGACCGCTGCGACGGCTTCTTCGTGGACTGGCTACGGCTACCCGGCTTTCCGGCCCTCGAGCCGCTGAGCTGACCACCGGCCCGAGCGATGGTCACTGGTCGCTGATGCGAGCGAGCTGGGCGCATGCCTGACCGACCCGGGCGGTGGTGCCGCCGCACAGCGCCCGAAGCTCGAGTTCCGCCAGATCGATGCGACCCGCCAGCAGAGCACCCTGCGCCAGACCCCAGCCGACATCGGGCAGCTCAGGGTCGAGTCCACGGGCATGCTCGAAGGCCTTGACCGCCTGATCGCCACGGCCAGCGCAGACGGCACTCAGGCCTTCCCAGTGCCAGGCCTGGCTGACGCTGGGGTCGCGCATCCGGGCGAGGCGAAAGCGGTTGGCGGCCATGGTGCAGTCGCTCAGCTGTAGTTCGTGGAACGCCGGGTCGAGGCCGGACGCCCACTCGCTGGCGGGAGGTGAAGACGGCAGGGTCGTGTCGGCCAGCAAAGCCAGCTCCGGGACGATGCGCAGCGGCTGCTGGACCGGGCGACAGCGCAGGTCCATACGGGACAGGGCCAGGCCCAGGACCCCCGCCAGCAGCAACAGGGGCAGCGCGCGCAGGGGTGGGTCCCCTCGCTCGCCCTGGCGTCGGCGACGACGGCGGCTTTCGGCGCCCGCTTCGCCGCCTTCGCGGGAGGCCTCGACCGCATCGGCGGTCTCGAGCAGGCGCTGCAGCATGGCCTCGGCGGCCCCAGCGGCATCCTGTTCGCCGCCCAGTTCCACGGGAACGCCGATGGCTGCGACCTGCCGCGCCCCGTCCAGGGCGGCGCTGATGTGATGCTGGGCCGTGACTTCTTCGGGGTCGTCGAGATCGTCTTCGACGGACGTGGACGCCGCCGCATCCCGCACGGACCGGGCCTGATCCGTACACTCAGCGCAGGATGCGAGGTGCCGCTCGGCGGCTTCACGGCTGGTGCTGGCGAGGATCTGGGGCACCAGCGCCACTGACACCAGGATACCCGGGGGCAGGTGGCCGGCGCCGCGCTCAGCGCCATCCAGCCGCCGCATGTGCTCCACGCCCCTGCGGGCCGCAGCCATGACCGCGGCCGCCAGCAGCGTGTCCATGACCCGCAGTTCGCGCTCGAGGGCTTCGGCGACTGCAGCATTGGCGAGCACGCGCTGGGTGACCGGATCGCCCACGCCCAGGGATGGATGGGCCAGCAACTGCCGCGCCGCGACCCTCAGGTGAGCCTCCACACGCCTGGCGGCCTCTTGATCGCCTTGGAGCGCGCGCTGTACGGTGCGGTTGTCCATGGTGTTCGGCCAGCCTGGGTTCTACGAGACTCTCATCCAGGATAACCGAGTTATGGACCAAGCCCACGGAACGAGCAGAGCCAGCGCGAGCCCGATGGCCGTCCCGGACACCGCCCCCCCCATTCAGCCCCCCTGCGTTCTGGTCGTCGACGCCGACGACCGGCTCTTGGGTGCCCTCACCCGCGTGCTCGAACGTCAGGGCTATCGGGTGCTGCGAGCGGCCGATGCTGGGCAGGCCATCAGCCAGGCCGCGACGCATCATCCGGACCTGGCCCTGGTGTCCCTGGAGCTCGATGCCGGTGACGCCAGCAGCCTGCTGTCACGGTTGCGCAGCGACCATCCCGAGACGGTCTGCATCGTACTGACCGCAGCCGGCAACGCGGCGCGAGCCTTCGCCGCACTCAACGCAGGGGCCTACGACTACTTCGAGACCCCCATCGCCGACTGGACCCGCTTCGACCAGGTGCTGCGCAACGCCTGGATGGTGCGTGAGCTCCGCAGGGAGCGTGATCGCCTGCGGGAACTGGCCAGCCTCCATGGATCTCTGGGTCTCGAGCACATCATCGGGCACAGCCACTCCATCCAGCAGGTCCGGGACCTCATCGTGCGGGTGGCGAGCATCCGAGTACCCGTGCTGGTGCTGGGAGAGTCGGGCACCGGCAAGGAGCTGGTCGCACGGGCGCTGCACGCCGCCAGCCCCTGGCGGGATGAACCCTTCGTGGACATCAACTGCGCAGCCATCCCGGGCCAGCTGCTCGAGAGCGAGCTGTTCGGCCACGAAAAGGGCGCCTTCACCGGCGCTGATCAGCGCAGACGCGGCCTGCTGGAGGTGGCGGGGGAAGGCACCATCTTCCTGGACGAGATCGGGGAGCTTCCCATCGAGCTCCAGGCCAAGCTGCTGCGTGTGCTGGGCTCATCCACCTTCAGACGGGTGGGCGGAGCACGCAGCATCCCCAGTCGAGCTCGCCTGATCACCGCCACCAACCGCGATCTACCTGCGATGGTTCGCACAGGCGGGTTTCGGGAGGACCTGCTCTATCGGCTCAACGTCATCGACATCCGGGTGCCACCGCTGCGGGAACGGCGCGAGGACATCCCCCTGCTGGCGTGGTTCTTCGTCGATCGCTTCAACCGCACCCACGGTCGCCACGTGCGGCGCATCACCCCCGAAGCCCTCGAGCACCTCACCGGGGCTGCGTGGCGGGACAACAACGTGCGGCAGCTCGAAAACGCCGTTGAGCGCGCCATGGTGCTGGCGCGAGACGACGAGCTGGGCCTCGAGCTGTTCGAGGACCGCATCCCCCGCGCAGCGCCCATCGACGGGCTGCGATCGGCCACGAGCGGCGCCCGCCTGGAACCCGCGCTGCTGGATCTGGGCTACCGCGAGGCCAAAGAGCTCGTCCTCGGCCGCTTCTCCCGGGCGTACATCGAGGCCCGCCTGGCGGAATGCGGCGGCAACATCGCCGAGGCCGCACGGCGCTCGGGCCAGGAGCGCCCCAACTTCAAGCGCCTCATGAAGCGCTTCAGCGTGGATTCACCGGCGAAGAAACAGCGCTGACACCGCTATCGTGCCCGTCAAGGCGCTCGCTACGCTCGGCCTGGACCGTACCCGTAGCCCGGCTGGGTAGCCGGGCTACTGCATCGCCAGCTTGGCTTCGTCGCCTTCGAAAGTGGCACCCACCCAGTCCATGGGGGAGCTGGGTAGCTTGCGGACCAGGCGGGGAATGGTGCGCATCACCAGGCGCCGGTTGGCCTGGCTACGGGTGAGCAGCTCGGGCTGCAGGGCGATGAAGTGTTCATAGGCCTCGAGCTGGGCCGCCGTGGTGATGGCCGTGGTGGCGAAGGCCCGCTCGGACGCCCCCAGTTCCACGGCGTCAATGGTGCTGCGCAGTGGTGCCTCGGGCACGTCCACCGGCCGGAACAGGCGCGCCTCCAGCCTCCCGATCACTCGCGCGGCGTGGGACTCCGTGGCCTCGATGGTGAGCCGATGGATCACAACCGCGTTGCGCTGTCGGAACAGCCCGTCCACGAAGATGGGCAGATCGTAGTAGGCGCCCTCGAGCTCGAGCTCGAGCACCACCTCCCGGGAGAACCCCCGGCGCAGCCCAGGCTCGAAGCGCACGGTCCCCAGGGCCACGTCGGCGGACTCCGCCTGCATACGCAGAAGCTGGGCGAGGTTCTCTTCCTCACCGGGCATCAGCGCAAGGGTCAGCTCGGCCCGGGCGAGCTCGAGCTGCTCACCGAGCCGATCGGCCGCGCCCACCACGTCGATGGCCTCGACCCGCTCCGACAGCGAGGGCGCCGGGGCGGGCGGCTCGGGTACGCTGCGCCACAGCAGCGCCGCGACCGTCGCCAGCCCTGCGCACAGCACACCGCCGAAAACCAGCAGCGGGAGGATGCTCGCACGAGCGCCGCGTGGTTGGGCCATAAACTAGTCGAGGTAGTAGGAGGGTCCCGTGCTCATGACGCGCCCCTCGAGGATGTCCAGCACGTCTTCCAGGATCTGGCGCTCCTTACGGGTGGAGCTGGGAACGTCCAGCCACTCGTAGATAGCGCCGGTGAACTCGAGGTTCGCGGAGATGATGTCCTTCTCGACTTGCTCGTGGATGACCAATCGCACCTCGACCCGTCCGGAACGATTGCGGATCTCCATGAGCACGCGGAACCGAATTTTCTCGGGGATCCGGGTGCCGGCGAAGGTGTTGTAGATGTAGTCGGAGGTGCCGTGGACCCACTCGGTGGAGATGACGCCGCGCTCCCGGTCCACCTTCGAGACGGGGTAGCGGTCGCTCATGACCTGCAGAGAGGCGTCCCACACCGACTCGAAGTCGGCATTGAAGTTGCCGTAGACCGGGCGCTCTTCATAGACGGGGAGTTTGTCTTCGGGGAACGGCGGGGGCACGCACGCCAAGGACAGGAGCATTCCCAGTAGGACGAGCAGGGAGATGAGGCGAGCAGGGCGCATGGTGACCTCGCCGGAGGCAGGACTGGATCGCGGGAGACGATACAGCGTTTAGGCTTGCGAGCCGACCGACAGTGAAGAGAGGATAATGGAGGCCCATGGTTCCGGGCAAGCGCAGGACCTCAGCGAGTGGAGTGTACATGGACATCCTGATTGCCCTGGACGGCTCATCCTGGAGCGACGCGGCCACGCGGATGGCCATCGAGCTGTGCCGCAACGCCCCCCGTCCTCCCCGGCTCACCGCAATCCATGTGGTCAGTGTCGTGCGCCTGTCGGGACGCCGCCTCCGGGATCTGGCGGGTTTCCTGGGTTTCGAGCCAGTGATCGTTCCCGAGAAGGTCGAGGAATTCTACCGCCAACGCGGCGAGGACATCCTGAGCGCCTTCGGCAAAGCTTGCGACGAGGCGAGCGTCGCCCACCGGGAAATCCTCGAGCAAGGCAATGTGGTGGAGCGTCTGGTCCACCACGGCGACCAAGCCGATCTCGTGCTCATCGGGGCGCGGGGCGAGCGAGAGCTGGCCTGGCCCGGCATGGGGGGCACCACGGTGGAGCGTGTGGTGAAGGATCTCGAGACCCGAACCATGGTGGTCCCTCAGGACCAGGGCCCCCTCACCGGCGTCCTGCTCAGCTACGATGGTAGCGCGGGCTCGGCCAAGGCCCTGCGCGCCACGCGCCACCTGCTCGAGTTCGTCGACGTCCCTGTGCACGCGGTGCATGTCGCCCACGGACCCATGGAGCGGGATCCCCTGGCCGAGGTCGAGACCCACCTGCAAGGCCTGAGCGTCCGCCTCCACCTTCACCACCTGCAGGGCGAGCCCCGAGAGGCCCTGGTGGCCGCAGCCAGCGAGTATGACTGCAACATCATCGCCTTGGGCTACCGCCAGCGAAGCATCATCGGCGATGTCTTCCTGGGGCGGGTCACCGAGTGGTTGCTGCGCTATGTCCCGGTGGCGCTCCTCGTGTCCCGCTAGACCCACCGATGCAAGCACGCCGCCTCACACGCCTGTTCGACCGACTCACGCTGGTGGGCCACCCCGCCACCGAGGCGCTGGTGGAGCGGGGCCTGCGCTCTGCCACCCGCAGGCTGGGGCGCGGCGTCGGCGCCGCTGCGGGCCTGCTCGCGCCATGCTTCCCCCTTCATCGCCTGGGCGAAGCCTTTGACGAAGGCCTCGACATCAGCAAGGCCCCCCCCCAACCCACCGGGCGGGTGCTGCGCTTTCCCGAGCGCGACTGACGCGAGCGCCGGGTTTCATGCCACCCACGCCCCCACCCCGTTTCCACCCACAGCCCGCATCGGTGCTGCGCCAGGCCATCTCGGAGGCCGGCGGGATCGAGGTCTTCGCCATCGGCAACGTCGATCCGGCGGGCCGGGTGACCGACCTCGAGATCCACGCCAGGGGCAACCAGCACGCGGTCACGGCGCTGTTCGAGCGCGTGCGCCCCGGCCAGGTGGTGATCCACAACCACCCCTCCGGGGTGCTGCAGGCCTCCGACGCCGACCTCACCCTGGCGGGCCACTACGGCGAGCAGGGTGTGGGGCTGGTGATCGTAGACAACGCAGTGAGCCGCGAGCTGTGGGTGGTGGAGCCCCATCGACGCGAAGCCATGCCCGTGGACGAAGCCGAGCTGGAGCGCTTCTTCGAGCACGGTATGAGCCTGGCGGTGTCCGACCACGAGCTCAGGCCCGGCCAGATCGAGATGGCCCGTGAGGTCGCCACCCGGCTGAACCAAGGCGGCATCCTGGCCGCCGAGGCGGGAACGGGCACCGGCAAGTCCCTGGCCTACCTCGTGCCCGCCGTGCTGTGGGCCACGGCCAACGAAGAACGGGTGGTCATCTCCACCTACACCAAGGCCTTGCAGGATCAGCTCGCCGGCAGCGACATCCCCCTCGCCCAGGCCGCCGGCCTGCAGTTCGAGTGGGCCATGGTCAAGGGTCGGGGCAACTACCTGTGCCGTCGCAAGCTGCAGGACGCCCTACAGGAAGCCACACGGGACAACCCCGAAGATCCCGGCGAGCAGGGCGCCACGCTGAAGCGCATCAGCGCCTGGACCGAGGTCTCCCCCGACGGCAGCCGAGCCGACCTGGCCTTCCCGGTCTTCGCAGAGCTGTGGGAAGCCGTGGCATCGGACCGCAACCAATGCTTGGCCGCGCGCTGCCCCCACTTCGAACGCTGTTTCTATTTCGAGGCGCGACGTCGCGCGGCGGGTGCCCACATCGTGGTGGTCAACCACAGCCTGCTGCTGGCGGACCTGGCCATCAAGAGGGACGCCGGTGGCCGGGGGGTGCTGCCGTCCTACGGCCGCGTGATCATGGACGAGGCCCACCACGCCGAGCAGGCCGCCACCTCGGCGGGCACCTCCCGGGTCACCGCCCTGTCCATCCGTCGGGCCCTGGCACCGCTGATCTCCGGCCGACGTCGCAGGCGCGGTGCCCTGGGGCGCATCGAAGCGCGCTGGGGAGGCGCCGCCAACCCCGACGAGGGCCTGCGCAACGACATCGCCGCGGGCTGCCGGGCCGTGGAGCACCTGGCCCGAGAGCTCACCGCGTCCGCCCCGGGCTGGCTCGAGGAAGTCGCCTTCGCCACCGGCCTCGAGGATCAGCCCATCTCCCTCGAGCGAGCACCCGAACCCCGTCCGCCCACGGACCCTGCCTGGGACCTCCCAGAAGAGCCAGAGGGCCCCGAAGAGCTCGATGGCCCCTGGAAGGAACCCCTCGGCCTGCTGGTGGAGCGCACCGCCGAGACCGCGCGGGCCATCGGAGCCCTCGAGAAGCACTTCCTGGACATCGAGGTCCAGCCCGACGAGCAGCAGCCCCAGCTGGATCTGAGGCAGGCACGGATGAGGCTGGCGTCCCAGGCCGCCTCCGCCCGGGCCGCCATCGACCACAGCCCAGACTTCTGCCGGTGGATCGAGCCCGATGGCCGGGCCATCCGCGCGGCGGTGTGCCGCGCCCCCATCGACGTGGGCCCCTTCCTGTCCTCGGCGCTGTACGCATCCACCCGGACCCTCGTGCTCACCTCGGCCACCCTGGCGGTGCGCAACTCCTTCGGCTTCACCCTCACTCGACTGGGCCTGGAACCACCAGGTCCCGATGTCCCGCCGGTAGAGCAGCGCAGCTGGACCTCCCCGTTCGACTTCGCCTCACAGGTGCTGCTGGGGCTGCCCCGGGATCTGCCCCCACCCGGCCACCCCGATCACGACGCCGCCGCCGCCGAGCACATCGTGAAGGCCCTGAGGCATGCCGGGGGCGGCGCGTTCGTGCTGTGCACCAGCTTCCGACAGATCCAGAGCCTGGCGGATCGCGTCGAGCGCGAGCTGGGCAGCGGTATGGCGATCCTTCGCCAAGGTGCCGGCAACCGCTTCCGGCTGCTCGAGCGCTTCCGGGAAGACCAAGACAGCGTGCTGTTCGGCACGGACTCGTTCTGGGAGGGCGTGAGCGTCAAGGGCGACGCGCTCCGCATGGTGATCATCCCCAGGCTCCCCTTCGGCGTCCCCACCGAGCCCATCACCGTCGCCCGCCACGCCCGCCTGCGGGCCGGGGGGCTGGACCCCTTCCGCGCCGACACCCTGCCCCGGGCGGTGCTGCGGCTGCGCCAGGGCTTCGGACGGCTGGTGCGCGGACACCAGGATCGAGGCGTGGTCCTGATCCTGGATCGGCGTCTGCACGACCGCTGGTACGGTCGCCAGTTCCTGGCGGCGCTGCCCCCGGCAACACGGGCGGTGGGCCCCTCCCGCATGGTGCTCCAGCGGGTGCAGCGCTTCTACCAGCCTCAGCCACCGTGATACCCACCGAACTCACCCACCAGCGAGGTCCCCATGGCCAACCAGACCAAGCGCGAAGACGACGCCTCCGAGCGGCACGACGGCGACAAGCGCCCCGAACGCCACGAAGGCCGCCTGCGGGACTTTGCGCGCCGGGTCCTCCAGGAGCGCCCATCCCGCGAGCGGGATTCCGACGACGACGGTGAGCGCGAAGGCTACGTGCCCCTCGAGGTGGCCAAGGATGCCATGGCCTCCATCCTCGAGACCGGCGACCGCGCCAAGACCGAGATGGTGCGCATGGTGGCCCGCGAAGTGCGGACCTACCTCGACGAGCTGCAGCTGGTGGAAGGCGTCGAGCACATGCTCAGGCACTACACCCTCGAAGTCCACGCCAGCCTGAGCCTCGAACCCAAGGGCGGAGACGCCCCCGACGATTCCAAGGTAACGGTCGAGACCAAGCGCAAGACCAAAGCCGAGCAAGAGCCCAAGCCGGAAGAGCCCGCCGACGAACCCGACGAGCGGACAGAGGACTGAAAGGGCTCTACTCCCCTTCTTCGATCGTCCCCGGCCTTAGCCGCACCAGCACGCCGTCTTCCCGGGCGAGCTTGCGCAGGGCCAGCATGTCGATCTCGGAGAGGTTGTTGAGGATGCCCTCGAGCTGACCGGTGGAGCCATCCAGCTTGGCCACCAGCGCCCGTGCGTCGCTGATGGTGGCCGTGGCTTGTTCCACCAGCACCGGCGCCTGCTGCGCGGCGTCGGCCATCGGACCGACGGCGCGCTCGAGCTCGCCCAGCAGCGCATCGCTGCGGTCGATCATGGGGCGCAGCTCGGCCGCCATGCCCCGCAGCTCGGCGACGGCCTGTCGGCCCTCGGTGACCAAGGCGGGGGCCTGCTCGCTGGCCACGCGTAGGTTGTGCAGCATGGCCTCGGTGTCACCGAGCATACGCTCCAGCCGCTCGGGGTCGTCGGCCAATGCATCGCTGATGGTAGACAGGGCAGCGGCCATGTCGTCTGGGTCCACCGCCGCCACCAGGGGCCCCATGGCGTTGACCATCTCGTCGATCTCCACCTGACCCACCGTGGCTGCGATGCGATCTCCGTCGGCGAGCTGGGTGCCCTGGGCGGCGCCAGGGATCAGCTGCACGTACTTTTCGCCCAGCACCGAGCGGGCGCGAATGGCCGCGCTGGTGTCGCGGGGGAGCAGAAGATCCTCGTCGATGGCCAGCTCCATCCAGGCCTGGTTGTCCTCGACCCAGATGCGATCCACGCTGCCCACGTCCACCCCTGCGACGCTCACCAAGGCGCCCTCGACCACACCGCCAGCGTGCTCGAAGACCGCCTGCACGTGGTACTTGCCCGCCTGCATTCGGAACGCTCCGACCTGCACCGCCAGGTAGGCCAGGATGGCCAGGGCGATGATCAGCAGCGCGCCCACCGCCAGCTCGTGCTTGCGCTTGGACCCGCTCACCGGGCGGCCCCGGCGCTGGTGGCGTTGAGCTCGGCGAGCCAGGCGGTGTCGAGGTTGCGGCGCAGGAAGTTCTTCACGACAGGGTCTTGGGAACCGAGGAAAGTGCGTGTGGGCCCGAACTCGGCGAGGCGGCCTTCGTATAGCATCCCGATGTTGTCGGCGACCTTCACCGTGCCCACGATGTCGTGGCTGATGACCACGAAAGTGATGCCCAGCCGGCGCTTCATGTCGATGATGAGCTGGTCGATGGACTCGGAGGTGAGCGGATCGAGACCGGAGTTGGGCTCGTCGAAGAGGATGATCTCCGGCTCCATCACGATGGCCCGAGCCAGGCCCACGCGCTTGCGCTGCCCCCCCGACAGGGAGGCGATGCCGCGCTCGGCGAAGCCCGGCAGCCCCACCCACTCGAGCTTCTCTTCCACCAGGGCGCGACGCTCATCCACGCCGAGGTCCTTGCGGTGGTGCTCGAGGGGGAAGCCCACGTTCTGCCCCACCGAGAGAGAGTCGAACAGGGCGCCGTCCTGGAAGAGCATGCCCATGCGGCGACGGATGCCGTACAGCTGCTTCTTGGTCGCCGTGGCAACGTCCTGACCGAACACCATCACCTGCCCCGCGTCCGGGCGAAGCAGCCCGATGACATGCTTGATGAGCACGGACTTGCCTGTGCCGGACGCCCCGATGATGGCTGTCGTCTGACCGGCGGGGATGCCGAGGTCGATGTCCCGTAGCACCGGCGTGCCATCGAAGGACTTGCACACGCCACGGAGCTCGATGATGGGGGGGGCGACGGGGCTAACCATAGAACAGCTCCGACAGGAAGTAGTTGAGGAACACCACCAACACGCTCACGGTGACCACCGCACCGTTGGTGGCCTTGCCGACGCCCTCGGGGCCCCGGCCCGCCTCGAAGCCGAAGAAGCAGGAGACCAGAGCGATGATGATGCCGAACACCAGGCCCTTGGTCATGCAGTAGATGAAGTCCACGCCCTGGATGCCCTGCCGGGCGAACTCCACGAACACCGCGCCGTTGAGCCCGAGCTGCCAGACGGTGACCCCATAGGCGCTGGCGAGGGTGGTGAAGATGGCGACGATGGTCAGGGCGGGCAACACCAGCACGATGCCCAGCAGCCGGGGCAGGATCAGGTACCACATGGGGTCCACCGCCATGACCTCCAGGGCATCGATCTGCTCACGGATGCGCATGACCGCGATGTTGGACGCCATCTCGGTACCAGCCTTGGCGGCGATCATGGCCGCAGCGATGACCGGCGCCATCTCGCGGATGCCAGCGGTGGACACAAACATGCCCACCAGGCGCTGCCCCCCCAAGGGGGCGAAGGCGTTGTAGCCCTGCAAGGCCAGGTTGGTGCCCACGAAGGCAGCGATGATCACAAGCACCGGCAGGCTCTTGACCCCGATGCGGTAGGCCTCGGCCATGACCATGCCCGGGTGGGGCGGTCGGTTCCACGTGGCGCGGAAGAACGCCACCAGGAAGATGGCGAAGCGCCCGAGTCCGGCGATGAACGCCATCAAACGGCCCCCCCGAAGAAGAACGAGGTGAGCAGGTAGTTGGCGGCGATGAACACCAGGATGGTGTAGACCACGGTGTCGTTGACGGCCCGGCCGACTCCCGCGGCGCCCCCGCGGGTGTTGTAGCCAAGGTAGCAGGACAGCACCCCGATGATGGCGCCGAAGACCGTGGTCTTGATGACCGTGCCCCACACGTCCACCGGCCCCGTCAGGTTCCACATCTCGGACATGTAGATGCCGTGGGCTTCGCCCTGCATCAGCACCGAGGTGAAGTACCCACCCAGGATGCCCGACACACAGCCCATGAGGTTGAGCACCGGGCAGGCCACGATCAGGGCGAGCACCCTGGGCGCGGCGTGGAAGGCGATGCTGTCCACACCCATCACGTCGGTGGCGTCCAGCTCTTCCTTGATGCGCATGGCGCCCAATTCGGCGGCGAAGGAGGCGCCGCCCTGGGCGGCCACCAGGGTGCTGGCCATCACCGGCGAGAGCTCCCGGATGATGGCCGCGGCGACGAAGGGCGACAGCAGCCGCTGGCTGCCGTACAGCGCGAAGATCTCGAGCCCTTGCAGGGACATGACCATGCCGAAGGGGAACACCACCGCGATGACCGGCAACATGCAGCGCATGATCACCGTGTCCAGCTGAGCCAGGAAGCTGCGCAGGGGCACCTGCAGCGTGACCGTGGCCCACGCCACCCTGGCTGCAAAGATGCCGATGCGGCCAAGCAGCTCGAGGGTGGCGACCATCGTTCCTCACGGTGCGCGCGGCCGCGAGCGGTCGCCCATGCCCGCTCCGGTTAATCCCCCTCGTCGACCCGGGCGAGCCGCCCACCGGAGCCACCATGTCCCGTCCTCTCAGCCTCAGCCTCATCCTCTCCGCCTTTCTGCTGCCCTCGGTGGCACTGGCCGAAGACGCCTGGGTCCAGCGCGACGCCGAAGCCCTGCGCTGGCCCGACGCCGAGCAGATCTCCCTGGAGCTCGAGCTCGGCGACAAGGTGACGGTGGTCTACCGAGCCGACGACATGGTGCGGGTGCGCAAGGGCGCCGAGTTCGGCTGGCTGCCCGCCGACTCCCTGGGCGATCAGGACCCGACCCCCGCGCCGGCGGCCGACGATCCCTGGGAGATCCCCGACATGCCCAACCTCGACATCCCCGGTCTGGGCAAGGCGCCCCAGGTGGCACCCAAGATCGACGCCGCTCCCGCCGCCCCGGCGGTGCCGCCTCCCGCCGAGTAGTCCAGCAAAGCCAGGCGCCCCAAAGGGGATCAGTCGCGGGCTGGCGCCGGCGGCTCGAGCTCGAAGACCGTGACCCCCACCGTGGTGCTGCTGGCGCCGCGGCTGGTCCACACAACCATCAGCACCGGCGCACCTTCGGGCTCGGCTTCGGCCACCAGCCCCCGGCAGGGGACCGCGGGCACCGGCAGCGTGCCCTTTCCAACCACCACACCGTCGCGAAACACCAGCACGTCGGGGGCGGCCATGGGGGCACGACGCTCGATGCGCACCTGCTCGAGCTTGCCGTCACCACCGATATCCCCGCGGGTGAACACGTCAGTGGAGATGACCGCCGGCCTGCCCGAGGGCTCGGCGCAGCCTTGGCTCAAGACCTCGTAGTCATCGAGCTGTTCGGGGATGCTGGAGACCCCCTGGGGATCCAGAGGGCGGATGGCAGGCCTGCCCTGGACCGTAGGATTGCCCACCAGCAGTTCGCCAGGCCGGAAGAGCACCAGGCCGTCCATCGCAGTGGTGGAGGCGCGCTGGCGTAGTTCCGCGGGCTCGTCCTGTGCGCGGACCGGACCCGCACCCAAGGAAAGGACCAGGGTCAAAACGAGCGGGGGGATCGCGAAGCGGAGAGTGTGGGCTACGGAGCGCAAAGCTCCTCCGTGTCATGGGTGTTCAACCCGCGAGCACGGCTGCTTATCCCACGCCCGTGCTGGAGGCCTCGGTCATCGGTTCGGCCACGCGGCAATATACCTGGTTGAACCAATGTTGAATTTCCGGGGCGCCGCCGGCGCCCCGGCGCACCCATAAGGCGCGTGGAGGGGGGCGCGATAGCGGTCTGGGGGGAGGCAGCCTCCCCCCACCAGCAAGCAAGGCCACGCCCGCGACGGAAGCCCCACGCACCCGTGGGTGCGTGCGTTCACGCAGCGGAGCGGAACAGGGTGATAGCGAGGGCCAGCGCGACGACCGCACAAACGGCCAACTCGGTGATACCGGGCATGAACACTCCGGGGAAGGCAGGTTGACCTTGACACGCACCTGACAAGTCCGCCACTGCTTTGTTCGAGTTTTCCGGGTTGCTGCAGGGGTGGCCCACGGGAAGCGTGAGCCTGCTCGCTTCCGCGACCCGAGAGCGCGGGATAGGGGGCTCGACCCACGCTCCGTACGGAGAAACCGTGACCGAAGCCGCGCCCCGCCAGCTCCACATCTGCGTGCTCGCCTCCGGCTCCAGCGGCAACTGCACCTATGTGGGCGATGGCGAGACCGGCCTGCTCATCGACGCCGGCATCAGCGCCAAGCAGGTGCTGGATCGCATGGAGTCCTCGGGACTCGGCGACGCCCCCATCGACGCGGTCCTGCTCACCCACGAGCACCGAGACCACGTCCAAGGCGCCCGGGTGCTCTCCAACAAGATCGAACGTCGCCTGGGCCACCGCGTGCCCTTCCTGGCCACCTCGGGCACCGCCGGCCAGATCCGCCCGGCCCACCTTCCCGCCGGCATGGACTACCTGAAGCCCGAGCTGGCCCATACGGTCGGCCCCTTCGAGATCCAGGCCTTCTCCATCCCCCACGACACCGCGCAACCCGTGGGGTATCGCATCGAGGTCAACGGCTGGGCCCTGGCCTTCGCCACCGATCTCGGCAAGTCCACCGCCACCGTCGAGCATCACCTCCGCGACGTCGATGTCGCCATCCTCGAGTTCAACCACGATCTCGAGATGCTGCTGCGCGGCCGCTACCCCTGGTGGCTCAAGCAGCGCGTGCAGTCCAGCCACGGGCACCTGTCCAACGAACAGGCCGCGACCCTCATCGAGCGGGTCGCCTCCCCTCGCCTGCGCCACCTCGTCCTCGCCCACCTCTCCCACGAAAACAACCGCCCAGCCAGGGCCCAGGCCGCTGCTCACGCAGCCCTGGCCCGCAGCCGTGCCCCGGACAATGTCCAGGTCACGGTGGGCAGCCAGACCCACCCCTCCGCGGTGGTCACCTTGGAGTCCAAATGAAGATCGTCGCCATCGTCGGTTCACTGCGCGCCAGCTCGAGCTCGCGCCACGCCCTGTGCCTAGCCGTCGCGGGCGCCCGAAACGCCGGCGCCACCGTCGAGTGGCTCGAGCTGCGGGATCTGGACCTCCCCCTCTGCGACGGCCGACGCGACGTCGCCAGCTACGGGGCGGACGTCCAGCGCATGGTGGCGGCCGTCCAGGGCGCCGACGCGCTGCTGGTAGGCTCCCCCGAGTACCACGGCTCCATGACCGGCGTGCTCAAGAACGCGCTGGACCTGCTGGGCGAAGACCCGGTACGCGGCAAGCTGGTGGGCCTGCTCGCTGTGGCCCGTGGCGATGCGGGAGCCATGAACACCCTCAACCATCTGCGCCACGTGTTCCGCTGGATGGGCGCCTGGGTGCTGCCCACTCAGGTCTCCGTGCCCAGGGCCAAGGAAGCCTTCGGCACCGATGGCGAGCCTCTCCGCGAGGGCATGGCCGACGAGCTGGGCGGCTTGGGCACCGAGACCGTGCGCTACGCCAGCCTGCTGGCGGGCGGCGAAATCTAAGCAGGCGCCCCAGCCACCCGAACGCCCCCCCCCTTTACGCGATCCCCGGGAGCTCGACATGGACGTCCAGCAGCGCGACAAGCAGAACACCATCGCCCAGTGGGCCTTCGACACGCGCCCCATCCTCGGCCGCTTCCACCTATGGCTCGAGGACGTCGAGGTGGAGTGGCTTCGAGGCGAACCTGTCGCCGAGTTTGCCAGCGAGATCTCGTTCCTGAACGGACAGATCGAGCGCCTCATGGTCATGATGGGCGCTGTGACGGCCCTGGGCACCAAGCTCTTCGGGCGGCACGGTGAAGGCGCCAACCAACCCAAGGCCTTCCTCAACCAGGTCAAGAAGGACGCCGACGCCATCTCGGCCTACGCCATGTCCGAGTGCCTGTGGTACCTCACCCGCCACCTGCCCGAGAACCACGCCATCATGGTCAGCTTGGGTGAAGGCCTCATGCCCAAGGCCGGTGAGACCCCTGAGATGGGCTCGAACCCTCAGCTCGGCTTCGGACGCGTCTACGCCCGACCCGAAGTCGCGCGCAAGCTGGACCGCTGGGTGGTCCGCCTACTCAACGACGACAGCTACGGCTGGGACGAGTTCTACGGCGACCTCAAGCTCTCCGGCATCACCGTCTGGGGCGCCGCCATCGACACGCTCGAGAACACCAGCCGCTTCGCCAAGGGCCGGCCTACCGGCGCCATGACCGTCATCCACCTCTTCGACCAGCCCCTGCAGGTCTCCCGCCCCTATGAGGGCTACATGGGCAACCTGCTGATCCCCAACAAGGTGGTGGAGAAGGCCAACCAGCAGAGCGTGCTGATCAACTTCCGCACCCCCCGTTCCAAGGTCATGACCGCCATCCGGGACGCCTACCCGGACATCAAGCCCGAGAACGTGCACGTGTGGTGCCTGCGGGGCGACAGCCGCGTGGCCCGGGTGGGGCGCCTGTGGAAGCAGTGGACCGACGCTGGTGCCCACGTCATCGAGCCCGGGTGGATCCTGCCCACGGGTCAGCCCGCCTTCACCGAGTCCGGCACCTACGCCCCCACCTTCCTCATCGGGCCGTGGGAAGCCGACGACGGCGAGACCCACCTGTTCCTCTGCGACGGCTACGCGGCCTCCGCCGAAGCCATGCAGGCCGCCAGCCTGGCTCCCATGCTCGACCTGGACGCCTCCATCGCGGTGTTCACCTCTCGCTTCGATCTGCCCTACGATCGGGAGTGGGACATCATGGGCCTCGACCCCGACAGCGCGGACTTCGCCGAGCACCTGGCCAAGGTGCTCGAGCACACGCCCGCTGCCGCCGAGCTCGAGCACTATCGCGCCATGATCCTCGAGGGCGCAGAAGCGGGCCTGACCCTGAACAAGTCCACGATCAACGCGGACGACTTCTTCCCGGAGAAGCGCTGGGATGTGCTGGCCATCAACGGCTACATGAGCCCCGACCCCTACTCCGGCGCCCCCGGTGTCGAGCAGATCAACGACGACACCTGGAAGGTCACCGTGCGCCTGGCCACCCCTCAGGGCGACAAGCGCATCACCTTCTCCCTGCGCATGATGGAAGACCAAGCCGAGTCGCACCTGGTCTTCAACCCGCTGCTCATCCGCTTCTTCTCGGGCGAGGACTACCGCAACCGCCCGGTGAAGATCTCCGACTCGGGCCGCATCCGCAACGAACTGCAGACCCTGTGCCTCGAAGCCATCGAGTTCATCGGCGACGATAAGATCCGAGTGCGGTTCGACCGCATCCTGCCCGAGGTGATCAGCACCGAGAACCAGCGCACCCTGATGGACGTGCTGGTCTGGTACAAGGCACACCATCCGCGCTGGTTCGGCTGGCTCTCCATCGAGGATTAGAACGGCCGGCCCCAAGCCGCGGGAACGCCGCTGTGCAGGTAGCTTCTCGCGCCTGACGAGATAGTAGAGCCATCCAGCGTCGCTGGCCGACTTGCGCCCGCAGGTCGCTCCGGTGGCGACACGACCGCCTCGGGAGGCTGCACATGCTGGTCCGTTTCTTGTCCTACCTCGGGAAAGAAGGCTTCGGAGAGCAGTTCTACGGCGAGTACGAGCTCGGCGGTGAGACCCTCCCCTGCACCATCTGCTGGGCGGCCGAGCCCCGCGGCGGCCTGGGCAAGGACAACCCCTTGGCCCGGGTTCGCGATGCAGGCCTGCTCATGCAGCTCTACCCCGATCCCATCGTCCCCCGGGTGTTGGCGGTGGTGCCCTGCTGGAACGGCCTGGCGGTGGTCTCGGAGGCCCCAGAAGGCGTCAAGCTCGCCGAGATCGAGCAGCGTCCGCTGCCCGAGGGCGTGATCCTCGAGATCGTCCGTCAGATCAGCGGGATGCTCGACCGCGTCTACACCCGCAAGGACGCCAACACCGGCGAGATGCTCCGCACCATGCACCGGGCCATCAACACCGAGTGTGTCCACGTGCGGGCCGACGGCAGCCTGCGCGTCACCGGCTTCGAGAAGATGTCTACGGTCTGGTCCGCCCGCGCAGCCGAGACCAGCGCGTTGGCCACGCACCCCGGCGCCCGCCTGGCCCCCGAGCAGATGGCGGGCGAGGTCTTCCACGCCACCGACGTCTACCTGGCCGGCGTGCTGGCGGTGGATCTACTGGTCAATCCCGAGCGAGCTTCCCAGACCGCGCGCATGCTGGCCATGTGCATCTGCGACCCCGAGGGCTTCGAGGAAATCCGCGAGCAGATCCTCTCGGATGACAGTGTCGAGGCGACCACCAACCTGCGGGGCCTGCTCCGCGCCATGCTCCAGGAAGACCCCAAGTCCCGGCCCTCGGCCCACATCATCACCAACATGGCCGCCGCGGTGGGCGCCAGCCAGCCGGCCCTGCGCGACTGGGCCGCGACCCTGGAGATGGCGCCGCCCCCCGAAGGCCTGTTCCACCAGTTCGGTGGCCGCACCCTCGAGCTGCCCGATCCCGAACTGCGCCCCTTCCCCAGCGATGACGACGAAGACATCGAAGAGGCCACCGACGTGGGCGCCGTTGCGGACCTGCAACCTGCTGCGCCGCCGATGGCGGAGGTAGAGGCACAGCCGGAGGAGAACGCGGCTGAAAGTGACGCTGGCGATGGGGGCTACTTCGCGCCCAGTACGCCGGCGGCTGCCGAGGAACCTTCCGAGGCGCTCGAGCCCGAGCCCGAGCCGGAACCCGAGCCAGAACCCGTTCCCGAGCAACAGCCTGCGCCTGTGACTCCGCCGCCGCCCCCCGCAGTGGCGTCGGTCACCCCTGCCAGCGTGCCTCCCGTGGCCGTGGCCGTGGCCGTGGCTGTGCCGGAAGAGGTCGCGGCTGAAAGCGACACAGGCGACAAGGTCTCCGTCGCGCCAGTTGCGCCGGTGTCTTCCGAGGAACCCTCCGAGGCTGTCGATCCGGAGCTCGGCGCTCCCATGCCCCAGCCCATCAAGCCCGGCAAGACGCCGCCCCCGGTAGACCAGCCCCTGGCCCCCAAGCCAGTGGAGCCCATCACGTCCCCCGAGGCGCCCTTCGAGCCCCCCGCTCCCGTCGAAGACAGCGACCTGGACGTCCCCAAAAAGAGGTCCAAGCTGCCTCTCATCATCGGCATCGTGGTGCTCCTGGGCCTGCTGGGCGCCTTCGCCTTCGCCTGCGGCGGCGGCTTCCTGCTGCTCTTCCTGCGGTAGCAGCGAGTTCTAGTGAAAGTCACGGCTCCGGGGTGAGACGTCCGGAGCCTGCTCGAGCTCCACGATGTCGTGGGCTACCAGGCTCACGGCTTCGTTCTCGCGCTGGAGCTTGCCGGTGACCACCACCAAGCTGGCGGTGCGCACAATGCGCCGCTGGCGCTGGTAGAGGCGGGGCCAGATCACCACGTTGAGCTGCCCCGTTTCGTCTTCGAGGGTCAGGAAGACCACCCCCGACGCGGTGCCGGGACGCTGGCGACAGGAGATGAGCCCCGCCACCCGCAACACCGCGCCAGCGCGAACCTGGCCGAGCTGGTCCACCGAGTGCACCCCATCGGCCTCGAGCCGTGCTCGCTCGAGCCCGATGGGGTGCTGCAGCACCGACAAGCCCACAGCGGAGTAGTCGGACTCGAGCTGCTCGTGGTCGCTGGGCTCTGGCAAATCCGGTGGAGGCGCGCGGCGGGAGAGGCCCGCAAAGAGGGGGTTGTCCCACAGCCCCGCCACAGCCCACAGCGCTCGACGGCGAGGCAGCCCCAGGGTGACGAAGGCGTCGGCGCGGGCGAGAGTCTCGAGGGCGACTCGGGGCAGCTGAGTGCGCGCCGCCAGATCGCCGATGTCGCGCAAGACCGCCTGGGATCGGGCCTGCACGAGCTGCTCTGCCCAGGGCTTACCGAAGCCCTTGACCAGCCGCAGGCCCAGGCGAATGGCGGGCTTCGCCGGGTCGTCGCCCGAGGGCTCCAGCACGCAGTCCCAGTGAGAGCGCAGGACGTCGATGGGGCGGACCTCGACGTCGTGCCGCTGGGCATCGGCCACCAAGGCCCGGGGGGTGTAGAAGCCCATGGGCTGCGCGTTGATCAAGGCCGCACAGAAGGCCGCTGGGTAGTGATGCTTGAGCCAACAGGAGACATAGACCAGCAAGGCGAAGGATGCCGAGTGAGACTCGGGGAAGCCGTAGTCGCCGAAGCCCTTGATCTGCTCGACCATGCGATCGGCGTAGTCGCCGGTGATGCCGTTGGCCTCGAGGCCTCGACGAAACTCTTCGGCGATGGGGCCCAGGGTGCCCTTGCGCCGCCAGGCGGCCATGGAGCGCCGCAGGCGATCGGCCTGGCCCGCCGAGAAGCCAGCCACCGCCATGGCCATGGCCATGACCTGTTCCTGAAAGATGGGCACGCCCAGGGTGCGCTCGAGGATGGGCTCGAGGGCCGGGTGTGGGTAGTGCACCGGCTCGAGGCCCTGGCGACGCTTCAGATAGGGGTGAACCATACCGCCCTGGATGGGCCCGGGCCGCACGATAGCCACCTCGATGACCAGATCGTAGAAGCAACGAGGGCGCAGCCTGGGGAGCATGGACATCTGTGCCCGGCTCTCGATCTGGAAGACCCCCACGGTGTCTGCACGGCAGATCATATCGTAGACATCGGGGTCTTCGGCGGGGACCGAGGCCAGGGTCCAGCGCTGGCCGTAGGCGTGGGGCCCCCGCATGCCCTGCTGACTGACGGTCCCCAGGGGGGTGGTGAACTGGCGAGCGTCGGCGCTGGGGCCCGGGGCGGCGGGGGCCCCCTCGCCCCCCAGTGGCGCGAAGCCCGCCACCAGATCGAAGGCCTTGCGGATGGCCGTGAGCATCCCCAGCGAGAGCAGGTCGACCTTGACGAAGCCCACATCGTCGATGTCGTCCTTGTCCCACTGGATCACTGTGCGATCCTGCATGCTGGCGGGCTCGACGGGGACACGATCGGTGAGGTCGTCGTCGGTGAGCACGAAGCCCCCCACGTGGATCCCCACATGGCGCGGGAAGCCCCGCAGCTCATCGGAGAGCTCGACGGTGAGGCGCACGCGGCTGTCGCTGGGATCGAGCCCCGCAGTGCGGAGCTGCTCGTCTGTGATGGGCTCTCGGCCCCAGTAGTCGGCCTGCCGAGCCATGGCGTCGATCTGGTCGAGTGCCAGGCCCAGGGTCTTGCCCACGTCGCGCACGGCCGACCGGCGCCGGTAGGCGATGACCTCGTTGACCATGGCGGCGCGATGACGCCCGTACTTGCCGTAGAGGTACTGAATGACCTCTTCGCGCCGCTCGTGCTCGAAGTCCACGTCGATGTCGGGGGGCTCGCCCCGCTCGGCGCTGATGAAGCGCTCGAAGAGCAGGGTGGAGCGCGAGGGGTCCACCGCGGTGATCCCCAGGGCGAAGCACACCGCGCTGTTGGCCGCCGAGCCCCGGCCCTGGCAGAGGATCCCACGCTGGCGAGCGAAGCTCACGGCGTCGTGGACCGTGAGGAAGTAGGCCGCGAAGCCGAGCTGATCGATGATGCCCAGCTCGTGCTCGACCTGGGCCAGGACCCGTGCTGGCGCCCCGCCGGGGTAGCGCTCTGACAGGCCACCGCGCACCAGCTGTTGCAACCAGGTCATGGGGCTGTGCCCGTCGGGCACCACCTCGCGGGGGTAGCGATAGTCGAGCTGAGCCAGGGAAAAGCTGTGCTCGGCGGCCAGGGCCGCGCTGACCTGGACGGCGTCCAGCAGCCGGGCCGGCGCGTCACCCCCCAGGGCGCGGCCCGCAGCCTGAAACAGCGCGGCGGCCTGAGCCGGTGAGCGCAGCACCCGGGCAGCGTTGGGTGCCAGGGAGCGACCCGCCGCGTCGAGGGTGGAGCGCCGACGGATACAGGTGATCACGTCGAGCAAGCGCTTGCGGTCGGGGTGGTGAAGCTGCACGTCCCCCACAGCCACCAAGGGCACCCCGGACCAGCGAGCCAAGCGCAGGGCCGTGGCGACATGGGCGGCATCGCCGGGCTGCAGGGCGCAGCTGACCGCCAGGGCCAGGCGCGAGCCGAAGGCGTCCCGGAAGGTGGAGAGCTGGGCGATGCTCCACGGCCCGTGAAGCAGAGCGGTGAGCCCAGCGGCGTGCTCGAGGACCTGGGAGACCTGGTGGATCGCCACGCCCTTGGGCTGATCGGTGCGGCCCAGGGTGAGCAAGCGGCAGAGGCTGGCCCAGCCCTGGCGATCGCGCACGAGCAGCACCAGGCTGGGATGATCGCGCACGGTGATCAGCGCACCCAACACGAGCTTCACGCCATGCTCACGGGCAGCGCGGTGGGCCCGCACCAGGCCGTACACGCCGTCGCGGTCGGTGATGGCGATGGCGGCCAGCCCCTGCGCAGCCGCGGTGGCCACGAGCTCTTCGGGGGATGACGCGCCCTCGAGGAAGGAGTAGTTCGAGCGGCAGAACAGCTCGGCGTAGACGGGGGGGCTCACGGCGACATCCCCACAGGGGGCGCCAAGGCCACGGTGCCCTGATCGAACAGGCCGTGCAGGAAGGCATGCCCCAGCTCGCAGAACACCCAGAGGCCGCGACCGTCGGCCAGCTCGAGGGCCTGGTAGCGCCGGTCGATGCCCGCAGCCCACCACTCGACACAGAGCTGCTCTGGGGCCCAGCTGCGCTTCACCGGCAGCCAGCGGCCGTCGAGCTGTACCCGCCGGGCCGTCCCGATGCGGGGCTCGAGCTGCACCGGACGAGGTTCGTGGAGCAGCAGCGCCGGGCGAGGCCGGGGCAACGCGAAGCGCCAGGCCTCGTGGGTCCAGGCCGGGTCTCGGTCCTTGCTGCCTTGCTTGGTGGCCAGGGGGACAGGCTGGCCCGGAGCGGCCGCGAGCCCGGGCTCCACGAAGCGCCCCTGATCGTCGAGCACCGGACGGGGAACCCAGGCTGCTTCGGGCCGCCAACGGTCGCGGGGGCTGGGGGTGAACAGCGCCCCTGCGCCAAGGGTGTCGGCCATGCGGGCCGCGACGCCGGCCAAGGGCTCGAGGGCCTGACCACGGGCCACGAGGGGGGCCTGGGCACCCGCGAAGGGAACGGGGCCGGCCTCGAGGGAGAGGCTGATCACCGGCGCAGCGAGCTGCAGCCCCTCGAGCCGACGACGCAGCATCCGCGTGAGCAGCTCGGGACAGCGCACAGGGCGCCCCGTGCGAAGGGAGACCCGCAGCGTGCCGGCGTCTTCGAGGCCGAGGGCCAAGACCAAGCCCACCAAGCCCTGACCTGCCGCCTCGAGGGCAGCACACAGCTCGCCGCACAGGCGCTTGAGCACGAAGAGCAGGGGCTCGGTCGAGCTCACCGGCCCCGGAAGCTCACAGGCCACCTCGAGCCCCGCCTCGTGGACACGGGCGGCCATGGGGAGGCTGACCAGCCCACCCCTGGCGAGGCGATGCAAGCGCACGGCCTCGGCCCCGAAGCGACCCGCCACGTCGGCCGACGACAGCGCCGCGAGCTGGCCCACCCGCCGCAGCCCCAGATCCCGGAGCAGCTGCCCCAGGCGCAGGGACGGCGCGAGGGCCTGCAGCGGCAGCGGGGCCAGGGCCGTGGCCAGCCCCCCGGGGGGCACGCAGCGATCGCCGGCGCCCCATGCGGCCAGCACCCGCGCCGCGAAGAGGTCGTCGGCCACCACGATGCGCGGGGCATGGCCCAGCAGCTGCAGACGATCCCGCGCCCCTTCGAGCAGCGCAGGCTCGGAGAGGGACAGCTGAACCCCGCCGCCCGGCGGGATCAGCTCGGCCACCAGAGCGTCGGGGGGCAGCGGCGCCACCGCCGGAGCGAAACGGGAGAGCTGCTGGGAGAGCTCGGCGAGATCGAGCTGCTCGGCGTCGGGCTCGAGCAGCTCGATCTCCAGCTCCGGCAACAAGGCGCGGGCCTGAGACAGGGTCATGCCCGGTACGATCCCCGCGCGAGCCGCCTGGCGCGTGCAGGCCTGGATCCGCAGCGCACTGCGCTGTTCGGCCACCAGTGCCACGGACTGCCCAGGCTGCCAGCCGCAGCGTTCGAGACGAAACCCGGGCAGGTGGCAGACCATGTAGCGGGGCCCGGAGGGCGAAGGAGAGGAATCACTCACCCATTGAACATATGTTCAATGCCCGCCGTTCACAACACTCTATAGCCCATTATGCGGACAACTACTGTCCGGGCCTGTCGTTCCCGGACACGAAAACAGCCCGGATGACGGCTGCCACCCGGGCTGTGTCCCAGAACCACGAAGAGCTAGCCGAGGAGGCCGGCGCCCTCGAGATAGTCCACCACCTGCTGCGCGGACTCGTCCACGCTGCATTCGGTGGTGACCACGAGTTCGGGCTTCAAGGGCGCCTCGTAAGGAGCGCTCACGCCGGTGAACTGGGGGATGATGCCCGCACGGGCCTTCTTGTAGAGGCCCTTGGGGTCGCGACCCTCACAGAGCTCGAGGGAGCTGTCCACCAGGCACTCGATGAAGGGGCTCTCGCCCATCAGGGCGCGCGCGGCGTCGCGATCGGCTCGGTAGGGGCTGATGAAGGCAGTGAGGGTCACGACGCTGGCGTCGGCGAAGAGCTGAGCCACCGCGCCGATGCGACGGATGTTCTCGGTGCGATCTTCGGGGGAGAAGCCCAGATCCTTGTTGAGACCGAAGCGCACGTTGTCGCCATCGAGCACGTAGGTGTAGACGCCACGCTCGAGCAGCAGCTGCTCGACGCGCATGGCGACCGTGCTCTTACCGGAGCCGGACAGGCCCGTGAACCAGATGACGCAGCCCTTCTGGCCGTTGGCCTGCTCGCGCTCGTCCTTGGAAACGTTGGCACCGTGCCAAGTGATGTTGGTGGCCTTCTGGCGAACCATTGTGTACTCCTCGATGGGGGTGGGTCTGAAGGGGCCCGTGGGTATCGCGGGTCTTGCGACGGGTCAAACCAGGGAACACGAGAAGACGAGATTCATCACACACCCGGGCATAGTAGAGCTCGCTCTCCGCCTCCGCGGCGCGATAACCTTCAACCATGCCAACCCTCGCTTCGACCCCCGATGCCTTGGCCCGGGCGTTCCCTGGCCTCGAGCTTCCCCGCCTCGATCTGGGCGACTTCCCCACCCCCGTGGAGCGGCTGCCCATCGCGCCAGGCGGGGTGGAGCTCTGGTGCAAGCGCGACGACCTCAGCGCCCAGCGCTACGGCGGCAACAAGGTGCGCAAGCTCGAGTACCTGCTAGCCGAGACAGCCGGGCGTCCCCTGCTCACCATCGGCGCATCGGGCTCCCACCACGTCCTCGCTACCGCCCTGTACGGCCGCGAGACAGGTTCCCAGGTCTACGCGGTCATGGCCCCCCAGCCCTCGAGCCCCCACGTGGACGCAAACCGCGCAGTGATCGAGTCCCTGCTGGACGACTGGGTGGATGTGCCCACACGCCTGCTGATCCCCATGGGCATGGCCCGCATGCAGCTGCGCCTGCGACGCCGGGGGCTCCCGACTCCCATCAACATCGCCGCGGGTGGTTCCAGCCCCCTGGGCAGCCTGGGCTGGGTCGCCGGCGGGCTCGAGATCGCCGAGCAGGTCCGCGCTGGCCTGCTCCCGACCCCGGATCAGGTCTGGCTGCCCCTGGGCAGCGGGGGCAACGCCGCAGGCCTGCTGCTGGGCCTACGCCTGGCTGGCCTCGCCACGAAGGTCATGGCCGTGCGGGTGGTGGAATACCCACTCACCAGCGGTGCCGTCACGCGGCTGCTCGCCCACCGCACCCTGCGCCTGCTGCGCGCGCGTGGGCTGCGCCCTCCGGCTGGCTTCGCGCTCTCCGGCCTCGAGGTGGTCAACGGCTACCTCGGCCGCGGCTACGGGCACGACACCCCCGCCGCAGCCCGGGCCACCCACCTTGCGCGCACGGAACTGGGCCTCGAGCTCGAGGGCACCTACACGGCCAAGGCCCTGGCCGGGTGCATGGACAGGCTCCGGGAGTCCAACAGCACCGGCACGGCGCTGTTCCTGAACACCGTCTCTTCCTGCCCCCTCCCCTCGGCCCTACCGGGGATCGAGCCGTGAGTCGGCCCAGCCTCACGCTGCTCCGACTGCTGCTGTCGCGGGACCCGGCACAGCTGATGACATTGTTCTACCGCTTCGCCGATCCCATCTTCGAGGCGGTCACCCAGGGCAGCGGCCTGATCAACGTGGGCATGGCCCGCGACCTCGAGCACGCGGACCTCGCCGAGTCCCAGCGGGCGCTGGTGCGGCACACGGTACGCGATCTTCCCCTCACAGGCGCGGTCGGCGGGCCTCCCCGCTGGCTCGAGACCGGCTGTGGTTGGGGTGGCCCAGCGTCAATGCTGGCCCGGGAGCATCCACAGCTCAGCATCAGCGCCTTGGACATCAGCCCGGCCCATGTGGCCTCGACCCGCCAGCGCATCGCCGACCTGGGCGAACGGGTGCGAGCGCACCAGGGCGACGCCCAGCACGCTCCCTTCCCTTCCGGGAGCTTCGACGGCGTCTACGCCATCGAGAGTGCGTTCCACTACCCGCGCAAGCGCGAGTACATCCACGAGGTCCACCGACTGCTGCGTCCTGGCGGTAGGCTGGCCATCGCCGACTTCGTCCATCGCCCTGAACACACCGGCCGTCTCGAAGGCCTGGCCCTGGGTCCAAACATGCGCATCGGCGCCATGCCCGGCCTGTTCACCCCGCAGCACTGGGTGGAAGCCTTCGAGCTCGGCGGCCTCGAGGATGTGGAGCTCGAAGACATCACGCCCTGGGTCATCGGTCTGCTGGGCCGCTGGGCGGACCGCATGCGCCAAGAGGATCGCGCGCTCCGTCAGCGTTATCCCCGGCCGCTGCTGACCTACTACACCACGGGCCTGGACAGGCTGGCCGCACGCGGAGCCAGCGCCCCGGTGGGCTACGTGGTGGTGCGAGGCCGAAAGGCCGCGGACGACTAACGAATCGGCTACTTGCGGCGTGCTTCGCGGACGCGCAGCATGATGACGCCGCGTTCCTGCTCGAGGGCTGCATCCCACTCACCGATCCCGCGGATGCTCTCGACGGCTTCTTCGGCAGTCTCGGCGCTGGGGACCAGGTTGCGGTGGCCTTCGGTCTCGATGAGGCCTTCGAGGCTGGGATAGCGCCGCACCATACCAACCATGATGCTGCCGTAGCTACCGAACTCGAGCCTGTCACCCGACGAGATGAACATATAGTCGTCGCTGGCCAGCAAGACGTAGACAGTCTTGAGGCCTTCTTCCATCTCGGCGAAT
>Ga0307987_1000041_pt1 | contig 73770 bp, 63 predicted proteins | sample EllFjometagen181_FD_203157 | JGI IMG/M metagenome (GOLD analysis project Ga0307987, IMG submission 203157) | Marine microbial communities from Ellis Fjord, Antarctic Ocean - #181 | ecosystem: Environmental > Aquatic > Marine > Unclassified | place: Southern Ocean | collected 2014-10-08 | reverse complement strand
GCCTGTGGGATCAGCGCGAAGAGATCCGCGGCCTGGCCACGCTGAACGTCGGCGCCTGGCGCGACGAGATGCGCTATCGCTGGATCTTCCCCGACCTCGAAGAGTGGGAGTACAACGGCTTCCCCTATGTGGTCTCCGTCATCGAGTACGTGGGCGAGCTCACCCCCGATGCCCGCCGCCGCTCGGTAGAAGAAGCCGGCTACAACACCTTCCTGCTGCGCTCCGCCGACATCGGCATCGACTTCCTCACCGACTCGGGCACCGCCGCCATGTCCACCGACCAGTGGGCCAACTTCGTGCGCGCTGCCCCTTCGGCCACCGCCACGGACGAGTACCACCAGCTGGTCGAGCTGCTGCAGGACGCCTTCGGATACGAGCACATCATCCCCACCCACCAGGGCCGCGCAGCCGAGCACATCCTGTCCCAGTGCCACATCCAGCCGGGCCAGTGGGTGCCAGGCAACATGTACTTCACCACCACCAAGCTCCATCAGGAGATGGCCGGTGGCATCTTCGCCGACGTCATCGTCGACCAGGCCCACCTGCCCTCGAACGAGTTCCCATGGAAGGGCAACATCGACCTGTCCAAGATCGAGGCCATCGTCGATGAGCACGGCGCCGACAAGGTCGCCTACATCAGCTTCGAGCACAGCGTGAACTTGGCCGGTGGCCAGCCCGCCTCCATGGACAACATGAAGGAGGTCTACGCCTACTGCTCCGAGCGCGGCATTCCCGTGTTCTTCGACAGCACCCGCTGCATGGAAAACGCCTGCATGATCGCCAAGCACGACCCTAAGTACCAGGGCGTGCCAGCGCGGGAAGTGCTGCGGGAGATGATGTCCTACGGCGACGGCTGCACCATCAGCGGCAAAAAGGACTTCATCGTCAACATGGGCGGCATCCTGGCCTTCAAGGACAACAGCCTGTGGAAGGCCCAGGCCGAAGAGATGCTGCGGGTCTACGAAGGCAACGTCACCGACGGTGGCCTGCCCGCCTGCGACCTGGCGGCCATCGCCCAGGGCGTCGAAGAGATGCTCGACGACAACTACATCTTCTCCCGTGTCGAAGCCACGGCCCTGTTGGGCGAGCTGCTGCAGGAAGCCGGGGTGCCGGTGGTCAAGCCCTCGGGCTCCCACGCCATCTTCCTGGACGCCAAGGCCTTCCTACCCCACATCGACCAGGACGAGTACCCGGCCCAGCGCCTGGCCGCCGAGATCTACGTCGAGACCGGCGTGCGGGCCATGGAGCGCGGCAACGTGTCCAAGGGCCGCAACCCCGACACCGGTGAGAACTACCGCCCCGCCCTCGAGCTGGTGCGCCTCACCATTCCCCGTCGGGTCTACTCGAACGACCACATGGCCGCTGTGGCCGCCGGCATCGCCCGCGTCTACGCCAAGCGCGACACCATCAAGGGCCTGACGATGGTGTACGAACCCAGCCGCCTGCGCTTCTTCCAGGGGCGCTTCCAAGCCCTGTAGGGGTCCCTTCAGGGTGGTCGCACAGCCCGAGCGTAGTAGCTTGCGAAGGGTGTCCCTCGAGTGGGGGGCACCGCTGCTGGTGCTGGCGCTGGGGCTGGGGCGCCAAGTGCAGGTCAACCTCAGCTGGCTGGACAAGGATCGCCAGGTAGCTCCACCCGTGGCCTCGAGCCTACTCGACCACCTGGACCTCACTCTCTGGCACTACGCTACGGGCCAGCTGTGGGCCCAACGCAGCTCGTTCAGCGATAGCATCGACCTGCACTCCCTCGCGGGCTTGCTGGGTTGGGAGGCCACAGGTCACCAGACGGATGCACTGGTTGTAGTGGTGCTCATCTTTCTGGTGGGCGCCCAGCTGGGCATGTTCGAGCTCGGGAGACGCCTGGGCTCGCCTTGGGCGGGTGTCGTGGCGGCACTGGCGCTGGGGGTCGTACCCGATGTCTCGACGATGGCCCGCTGTTGGGCGCCCCAGGTCCCACAGATGTTCTTGCTGGTGCTGGCGGCTCTCTGCCTGCTCGCCTCGCGCAGCTTCAGTCGCCCGCTAACCACCCTCGGCTTTGTCGCCGTTGCCATAGCAGGGGCCTGCTACAGCCCCATGCTCACCCACAACCTCCTCTTCGTCTTGGCGTTGGCGGGCATGGCCGCTGGCGCGTGGCTCCGCGGCACGACCATCCGTCGTGGACCGAGCGGACACGGCCCTGTGAACCCCTGGAAGGTAGGGCTGACCGGCGTGCTGGTCGTCGCCCTGGTCGCGGGGGCGACGTGGTGGCTGATGCTGCGGCACCGGGGGATGGCCTACCACCTCTCGGAGCTGCATGACTCGACCTACAGCCCCGAGCTCGGGCGCTGGCGACCGGCGGCCATAAGCGCCTACGTGCGCTGGTTCTTCTGGCATGGCCTGGAGCCGCCGCTCGCTTGCGCTGCCGTGCTGGGCACCGCCCTCTTCGCTTGGCGCGGGCGAGCGCGAGCGGAGCTGCTCGGCTGGTGCCTGCTGCCCATCCTGGTACTGAGCCTGACCCTCAAGAAGAACCACTACTACGCCGCGGGGGTCTATCCAGCGCTGATGCTGGCAATGAGCCTCGGGGTCGCCAGGCTCCCCCGGCGCTGGCCGGGGCTGGTGGCGTTGGGGATAGTCGTAGGGTTCGCCTGGGTTGACTGGGAGCGCTCATCCAGCGACCTGTCCTCCGACATCGGCGGCCGTGGGATGGCCGGTGGTGCCGAGGTCTTCCAGAGCTACGATCCCCCCCGGTTGAAGCCCCAGCGCCATATCACCGTCCGCCGAGAGCACGTGTTGTTGCGTCGCCACGTCACCAACAGCTGTCCGAAAGGCCAGGGACTCTCGGTGACGCCCGACGGCGAGGGGAGCCGCTTGGCGTTCATGCTGATGCTCAATGATCCTTGCATTCGCCACCTGCCAAGCCCAACCGCACCCACCATCGCCTGGGTGCTCGTACGGGACCACAGCTGCGAACCCGCAGGTTCCCCCCGTGATGACGATCCTCCTCTTTCCGTCCAGACCCTGTTGTGGGCCAATGGCAGCATCGTGGACACCGACCTGCGCGCTTCACCGTGCCTCTGGCTGGTTCACATGAACCCGTCCGACCCAGAGCAATAGGCACCGCCTGGCTGGAGCGAGGGGACGGACACGTTAAACCGCAACCCATGCCTGATCACCGCTTCGTCGCGACCGTGGCCCGGGGGGCCGAACAAGCCCTTCAGGAAGAGCTCTCCGCCCTGGGCATCCCCGCCAAAGCGGGTATCGCCGCCGTGCTCTTTCAGGGGCCCATCGAGCACGGACTGAGAGTCTGCCTGCACTCCCGCATCGCCAGCCGAGTGCTGCTGGAGTTGTCCCACTTCCCCGTGCGCAGCGCCGACGAGCTGTTCCGGTCCGTCAAGCGCATCCCATGGCACGAGCACCTCGATCCGGACAGCACCATCGCGGTGGACTTCCTGGGTCGCAGCGACATCATCCGCGATACGCGCTTCGGAGCCCTGAAGACCAAGGATGGCATCGTGGACCGACTCCGGGCCGAGACCGGACGTCGCCCCAACGTGGACCCCAGGCAGCCCGACATCCAGATCAACGTCCATCTGCGCAACAACCACGCCACCGTGGCCCTCGACCTGAGCGGTACTCCGCTGCACCTCCGCGGTCGCGGGCGCGCCACGGGACCGGCCCCCCTGCGTGAGACCCTCGCCGCCGCCCTGCTGTGGCTGGCGGGCTGGCCCCAGAACCAAGGCACTCTGCTGGACCCCATGTGCGGCAGCGCCACCTTCCTCAGCGAGGCCGCCGGCTGGGCCGCGGGCTTGGCTCCCGGTGTGCATCGGGAGCGCTGGGGCTTCGACGCCTGGAAGCAGCACGACCCCTTCCTGTGGCGCGCCCTACTCCACCAAGCCCAACGCGATCACCTCGAGGCCCCCGAAGAGCCCTTCATCCTGGGCCTGGACCGCGCCAACGCATCTTTAGGCGCCGCCCGGTCCAACCTCGCCCGCTATGGGCTCGAGGGCTGGGTACACCTGGCCGTGCAGCCCCTCGAAGAGCTCGAGCCACACCAGGGCCCAGGCGTGATGATCACCAACCCGCCCTACGGGCAGCGCCTAGGCAAGGTCGATGAGCTGCACGAGCTGTACGCAACCCTGGGCGACACCATGCGCCGACGCCTGCTGGGCTGGAGCTGCTGGGTCTTCTGCGGCGAACCCAGCCTGGCCAAGAAGATCGGCCTCAAGGCCCGCGGCAAGCACCCCATCAACAACGGCCCCATCGACTGCCGCCTGCTGCACTACCCCATCTCGGAGACAGCCCCCACGGGGCGCGGACGAGGCTGATGGAGCCGCAGCAGGGTGCCCGTTCGACGCCGGCATGGTGGCGTAGCTCCTGGTGGGCACTGGCGCTGCTCCTGGTGGGCATCGCGCGGCAGCTCTGGGTGAACCTGCGCTGGGTCGCCGACGACCAGCGAGTGGGCAATCCGGTGGTGTCGGGCATGACATGGTGGCTGAACGAAGCCATCCAGCGGTACAGCATGGGGGAGCTTTGGACCCTTCCCAACAGCAGCCAGAACGCCATGGACGCGTTCGCACTCTCTGGGCTGGCAGGTTGGCTACTGCTCGGTCAAGAGCCAGACACCGCCCTGTTGGTGGTGCTGACATACCTGGTGGCCACCCAGATCCTGCTGCTGGATCTCGGGCGCAGGCTCGGTTCGGTGTGGGCAGGCCTGGCCGCGGCGTTGACGCTGGCCATCGCCCCCGAAGTATCGGAGATGTCCCGCTGCTGGGCGTCCCAAGTGCCCCACCTGCTCCTGCTGGTGGGCGCCGCGGACTGCCTGGTGGCCTCCCGCAGCTTCAGCAGGGTGCTGCCGTCCCTTGGCTTCGCCGCATTCGCCACGCTAGGCGTCAGCTTCACCGCGATGACCACGGACAACCTCCTGTACGGCCTCGTCGCCGCGAGCATGGCGGCGTTCACGTGGGGCCGAGGTGTGGTCCTGGGACGGGGCCCACACACGGGAACGCGGATCTCCCGCGGCTGGTCCGCAGCCCTGGGTCTGTTGGTGGTGGGTGTAGTTCTGGCCGGAGCTTGGTTCCTCCACTTCCGAGGGCTCTTTCTGGACTACTACGGCGCTGAGATGGCCAACGACAGCTACCACACGGTGGCGGCGTGGTGGCATCCCCAGGCGCTGACCGCCTACACCCGCTGGCTGTTCTGGTATGGGCTGGGCCCACCGGTGGCGGTGGTGGTTTTCACTGGCCTTGGCGCCTTCTGCTGGCGCGGGCAAGGCAGGGCCGAACTCTTGGGCTGGGCGCTCGTCCCGCTGGCGGTACTCAGTGTGCTGTTCAAGAAGAACCCCTACTATGCTGCCGGCCTCTACCCGGCGCTGCTGCTGGCGGGGACCCTGGGCCTCCATGGCCTGACCCAGCGCTGGCCGAGGCTCCGTGCGCCCATATGGGTCATCATCGCTCTGGCCATCGGGGTGACCTGGCACGGCTGGGAGAAGCGCTCCCAGCGTGGCGACCAAGCTCCACCCATGGGTCACATGGCCGACGGTGAGCAGGTATTCCAGACCTTCAGTCCACCCAACCTGCGCCCCGCGAACATTGGGCCAGACCGGCGAGAGCTCCGGCTCATTCGCCGTCAGATCCCGGAGTCGAGCTGCCCTGAGGGTCAGAGGCTGTGCTTCGCCCCTGGTTTCGACGACACGGCACAGGTGTTGGTGGGCCACAGCCGGAACCCATGCTTGATCCACGACGCCAACAATGACGGCGAGTTCAGGGGCTGCGATCTTATCCTGGTCCGCGACTTCAACTGCCAGCCGGCTGGCGGTCAAGCCGATCCCTCGGCCGGCACCCGCAGCCTCATGAAGCAAGGCTTCGAGATCCGTGGCGGAGAGCTCACTGAGGCCCCTTGCCTGTGGATGCTGCAGCGGGTCCCCTGACCCTCGTGGGCGCACCACCGGGCGCCTCGCAATACCCCTCGGCTCGGCCCCAGCGTCACCGAGCTACCGGACCCTCTCCGCCAGGGGAGAGGGCCGAAGCGGGCCGCTAGTAAAAGGCGAAGTCCGTGCCGGCGCCAGCTTCGAGGGCCTTGTGGTAGACGTGGAAGGCCACGGAGATATCCTGGATGGCCAGGCCGACAGACTTGAAGAGGGTGATCTCGGTGTCGTCGCTGCGGCCGGCGGTCTTTCCGGTGATGACGTCGCCCAGGTTGCCGCCACAGTCGTCCCAGGACCACTCGCCCGCCGCGGCGGGGATCATGAAGTCACCGGCTTCGGCCTTGCAGGCGTCCATCAGGTCGCAGATGACCCGAGAACGCTGCACGGTGGCGGTGTCGAGTTCGCGCATGTGGGGGGCGTGGGAACCCACACCGTTGATGTGGGTGCCGGGCTGGAACCACTCACCGCGGACGATGGGGTCCTTGGCGGAGGTGATCAGGGTGACGATGTCGGCCTGGCCCACGGCCTCGGCCGGGTCGTCGGCCAGCACGATCTCGCAGCTGATGATGTCCTTCAACGAATCGGCGAAGACCTGACGCTTCTCGATGGAATCGACCGAGTACAGCACCAGCTTCTCGATGTCGCGAGCCTTGTCCACGGCCCAAGCGTGGGTGCGGGCCATGCCACCGGCACCGAACATGCAGTGGACCTTGGCGTCGGGCTTGGCCAGCAGACGAGTGGCCAGACCGGCCACACCGCCGGTGCGCATGGCGGTGAGGTAGCCGCCGTCCATCAGGGACAACGGCGCTCCGGTCTTCTCGTCGAGGATGAGGATGGTGCCCAGCACCGTGGGGAGGTTGTACTTGCTGGGGTTGTCCTTGTAGACCGTGACCGTCTTGGTACCCAAAGCGCCCATGCCCTGCAGGTAGGCAGGCATGAACAGCGCGAGACCACCGTGATCGGGGGTGGTGATGGGGGTACGCTGGGGCATGTTGGCCTTGCCGTTGGCGTAGTCGGCGAAGGCACCCTCGAGGATGTCCAGCACATCTCCCATGTCGAGGACTTCGATGACGTCTTGGCGAGAGAGCAGGCGGGTCATGGCGATCTCCGGGCTTGGATGTTCGGGGGGTCCCCGTGGAAGGAGCTCGCATCCCCTAACGCAAAAAGCGCCCGCACCCCGAAGGTGCGAGCGCTTCGTGCCTTGCGGCGGAGGGTGCTACTCGACCCAGGTGCAAGCCAATGCTTCGAAGGTGTACGGCGTGGTCTCTCCATCGGCGGGGCCGCCGACCTGCATGTCGAGACGGAAGTGGGCGAACCACTGCACGCCAGCGCTGAAGGTCTCGGTACCCGCATCCACCATGTCCGGGGTGAGCTCGAGGGTGACCAGGCCGTCGCTGTTGGCGTCTTCGGCGTAGGTGGTGCCGGAGTCGGGGCAGAAGCCGATGCCGGCATCGAGTTCCATGTTCCACTCGGCTTCCCAGGTGCCGCTGACGATGAGCTTGTGCGCACCTTCGGGCATGTCGAAGTGGTGCTTCACGTCGTCGTCGGCGGAGGCGTTGCGCACGAAGGTGCCGCTGCTTCCATCGGACCATTCCACTGGCTGGCAGTCCTCGACAGGGCCGGTGTCTTCGGCCTGGGTGTCGTCGGTCTTGGGATCGCCGGAGTCTTCGTCGTCACCGCAGGCAGTGAGGTTGAGGACGACCAGGGGGAGCACGAGGAGAAGGCGGGCGTTCATCGGTAACACTCCATGATACTTGGAAGGGGCGCGCGCCGTGTACCTCGAGACAAGGTCGCCGGCAAGGCGAATCCGGGCTTGTGACGCTATGTTTCATCCCTAAATAACCCTATTACTACCAGCACCCTCCAAGGCGCCATGGCCCTTCCCACCCGGCTCCGTCCCCGAACCCAGACCGAGCGCATGGCGCTGGCGCGTCTGCTCCACCAGGCCCCTCCGGTGGTGGGGGTGGCCGCCCCCGATGACGGCTGGCTCTGCGCTGCCCTGCGCATCGCCGGACGCCGCCCGGTGTGGGCCAACGATGCCGACGCCACCGTCGCCCGCAACCGCCTGTTGGCTCTGGGCTTGGGGGACCTGAACCACTGGGCCGACCTGCCCTTCGAGGCCACCGTCGGTGCTGATCTCGCCCTCGCGGCCACCGGCAGCAGCCCGCCCAGCGCTGGCAGCGAGCCCCTCGAGCCCGTGCAGGGTCCACTGATCACCATCCTCACATGCACCTACAACCGGGCCGAGCTGCTACCCCAGGCCCTTGCCTCGGCCGCGGCCCAGCGCTGGCCCTGCGAGATCCTGGTCGTAGACGACGGCTCCACCGATGCCACCCCCGCTGTGCTCGATTCCACGTCCGGAATCCGGGTGCTACGCCAGCCCAACCAGGGCAAGCCCGTGGCCCTGCAGGCCGGACTCGAGGCCGCCCGGGGCGATGCCGTCCTGGTGCTGGACGACGATGACCTGCTGCTGCCCGGGGCCCTGCACCTGCTGGGCAAGGCCCTGTTCGACCACCCGGGCCTGGCGGTGGCCATGGCCGACTCGGTGGTGTTCGATGGCGCCACCGGTCAGCCCAGCGACTACCTGCCATGCTGCCGCCTGCCCGGGGCCATGGCGCCCCTGCACACCCTGCAGCAGGTGCCCGCCCTGGTCAGCGCCGCCCTGGTGCGCATGTCGGCCCAGCGAGCCGCGGGGGCCTACGAACCCGACATGGTGCGGGGCGAGGACATGGACATGTTCCTGCGGCTGGCGCGCCAGGGTCGCTTCGAGGGGCTCCCCCTGCCCGTGTTCCTGTATCGCTCCCATGACGCCGCCCGAGGTTCGGGCGCCGGCCAGTGGCAGAAGCACCGCGACCCTGGCGAGCATCGCCGTCAAACGCTTCACTTCGTCAAGCCGGTCTTCCGGCAGCGCTGGCAGCAACATGCCCCCGCCGCCAGCCGCCAGGAGGGCTTCGCCTGGGCCGCGGGTCTGTTCGCCCGGGATCTGCAGGCCGAGGGCCGCCAGGAGCTGGCACGCTGGCCGGGGCCAGACACCCCCAGCGAAGCCTGGGTGCGCACGCAGCTGGGTCGGCCCAGCACGCCCGCTCAGCACGCCGAGGCCCTGGTGGTGGTGGACGACGGCGACCCTGGCGCCCTCGAGCTGTGCCTGCACCGCCACGCAGAAGGTCGGGCCATCCACGTCTGCCTCGAGGTGCCCCGAGAGCCCCTCGAGAGCGTGCGTCTATACTTCGAGGGTCACTACGGGGCCCAGGAGCGTCTACACAGCTGGCTGGCCCACCCCGGCCCCTGGCACCTGCGCATGAGCTCCAGCCCTGGGTGGTCCCCTCCCCCGCTCACCGACAAGCGCCTGCTGCCCGATCTGCCAGCGCCCGACGCGGTGCTGTGCGCGGCCGCGGCCAGCGGCTGGCCCCTGCCCGCCCGGGAGCGCCTGGGCCTGCAGCGCCCGTCCCACCCCATCGCAAAGGCCTGCACCATGCTGCGGCGGCAACTGCACCAAGGCAAGGCCCCCCAAGCCATGGCGGTAGCCCAGCAGCTCATGAAGGCCCTGCCGGACTGGCCGGGCACCTGGCTGCTCACCGCCCAGGTCTTCGACAGCCTCGAGATGACAGATCAAGCTGCATTGTGTCGCAGCAAGGCCGGTGCACCATGACCCTGTGGCTACTCCTCACCCTCTACGGGTGCGATCCCGCTCCCCGATGCGAAGGTCGCGACTGCTACGAGCAGGGAGCCGTCGCCTCCAGTGGCGTCGAGGCCCTCGTGCTGCTCGACGAAGGCTGCACCCAGCAGGTCTGGGAGGCATGCGGCGAGGCCGCCCGCATCCGTGAGTTCGGCGACAGGGTCACCGTCGACCACGCTGGAGCCTTCTCGGGCTACCAGCACCTGTGCGACGCCGACCAGCAAAGCGGCTGCATGGCCATGGCCAACATGCTGCGCAAGGGCATCGCCCCCGGCGGGGCCGATCCAGCGCGCGCCAGGCTGCTGCTCGAGGGTGCCTGCACCCCCGCCAACCCCACCGCTTGTATCGAGCTGGCCTCGTGGCGCATCCATCACGGCGACGCGGGGGCCCAGCGCACGTCGGTGGCCATGCTCGAGCGCTTGTGCGAGCAAGACGTGCAGGCCGCCTGCGTCGAGCTGGGCTTCTGCGCCTCCCGTGGCATGGGCATGGCGGTCGATCCCGGCCGTGCGGCGGCACTGTACCGAAGCGCCTGCCCCAGCGAGCCCGGCGGATGCTTCAACCTGGCGCTGCTCTACAAGGATGGCCGCGGCGTACCCCAGGACCTCGCCGCCTCCCTCGAGCTGCTCGAGCACGCCTGCGACGCCGGCATGGCCGAGGGCTGCCTGATGGCGGGCAACCAGCTGCTCGAGCAGGGGGAGACCGCCCTGGCCGACACACGCTTCGAGCGCGCCTGCAGCGAGGGGCTGCCGCTGGGCTGCGTCAACCTGGCGGTGGGACTGCTGGACCCGGTGAGCGGAGAGCCCGATCCCACACGGGCTCTCCCCATGCTGCAGCGGGCCTGCGACGCCGGCGAGCCCTACGGCTGCGCCAATCTCGGGCGGGAGCTGGTCCAGGGCCGCTACTGCGAGCGCGACCTCGAAGGGGGGCAGGCCCTGATGCTTAGAGCCTGCGAGCTGGGCGTAGACGCCGCCTGCCAGGAGCTAGGCCTGAGATAGCCGGGGTCGGACCTAAACCGCACCGCAGCACGAACCGACAAGCAGGGAGCATCCTGCTCCCCGTCTGTTCATGACCAAGCTGCCCCCCGTCACCGCGTTCCTGCTCACCGGCCTGTTAGGCATCGCCTGCAGCCCCTCGCTTCCGGTGGAGCTGTCCACCGAGGACCACGGGGTCCATGACACCGGCTGGGAGGACACGCGGGACACCTGGGACGCTCCCCTGGCCCCCCCCGCCAACCCACCCGAGGACGAGGGCGGCGACGCGCCCCCCGAAGACACCGGCCAGCCCCCCGAAGACACCGGCCAGCCCCTCGAAGACACCGGCCAGCCCCCCATGGACGACGATCCGGTGGCCGACGACCCCGAGGGCACCCTGCGCCTGACCATGATCGACGTGGGCCAGGCCGACGCTCTGCTGCTGGTGGGCCCCGATGGCACCAGCCTGCTGGTGGACGGCGGCAAGAGCGGCAGCGACGACGAGATCGAGACAGCCCTCGCCGACGCGGGCGTGTCCGAGCTGGACTACACCCTGCTGTCCCACATGCACGCCGATCACCTGGGCGCCATGGACGAGGTGCTCGCCGCCCACCCCGAGGTGCTCCGCTGCTACGACCACGGCGGCACCGCCACCACCAACGCCTACGCCGACTACGCCGACGAGGCCACGGGCTGCCGCACCACCCTGCACAGCGGCGACAGCATCGACCTGGGTCCCGGCGTGCAGGCCGAGATCCTCCACCCCGGCTCCCCCGGGGACTCCGACGAAAACGCCAACTCCATCGTGCTGCGGGTGTCCTTCGCCGGCGTGACGATGCTCTTGGGGGGCGACTGCCCAGAGGACGACTGCGAGGAAGACCTGGACCCCGGCATCATCGACATCTACAAGGTCCACCACCACGGCTCCGCCAGCTCATCCAGCGCATCCTTCCTCGACCGCATCCAGCCCGAGCTCGCCCTCATCTCGGTGGGTAACAACTCCTACGGACACCCCACCGACAGCGCCATGGATCGCATCGAAGCCGCCGGCGCCAGCATCATGCGCAGCGACCTGCACGGCGACGTCACGGTGATGGTGGACACCACGGGATGGTGGGTCGAATAACGATCGCGAGCAGCGCCACCCACAGCATTCCGATCAGCCCCCACGCCTGCCAGGCGCGGAAGCGGCGGATCAGGTGGCTGCTCACCGCGCTGACATAGGCACCATCGGCATCGATGAGCGCTTCGTAGGGCTCCCAGGTCTCGCTGGACAGGGCGTAGCTCGAGGCGGCTACGGTCACGGAACAGCAGGCGTCCAGCAGGGCATCTTCGGCCCAGGCCGTGGTGGCCATACGGCGCCGCTCGGCGTCGGAGATCTGCTCGCTGGCCAAGCGCTCGAGGTAACGATCGCGGCGGAACAGATGCACCCGCAGCTCGTGAACGAAGGGGTCGCCGAAGGGCGGGTAGTCCCGCAGGAAGAGCTTGTAGTCGTCGGTGCTGGGGTAGCCATCCAGGATCCGGGCCACCTCGCCGGCCCGACCGGTGTCCTGCTCGAGCAGCTCGTCCCAGCTCAGGCGGGAGTACAGTCCCCCCACACCGGGCACCTGGTGCAGGAAGCCGTACTCGGTCATCACAGCGCCGTAGTCCACCAGGTAGCCCAGGGGCGGAACCAGGCGACCCAGCGCCACGGTGCGCGGCGGGGTGTTGGACAACGCCAGCCCCAGGAAGAGCGCCATCGCCGCCGCCAGGCCACAGAGACAGCGCAACGTTCGTCTCCCGGGGCGACGGGACAGCTCAGGCGGGCGCAGGCCTCCGGCCAGCCCCACCAGCGCCAAGCCGACGGCCAAGCCATCCACGAACACGTCCCGCAGGTCCCAGAAACGACCGGGCACCAGCCACTGCACACACTCGTCCACCATACCGAAGGCCGTGCCCAGCAACAGGGCCGCAGGGAAGACGGCGAAGTCCGCCACGCGATGCCGCAAGGCGCGGAACAGCAGCAACCCCAAGACCCCATACTCCACGAAGTGCAGCGCTTCTTCAGGGGAGTGCCGCAGGTGCCAGGCGTAGGTCGCGGCCACGCCACCGCTGATGAGCAGCCAGGGCAGACGGCGCCACGCATCCCGCCCACAGGCGCGCCAGACCGCCACCGCTCCCCCCATCACCGCCAGAGCCAACAGCACCAGGACCACCACCAGGTAGGCCTGCCGCCCCACCGTGGCCTTGACCCACCCCTGCAGCCCACGGGCCATGGGCACCGAGATCAGGATCAGCACGCTCCAAGCGAACGCCGCCCATCCCCAGACGAGGGTGCTCGCGCGCTGGGCCTGCGGAGAGCTGGACATGCAGGGCGAGTATCCCCCGTGGACCGATGAGCCCAACGGTACCGGCCGCCAGGCAGTCGTGATAGGCCCCGTCGGGGAGGTTCCTATGAAACGAACCGGGTGGGTCACGAGCCTGCTGTTGATCGCGGCTTCGGGTAGCGCGTGCCGCGAGGTCATCAACCACTACTACTACTACTACGACTGCGACAGCGGCCGCGCCGAGTGCCCGCCCTGCGACACCGGCACCCTGCCGCAGGACAGCCCGGTTGGCAGCGAGTCGGACACTCCGGTAGATACCGGGGACTCATCGCCTGAAGACACCGGCGACGCCGGCGACACCGGCGACACCGGCGTGCTCCAGACAGAGGGCAGCGTGCCCCTGATCTTCTATGTTCAGGATGCGGAATACGACCCCTGGAACGAACTGCTGGTGGCCGTATCCGTCCACCCTGGAGACACGCTCCACGTAATCGACCCAGAGGCCGGCACCACCGCGAGCATTCCCCTGGACCTGGACCCCATCTCGGTCTCCGTCGCCCCCGGTGGCGGCTACGCCGTTGTCGGCCACGATGGGTGGATCAGCCACGTGGATCTGCTCGGGGGCGAGGTCCTCGACCTCTTCGCCGTCACCGCCTCGGCCTTCGACATCGTCGCGGGTGGCAACGGCTGGGCCTACGTGCTTCCCGAGGACGGCGGCCACGAGGACATCCGCTGCATCGACCTGCTCAGCGGAGACGAGCACCTGCACACTGGGTCCTCGGTCCGCCAGCAGACCCGAGCCAAGATCCATCCGGATGGCGACCGCATCTACGGCGCCGACAACGGCGTCTCCCCGGACGACATCGAGCGCTACGACATCGGCGACGGCGTTGCGGTCTACCACGACAACTCGCCCTACCACGGCGACTACGAGTTCAACGGCGATCTGTGGATGCTCGAGCACGGCGCCTACCTGGTGGCCCACTCGGGCAACGCCTTCTGGACCACCGACGACGACGCCACGGACATGACCTACGCGGGCAGCCTGGCACCCCTCACCGCGGTGCGCTGGCTCGACAGCTCCGAAGAACGGGGCCGCGTCTACGCGCTCGACTCGAACGACGCCACTGTGGTCCACAGCTTCGACGCGACCTACCTCAACTACCAGGGGAACGCTGACCTGCCCCCGCTGGTGGTGGACGAGGGTGGCGACGACGACGGATCGTACCCCGTCGATCCGTTCTGGCTGTTCACCCGCGGGGACGGCCAGGGCGTCTACCTGCTCGGCGAACTCTCCGACGGAGGCCCCGGGGGCACCTATCCCTGGGCGGTGATCACCATGGCCTCGGACGACCTGCCCTAGCCGCAGACGTCGAAGCGGTCGAACTCGCTGGTGAACTGACCGCGGCCCCGAGTGATGGAGCGCAGGTCGCCGGCGTAGCCGATGAGCTTCTCGAGGGGCACCTCGGCCACCAGGGAGGCGAAGCCGTGCTCGGTGGTGCTGCCCAGGATGCTGGCCTGCCGGGCCTGGAGATCCCCCAATACGGAGCCCAGGGACTCGTCGGGAACCACCACCTCGACCTTCATGATGGGACCGAGCAGCACGCCACCGGCACCGGCCATGGCGTTGCGGACGGCCTCGGCCACCGCGATGCGCAGGGCCTGGGCCGAGGACGCCTCACCGAACAGGCTGACCTGATGGATGGTGACCTCGACGTCCTGCAAAGGCGCGCCTTCGATGGGACCGCCCACCATGGCGTCGCTGGCGCCTGCTTCGACGGCTTCGCGCTGGGTGTTGCTCAGGCTGCCACCCACCACCTCGGGCTCGACGATGGCCTTGCTGCCTTCACCCCGCTCGAGGGCTCGCACGGAGGCTACGGCGGAGGCCTTGAGCTCGACACTCTTGTTCTCGTCGATCTCGAAGACACGATCGATGGCGCCGTTGGCCTTCGCCTGGCCCAGCACCGTCTCGCGGGAAACCACGTAGGGACGGCCGAAGCGCAGGGCCAGACCGAACTCGCGCTGGATGCGTTCCTTGACGATCTGCAGGTGCAGCTCGCCCATGCCCCGCAGGATGCGCTGGCCGGTGTCCTTGTCTTCGATGTACTGAAGGGTGGGGTCTTCCTCGAGGATCTTGCGGATGACCTCGAGCATCTTGTCTTCTTCGCGGGAGGACTCGGGCTCGACCGCCAGGCCCATCACCGGGTCACGGGTCTGGATGGCCTCGAGCAGCACAGGCTCGTCAGGGGAACACAGGGTGTCGCCGGTGCTGGCCCTTCGCAGGCCTGCGAGCAAGACGATCTGACCGGCCACGGAGTTCTTGAGGCGGGTCTTCTTGCTGGAGTTGACGTCGAAGACCCGGGCCACGCGCTCGACCACATCCGAGCCCGCCACCAGCACCTTGTCGCCAGGCGCCAGCTGGCCCCGGTACAGACGCGCAAAGACGTGCCGGCGGCCGTCCCAGAGCTGCACCTTGAAGGCCAGGGCCACCAGGGGAGCCGTGGGGTCCATGGCCACTTCCACCGGGTTGCCGTCGAGATCCGTGCCGGGCACGGCGTCGGCCTCAGCGGGGGAAGGCAGGAATTCGATGACAGCGTCGATGACCGGCTGGATGCCCTGGTTGCGCAGGGCGGACCCGCCCAAGGCCGGAAAGAGCTTGCGCTCGAGGCAGCACTGCCGCAGCACCCGCACCACGTCTTCGCGCTCTACCGGCTCGCCCATGAGCGCGGCGTCGGCGACATCTTCGTCGTAGTCGCCCAGGGCCAGCAGCAGGGCTTCGCGCTGCTCGTCGTACAAGGCCTGCAGGTGGCCGGGCACCGGCTCGGTGATCACCTCTTCGCCCATGTCACCTTCGAAGCGAATGAAGCACTCGTCCACCAGGTGCAGCACGCCGCCTTCGACAGGCACACTCACGGGCACGGGCTCGACACCCAGGCGGCCGCGGATGGTCTCGAGGACGCGCTCGAAGTCGGCGCCAGGGCGGTCCATCTTGTTCACGAAGAACATGGTCGGGATGGAGAAGCGGCTGGCCTGCCGCCAGACGGTCTCGGTCTGGGGTTCCACACCTCGCACACCATCCATGACGATGACAGCACCATCGAGCACCCGCATGGCGCGCTCGACTTCGATGGTGAAGTCCACATGGCCCGGCGTGTCCACCACCTGGATCAGGTGATCCTTCCACGGGCACTGGGTGACCGCGGTGGTGATGGTGATGCCGTGGGCTTGCTCTTCCTCCATCCAATCCATGTGGGCTTCGCCGTTGTGCACCTCACCGATCTTGTGCTTGGTCCCCGTGTAGTAGAGGATGCGTTCGGTCAGCGTGGTCTTGCCAGCGTCGATGTGGGCAGCGATTCCGATGTCGCGCACGGTGGACAGGTCGGGGAATTCCTGATCGGCTTTTTTGGCAGCCATTGTGACGTCTCCATCGAGGGTGGCGGTCCGCCATGGTAATCTTCCCGGCACGCGCATGCGAGGCTCCTACCCGGCCACGCATCGCACCGGAGAGCCCATGCGCCCAGGCCTCACTCTCATCCTGTCCCTCGGCTGGCTGGCCGTCGGTGGCTGCACCATGGTCGAGTGCGCAAGCAAACCCGACGACTCCGCCCCCGAAGGCGACACCGACACCGACACGGATGCCGACACCGACGGGGACACCGACGCCGATGCCGACGGGGACACCGACGCCGATGCCGACGCCGATGCCGACAGCGACTCGGACACCGATCCGGAGTTCTGCGACCAGCGGCTCCCGGACACTCCTCCCGGCGGGCCGGACTGCATCACCAACACCATCCGCTGCGGTCAGACCATCACCGCCACCACCGAAGGCGGCAGCGACCACTTCGACTCGGTGCACTACGAAAACTTCTTCTGCTTGGTGCCCAGCGGCGACTACCATGGACCCGAGCGGGTCTACGTGATCGAGCTCGAGGGCGACGTGCTGGCCACCTTCGAGCTGTACAGCCCCTGTGCCGATCACGACGTCATCGTGCTGCGGGACGACGACGGCAGGGACTGCCCCGACTCCGACCAGCTGCTCACCGAGTGCGAGTCCGATGTCTCCAGCGGCAGCGGTTCCACCTCGGTCTGGACCGATCGCAGCACCCGCTACCTGGTCATCGTCGACGGCAAGCAAGGGGCCGAGGACAACTTCGAGCTCTCGGTCGTCTGCGAGTCCCGCTGATGCCAACCCGGGCCTGGGTGCTGTGCCTGGCCCTGCTGGGTTGCCCTGGCCCCACCCTGCCGCAGGGCTCCTGGGTCATCCAGGGCCACGGCATACGGGGTGGGCTGGTGGGCGATGGCGACAGCATGACGGTGTCGCTCCAGGGTTCCGCGTGGACCACGGGTCCCGATGGGGCCACGGGAGCCTGGGTTCGAGAGGTCGACGACAGCACCTGGCTGTACTTCCCGGTGTCCATGGCGGCCGGGCAGGCCGAAGCCGCCATGCAGCTGGATCTCGACGCGGGCACCGCCCGGCTACCCCTGGGCTTCCGCGAGGGCGAGCACGTCTACGCGCTGACCCTCGCCCCCGGGACACCCCCGGCCCTGGCGAGCCTACCGGCCCTGTCCCCGCTGCAGCGAGCCTGGCAGGGCGAAGGCTTCACCCTGCGCGACGGATCCGGCGAGCTCGCGGGTAGCCTGTTCATGCTGCCGGGGAAACAGGCCAGGGTGCAGCTGGTCACCGTCGCAGCCCTGACCGACGGGGTCGTTCCCGCCGTGCGCAAGGCCGAGGGTCCCGACCTGTTGCTGGCCTTTCCGGTCGCGCCCCAGTTCGCCGATGAGCTGGGCCTGATTCGCCTGAACCTGCCCACGATGAAAGCTGTCATGCCGGTGGATCATCAACCCCACCCCTCGGACCTGTGGCTCGAGGCCACGGCGGGGGCCCCCAGCGAGCAGGCGCTCGAGACCCGCAGCCAGCAGGTCCGCGCCGAAGCCCTGCGGGCCGAGCGGGTGCTGCTCACGCGCCTGACCATGGAACTCAGTGGAGCCGCCCTGGCCCACCGGACGGAGCACGGCCGCTGCCCGACCCTCGAAGAGCTGCAGCCCGACTGGAAGATCCTGCTGGGCGACTACCGCCTGCGGGTGAACGAGACCGCTGGCGACTGCCTGGTACACCTCGAGCCCCACCAGGTCCAGCACACCCGCCGCATCGCCATGACCGCCTCTGCCCAGGGCCTGCTCGAGGTCGAGGTGCTGGGCGCCGACTGACGCAATAGCAGGCCAGCATGCTCCCAGGCCCCCCCATCCTCCTCGCCAGCGCATCCCCTCGACGCCGCGATCTGCTCACGGCCGCCGGGCTCGAGGTCATCATCCAGCCTGCCGACATCGACGAGCAGCGCCTGCCCGGCGAACACCCCGTACACCTGGCGCGGCGGCTGGCATCGCAGAAGGCCCAGGCCGCGCTCGCCATCGCCGGTCCCCGGGCCGCCGGCCTGCCCGTGCTGGCCGCCGACACCGTGGTGCACGCCCGGGAGCCCGGCCAGGGCCCCTTCGCCGCCACGGTGTTCGAGAAGCCACGCAGCTCCGCCGACGCCAAGGACATCCTCAGCCGCCTCGCTGACCGCTGGCACGCGGTGACCACCGGCTACTGCATCCTGCACGGTGAGACCCGGATCGTGGACCACGTCACCACACGGGTGCGCTTCCGCTCCCTGACCCCCGCGCTGATCGAGCTGTACGTGGCCACCGGCGAGCCCATGGACAAAGCGGGCGCCTACGGCATCCAGGGCCAAGGCGCCGTGCTCGTGGCCCGGGTCGAGGGCAGCTACACCAACGTGGTGGGCCTACCCCTCGAAGCTGTGGCCGCCGCGTTGCGCAAGCTGGGCATCGGTGGCGCGGGCCAATAAGAGCGCCACCGCCACCAGCGGCACACCAGCGGAGTTCGAGCATGACCGACACCATCGAAGCGCGCCTCACCACCGTGCGCGGAAACATCGCACGGGCCTGTGCAGACTGCGGGCGCGATCCCGCCGAGGTCACCCTGGTGGCCGTCAGCAAGATGAAGCCCGCCTCCGCCATCCGGGATGCCCTGGCGGCCGGGCAGCTGCACTTCGGCGAGAACTACGCCCAGCAGCTGCGGGACAAAGCCGCTGAGCTGGGGGTCGGCCCCGCGGTGGCCGGTGGCCCCGCCCAGCCCGTCTGGCACTACATCGGCCCGCTCCAGCGCAACAAGGTCAAGTACGTCGTCGGCACCGCCGCGCTGGTGCACGCCGTAGACTCGGAGAAGCTCGGCGCCGCCATCGCCAAGCGCTCGGGAGACCGCAGCACCGACATCCTGGTACAGGTCAACATCGGCATGGAAGACACCAAGAGCGGCGTGGCTCCCACCCAGGCCATGGGCCTGTGCGAGGCCCTCCACCAGCTGCCCGGGGTGCGACTGCGGGGCTTGATGTGCATCCCTCCGTGGGGCGCAGGTGAGCAGGCCGCCCGGCGCTGGTTCCAGGGCATGGCCGACCTGCGGGACGAAGGTCGCGCCAAGGGCCTCCCCCTGAACTACCTGTCCATGGGCATGAGCGACGACTACGCCCTGGCCATCGCCTACGGCGCCACCCACGTGCGGGTGGGCACGGCGATCTTTGGGGCCAGGTAGCGGGACACAGCCTTCGACAAGCGGGTGAGCCCTGCCTTAGGGCATGAACCGGAAGCTCGCGGTGGCCAGGTCGCCGGAGCTGACCTCGATCTGCATGGTCTTGGTGGCGCCGGTGTCGCGGCATACCGCGCGTACCGCGTAGCTGCCGGGCTCGAGCCCCATCCGCGCAATGGGCGTACCACCCAGGCGGCGTCCGCCCATGTAGATCATGGCGTAGCGATCGCTCTCGACCACCATGAAGCCGACGCCACCGGGTTCGGCGACGGGGTCTTCTTCGGGGATGGGCGGTGGCGTGCGCTCGGGTACCTGTGTAGCGTCGGGTTCGGGCTCGGGGGTGGGAGCGATGCGGGAAGGCCTGGGCGTGTAGGTGACAACCGTGGGCGGCTTGGGGGTCGGGGCAGCCACGGGGACGGGCTCGGGCTGGCCTTCGGCGGTGGCGGGCGGTTCGTGGGCCGGCGGCTCGTGGGCCGGCGGCTCGGGCTCCGGCTCGAGGTTCATGGTGCCCGGCTGGATGGTGAGCTCCTGCACGAGGGGCGGGCCCTTGGGCGCGTCGTGTGAGGGAGGCTCGTTGCTGGTGCGCTGCGCAAACAAGACCACCAGCATCAAGATGACCAGCAGCACGACCGCGATGATCACGCTGCGAGGCACCAGGCTGCCGATACCCGGCTCCGGAGGCTTGGGCTGGGTGGCCCGAATGCGCGGTGGCTGGGGCTTGGGCGAGCGCGCCAGCGGGGGCTTGGTGTCGGACTTGGCCGGGCGGGTCCACGATGGCGTCGAGCGGGCATCGAGGGTGGCCGCGGATCGAGGCCGATCCAGCTTGGGAGGGGCGTGGTCGGTCTTGGGCGTGATGACCACGGGTTCGCTGGCGGCGGGGGCGATGGAGGGAGCGGCGGAGGCCAGTGGGGGAGGTTCGGGCATGGCCGGGGCTGCCGCCGCCGGCATGGGCATAGGCTCGCTGTCTTCGCCCTCGGACCCGCTGCGGAGCTCCGGGTCGGTGGGTTCATCGTCGTCCAGAGCGTCGAACATGGCGCCCCAGTCGGAGCCGGACCCATCGATGGAGAGGTCGGGCATGGACGGGTCGCTGTCGTCTTCGCCATCGGCATCGGCCTTGGAGGGCAGCCGCAGATCGGGCATCTCCACGTCGGAGGCCGGCAGCTCATCGCGGCCATGGCCGTACTGGGTGTCGGACTGAGCACCTTTGCCCACGTAAACGCGCACGGGACCCCGGCGCTCTTCTTCGGGCTCTTCCTCGTCTTCGCTTCGCTCGGGCAGCCCATGTTCGTCCAGCTGCGCGACGCCTTCTTCCTCTTCGAGGGGGGCATCCGGCGGCGGAGGCAGGGTGATGTTGGGCACCCATTCTTCGACGAACAGCGCTTCGGGCGCCGCCTGGAACAGGCGAGAGCGCTTGCGGGATCTGCTCGGCAGCGTCGGGGGCTTGGTCATCCTGGATTCCGGCGGCGCAGGGTGGTGCTATCTACGCGAGGGGCAGCGGGACGGTGAAAGAGGTCAGCCGAGCCAGAGCACAGCCAACGCGGGGGGGATCTCCTTGCCGGCGGCCAGCCGTTCGAGGGCCTGGAGGCGATCCGGAACGATGCTGACGTGGATGCCCAGGGGTGTGGGCATGGTGCGCAGGTACTGCTCTTGGATGAGGACGTTCAGCGCGCGACGGGCCAGGCGCTCTTCGTCAGGCTCGAGGCCGCGGTAGACGTTGTCGGCGCGGGTGGTCTGCTCATCCACGACACCTCGCTTGACGAGCTCACGGGCAATGGAACGCAGCACCGCGCGGCCCTGGATGCCGTCTTCTTCGAGGGTACAGGCCCCGGTCCACCAATACTCGATGCCACCGAAGCGGCGAACCTTCTCGATGTCGTCTTCTTCGAAGAGAAGATTGTCGCTGAGCTGGTTCTTGGCGGTGAGGATGCGGATGGCGTTGAAGGGGTGGATGCCCAGGCGGGCGGAGAGGTCCTTGACCCCGAGCTTCTTGAACTGATCGACGGTAGACATGCCGGATTCTCCTACCACTGGTCCGATCCGCCGCGCCGAAGCACGATCTGGACGGGCTTGAACTTCTTATCGTCGTCGTCGTCGTCAACCTGGAGCCCCTGCTCGAGCCCGCCCGTGGGGGGCTGGGCGTCTTCGGGGAGGTCTTCTTCGGGCTCTTCTTCGGGACCGATGACCTGGGGGTCGACCCAGGCGATCTCGAAGCCGAGACCGACCTGGTCACACTCCGGCGCCAGGACGAGGGCGTCGTTCAGGCTGCTGGCGATGACATCGGAGACATCGCCTTCGAGTTCGTGGTCGTCGAGCCAGACCTGGATGGAGATGCAGCCCTGGAAGTCCTGATAGACCACGGGGGCATCGGGAGCGCCCAGCTGGTCCAGAGCGCTGCTGACACCCGAGACGACCCGGTAGGCAACCTGAGCGGCCAGATCTTCGGGACGGTCGGCCCAGGCCCGGTAGACCTGGAAGTCCACCGGCAAGAACAGCGCGAAGGCGGCGGGCCGGTCGTCCACGATGTCGATGGAAGCCACGAGCACCGCGCTGGCTGGCTCGAGCCCGAGGGTCTCGGTGGGACCCGCGGCGAGCTCGAACAGCGGCGCCAGCTTGGCCTTGAGGGCTTCGTGGTGGTCCATCACCACCTGGCGGTAGGACGGCGGCAGAGAGCCGAGGACCGGCTCGACCTCACGGAACTTCTCGTACTCTTCGATTGCCGCGGCGGTCTCGGGCTCGTCGAGCATGTCCTGCAGTTCAACCAGCGCGAGCTCGCGGACTTCCTGCAGCGCGGCGGAGCGGGCCTCGACCAGCGCGCGATCAGCCTCGAGGGCATCGAGCAGAGCCTGGTGGGAGCGATGGACCACTTCGATGGGCAGCCCCTGCAACTCACCCTGGACCTGCCCCTGCTTGTCGGCGTTGCCCTCGAGGGCGGCCTGCAGCTCGGTGAGCTGCTCGCGGAGGGTCTGTTCCTGGGAGGCGAGCTCGACGAGGTTCTCGTCGTAGGCCTGGGCTTGCTCGGTGCGCCACTGCTCGATCGACTCGAGCTCGAGGATGAGCTTGGGCTTGGCTGCGGAGTCGGTCATCTGCCCTCCTGCGGGCGTGCTGCGAAGTCCGGTCTGAATGTCATCGGCGGTGCGTCCACCCCGACGGGGTGAACGGGTCCACTATCGTAGCGGTTTTAGGTCGGAATGGGTAGTCTCCGGGCCCGGAACCCAGGGTGCTCCGCTGGGCCGCCGCCCAGGCCGTCCCAGGATGCTATCTTGCCCCTATAGACCCCGGAAATCGAAGCGCGCGTGACAGATCCACACCCGAAGCCCCCGACCCTCGTTCAGCCAGCTCCAGCGCCGGCTGTCATCGAGGCCAAGAACCTCTCCAAGTGCTTCGAGATCTATCTCAACGACCGCAGCCGATTCTTCGAGTTCTTCGGGCGCCGCAGACACCACGAAGAGCACTGGGCGCTGCGGGATGTGTCGTTCCAGGTCGAGCGGGGGCGCAGCTTCGGCGTGGTCGGCCCCAACGGTGCCGGCAAGTCCACGTTGCTCAAGATGATCGCCGGGATCTCCGCCCCCACCTCCGGCGAGCTCCTTATCAACGCGAGCATGTCCACCCTGTTGGACCTGGGCCTGGGCTTCCACCCCAACTTCACGGGCCGCGAGAACATCGCGCTGAACTGCTCACTGCTGGGGCTCACCGGGGACGAAGCCGACGAGCGCATCCCCGAGATCATCGCCTTCGCCGAGCTCGCCGCGTTCATCGACTACCCCGTACGCACCTACTCCACCGGCATGATGCTCCGGCTGGGCTTCGCCATCGCCGCCCACACCGAGTCCGAGGTGTTCCTGGTGGACGAGGTCCTGGCGGTGGGCGACCAATACTTCCAGCGCAAGTGCATCCGGAAGATCGAGGAGTTCGTGGAGATGGGCCGCACCATCGTGCTGGTCAGCCACGATCTGCACGCCGTGCGCAGCCTGTGTCACCACGCCCTGTGGATCGACGGCGGTCGGGTGCAGGGTGTCGGCACCTCCCGCGAGATCGTGGATCGCTACATGGGGCTCGAGCGGGTTCGCATCTCCCGCTTCCTCAAACCCAGCAACGGCACCATGCTCCCGCAGCTCGAGGAAGCTCCACCCCCTGTAGCTGTGCCCACGCGCTACCGAGCCACCGTGGACGACCCCGAGCTGCAGCGGGTGCTGATGAATGTCTGCGACGTACCCGAGGCTTCCCGGGTGTGGAGCGAAGGCGGCGAGACCGAAGCCTACGACCACTACGACGGCGACAAGCCCGTGGTCATCGGATCCGGTGAGATCCGGGTGCTCGAGGTGCAGCTGCTCGACGGGCTCGGCCGCCCCCGCCGCAAGATGCGCACCAGCGAAAAGCTCGTGGTCGCCGTCACCTTCCGCACCACCGAAGCCGTGGAGCGCCCCATCTTCGGCGTGGCGGTCTTCCGGGACGACGGCGTGTACGTCTTCGGGCCCAACACCCGCTTCGACGGCGTGTTGGACGGCACCTACAACGGCGTCTACACCTTCTTCATCGTCTACCCCTCCCTGGATCTGCTAGCCGGCAAGTACCGCTTCTCCATCGCGGCCTTCGACAAGTCCCACCTCAAGCCCCACGTGTGGCACAACCAGCTGTACGATCTCGAGGTCATCCAGGACTGTGAGGACCACGGCCTGGTGCAGCTCGACCACGGCTGGGGCCTGATCACCCACTTCGAGCCCGAGGCGACCGAGGACCCCACCGGAGAGCAGACATGAGCAGAGTGCTCATCGTTGGCGCCGGGCCGCTGCCGAACCCCACTCTGCGACGCGTCACCTTCCCTCAGCTCCGCACCCGGCACTTCGCCCACGCCCTGGCCGAGGCCGGGCACGACGTGGGCTTGGTCTGCTTGAGGCAGCCCGACGACGGCCCCCCCAGCCTGGCCCAGGGTCCCCTGCAGCACATCTGGGACCTCCCCACCTTCCGCGCCGACTGGTTGGACGGGCTGCGCTCCCTGGCCCGGGAGCACGAACCCGAGCTGTGGGTCTCTGCGGGCCCCTACCTCCCGCTACATTGCGCCAAGCTGGTGCGCGACCTGCCCTACTGGGCCGATCTACCCGGGGACCCCTTCGCCGAAGCCCAGGCCCGCGCCGACCGCCTGGCTCCAGACACCCCCAGCGAGCCCCTACCCCAGGGCCCGTGGCAGGCCCACGCCGCCGTGGCCATCGCGGCCATGGAGCGGGCCGACGCCTTCTCGGTGTGCTCGGGTCCCCAGCGCCACGCCCTGCTGGGTCAGCTCGGAGTGCTGGGGCGCCTGGCGCTGTCCCGACCCGACCGGCCATGGGCTGCGGTCATCCCGCCAGCCTACGACTTCGACCTCCCCCAGGGCGAGCCCCGCCCCCGCGCCTCCAGCAGCCCGCTGGTAGTTGTGCTGGCGGGGGGCTTCAACACCTGGTTGGACGAAGACACCACACTGCGGGGCCTGCTGGCCGCCATGGACCGGGGCCTGCCCATCACCGTGCGGGTCACCGGCGGTGCCATCCCCGGTCACCACAGCGCGGGCTGGGAGGCCTTCGAACGCGGGGTGGCGGCCAGCCCCCACGCCCACCGCTTCGAGCTGCTCGGCTGGGTTCCCCACGGCGAGCTGCCCGCGATGCTCGCCGGCGCCCACCTGCTGCTCTGCGTGGACCGTCCCGGCGCCGAGCCGGTGCTCGGCAGCCGCACACGCCTGATCTTCGGCCTGCACCAAGGCCTCGCGCTGATGGCCACCACCCCCGGCGAGCTGGAGAAGGATCTGGCCGACCGGGGCTACCTGACCCCGCTGAGTGAAGCCTCACCGCAGGTGCTGGCCGACGCCCTCGAGGCCATCGTGGCGTCCGGCTGCGACGGCGGGTCGGTGTCCCAGGCCCAGGCCTGGCTGGCCCAGGCCCACGATCCTCACCGGCTGGCAGCCCCGCTGCTGCGGTGGGCACAGACCCCCGCCCGAGCGCCCCAGGGCAGCAGCGGCGCGCTCGAGATCAGCGCGCAGCTCGAGGCCACCCGCGGTGAGCTGGCAGGGGTCTACGCCACCCCCACCTGGCGCCTGCTGTCCAGCCTTCACCGTTTGTTCCTACGACTCATAGGGAGGCACTGATGTGCGGTCGCTTCGCCCTGAGCATCGACGCAGACGCCCTGATGCGTTTCATCCGCCTGCTCGGTCCACCCCAGCTCTCGCTGCGCTTCAACATCGCCCCCACACAACCCGTGCTGGTGGCCACGGACACCGCCCAGGGTCGCACGGCCCACACCGTTCGCTGGGGGCTCATTCCCCCCTTCATGCGCGCTCGCCCGCCAGGCAGACCCCTTATCAACGCGCGCGCGGAGAGCCTCTTCAGCAAGCCCAGCTTCAGGGAGCCGGCGACCCAGCACCGCTGCCTGATCCCGGCCACGGGCTTCTACGAGTGGGAGAAGGCCAGCCACCAGGCCTGGCTGTTTCGTCCTGCCCGAGGAGAGCTGATGGCCTTCGCGGGCGTCTGGCAGCCCGGTGACCCCGGCCAGCAGATCCCGGACAGTGCGGCCATCATCACCACCGCAGCCAATGCCACCCTGCTCCCGGTACACCACCGCATGCCGGCCATCCTCGCCCCCGAGCACTTCGACGCCTGGCTCGATCCCCAGCGTCGGGATCCCCACACCCTGGCTCCCCTGTTGCAACCGGCACCCGACGGCTTCCTGACGGCCACGGCCCTGGATGGAGCGGTCAACAATATTCGTCATGAAGGGCTAAGCTGTTGGAATCCCATGCCTTCCGAGCGCCAGGCCAAGCTTTTCTGAGGGCTGTTTAGCGATTGTGACAATCTGTGACAAGAATCGTATCCAGAACAACCGTTGAGTAGGGTGAAGACAGAGCACACGGCTCTTCTCGAAAACGGCAAACCGGCCGCGAGGCTGGGACGCAAAGCAACGGGCCTCCACCCACCCAAGAGGACATGGAGGCAGCCGAGCTACCGAAAGAAGGAACACCATGACCCGCACCCGCACTGCCCTCATCTGCCTCATCGCTTCCGCTGGCCTCTCCGCCTGCACCACCATGGACGCTGTCCAGGAAGCCGAGCTCGACGTTCTGACCGAAGCCATCGACGAGGCCGTCCTCGCCGGTGACTATCAGCTGGCCACGGAGCTCGGCTACGAGTATCTCGGCCTGCCCATCGAAGGGGAAGGCGCCGAGGTCATCCCGGCCACCGGCTACATCGCCGGCATCATCCTTGCCGGTGAAGAAGGCACCATCTCCACCCTGCGCGGCCGCATGATCGACCCCGAACTCGGCAACCGCCACCAGATCCACGGCATGATGGCTGAGCCCCTGACCGACCAGGTCCGCGGCATCGTGGCTGCAAATACCCACCAAGAGGAAGAACTCATCAGTGGCTCGCTCTACGGTGACTACCGCACCATGGGCGGCCAGGAAGACCGGGGCCGCCTGCGGGCCGCTTGGAACGTCGAGGGTGACTCGGTCACCAGCTACATCAACGCCCACTGGCACGTGGACTCCACTGGCGCGGGCCGCGTCTTCGGCACCTGGACCGAGAGCGACGTTCCGGCCTGGGAAGACGGCGTGCGCGTCCACATCGACATCTCCGGCCTCACCGAACTGCACGTCTGCGACGAAAAGGTCTGGGTGACCCAGGTCGTGCTGGACGAGGACGTCGGACAGGAAGTCGGCCTGGCCTATGTCAACGGTGAAGAGTACACCTTGGAGTACAGCGAGCAGACCTGCCCCGAGTACGAGGATGCCGACTGCAACTCGGTGCCCATGCAAGCCCCCGCTGGCGCCACCATCGACCTGACCGCCGGTGCCACCTCTACCTCCTACATCGGCCGCGGTGGCGTGCTCATGGTGCAGGAGCCCCACGCGGACAACGGCTACGAAGCCATCGTCCTCATCGACGACCTGGCCTACGCCGGCGCCTCCGCCTACGAGATCGAGATCAACCCCATCTAGGTTCCTCGCTCCCCGCTACGCTGCGCCCGTCGGTCACCCGGCGGGCGCGCTGCCTTCAGCGGCCTCCACCCCGCCGGCGGACATACCAGCTCAGGGGTGCGAACAGGCCCACCAGCAGCGCCACCAGCGGCACGTCCCACAGGGAGACCTCGGTGACCTGCTCGATGCGGCGGCGACTGTCGGGATCATCGAGGGGGGGAGCCCCATCGCCGGGGGGATGGAAGCTGCCGTCGGTGGCCGCGGCCAGGGCCTGGAGGAAGGCGAAGTCCGGCGTCACTTCCTCGAGCTCGGGCTCCCGCTCGGTCACAGCGAACACCGTACCGCCCTCGAAGAAGGGCGCACCGTCGTCGTCCAGCGCCTGTACGTCCAGGTGCCAGGCGCCGGGGATGCTGGCAGGCAGCAGCAGCTCCACCTCGCCCGCCGCATTGGTCTGGAGCTGGAAGCGGCCCTGCTCGTCGATGGCATCGGTCTCGAGGCGGCCCCCAAGGTCCGGGGTCAGCACCCGGCCTCGCACGGTCACGCCAGGCTGTGGCTGGAAGGCCGGGTCGCGCACTCGCACCACCGCACGGATCTCGTCGCCGATGGCGTAGTTCTCCCGGGAGGTGGACACCAGCACTCGCTGGGCGTCGGGGTCGCCCACCAGCCAGCGCATGGCGTGCTTCCAGAAGCGCAGGTAGGCCTGGTTTCCGTGGCCCCTGCCAGCCTCGGCGAAGGCCCAGCGCCAGGACGAATCGGCGGTCAGTGCCATGGTGCGGCCGGCGCCCACGTTGCGCACCGACACCACGGGCATACCCAGACCGTCGGCGGTCAAGAGGCTGGGATGGCGCAGCAACACCGTGGCCCCCGGGGCGGCGCCACGGCTGGTGTTGATGCCATCCAGTGGGGCCAGCTGATCCCACAGCTGCTGGCTGCGGTCGGGGTCCGCCGCCAGGGCGGTGGCTGGGTGGAGTCGCCCGGCAGCGGTGAGCTGGGGACGGAAGCTGTCCAAGGAGACCGCAGCGTCCAGAGGCACGCCCAGGGACACGGGCAGCACATCTTCGATGGCGGTGCCCCCGTACTCACCGAGGTCGAAGCTGCGATCGCCCCCCACCATCACGAAGGCGCCGCCGGCCTTCACCCAGTCCGCCATGTTCTCGAGCAGATCCCCACCGCGCCACCCGAAGTAGGGCGCATAGTCGAAGTTCTGGAAGATCACCAGGTCGAAGCTCCACAGATCGTCGGTGAACAGCTGGGTGTAGGGGAACGGGATCAGCGCGAGCTCGTCCTGGTCGTAGCCGGCGTTCATGTCCTCGCGGGTGCGGAGGATGAAGAAGCTCACCAGATCGACGGCGGGATCCTGCTTGAGGAAGCGCCGCAGGAACTTCTGATCCATGCTGGGGCTGCCGCAGACCTGCAGCACGCGCATTCGATCCCGGACCACCCGGACCACCACGGTCTGGCCGTTGTTGCCCGGCACCGCATCGTCGGGGTCCAGGGGCAGCTCGACCCGGTAGGCATGGCGCCCGACCTCGGTGGGGGTGACCCGGAAGACCACCTCGCCCAGTCCATGCTCGTCGAGCTGCACCTGCTGCCGGTCCACCAGCGAGCCGTCGCGGGTGAGGGTGGCAGGCACGGTGCGACCCGCGTAGCCGGAGCCATGGATCGAGGCCCGCAGTTCGAGGGGCGTGCGGATGAAGGCGAAGCCGCCGCTGGTGACCGAGGCCACGCTCAGGTCCACCAGCGCTTCGCCCCGGCCCACGCCGTAGAGGGTCAGCGGTCCGGGGAGCTGGGGAAGCTGGAGCTCCTCGCCGGCCAGCCAGGCCTTGCGCCAGGCGCCCCGGTCCAGGCCGTCGGTGATGACCACCAGGCCCGCCAGGCGCTCGCCAGCGTAGCGCTCGGACAGAGCGCGCAGGGCCAAGCCCAGATCGGTGTCGGGGGCACTGAAGCCCAGCGCTTCGCCAGGTGCGAGGCCGCTGCCGAAGCGGAAGCGCTCGGCGTCGGGACGACCCAGGCCTTCGAGGATGTCGCCCACGGCCTCGGAGCGGATCCCGTCGCCCTCGCGTACACCCATGGAGCTGCTGTCGTCCACCAGCACCACGAAGCGGCCTTCCTCCCAGCTACCGTCCCGGTGCACAAGGCTGGGACGGGCCAGGGCCCACACCAGCGCCGCGGCCACCGGAACCATCAGCGCCACCTGTAGCCAGCGCAGGCGCACACCCCGCGCTGTGAGGAAACTGATGGCCAGCAGCAGCACCGCACCGCCCAGCGCCAGGCCCAGCTCCATGTCGCTGGCGCCCAGACGCAGTTCGCCCGGTCCAGGCTGCCAGCCCCCCATGAGCCAGGAGAGGATCGTCATTCGTCGATCCTCCCGTCTTCCACCAACTGGCGCGTATGGGTGAGGTCGTGCTTGTAGTTGGACGTCAGGGCGTAGAGCACCAGGTTGATGCCCAGCTTGACGGCTTCGCGCCGCTGCAGCTCCCCACCGGGCACCACCGAGAATGCATTGCGGCCGTCCTGGCCCCGAGCCAACGCGCCGCTCAGATCGTTGCGACAGTAAACCACCGGGGTGACCTCACCCACCGAGATGCCCTCGAGGTAGGGCATCAGATCCAGGCGTCCCAGGGGACGGTGTACCAGGAAGAAAGATCGGTACAGGCTGTGATCCGACGGCAACGGCGCCAGGGGGCGGGTTGGGAAGATGCGAGCGCAGAGCTGACGCACCGAGGCATCGAAGGCGCTGTCGGCGACGCCGGAGGTGTCGTCGATGAACAGGAAGCCGCCGTACTGGAGGTAGTTGGCGAGCTGCTGCACCGCCGTCTCGTCGATGTCGCCGAGGGTGTCCTGCCCCATAAGCACCGCCAAGGGGTGGTCGAAGAGCGCAGGATCGTCGGGGCCCAGGCTGGCCACTCGGGCCAGGGTGGACACGCTGGTGGTCTGCTCCACTTCGTACAGCAGCCGCAGCCACGCGCTGGGCCGACTGAGGCTGCCTGGCCCGAGCTGGAGCTCCACCACGTCGAGCTTGGTCGCGTCCCCCAGGGCCCGCGCGATGCGCGGCCAGGACCACAAGGAGCTGGGAAGGGCCGCCAGACCCGCCGCCTGGCTCAATCGCGTCAGCAGCAGTCGCCGGGAGAGGGCACGCGTGCGTGGGTTGCTCATGGGCTGTCCTCCCCTCGGGCCAAGACCGCTTGCAGCAGCAGCAGCAGCAACGCCAGGCCCAGCGCCCAGGCGCCCAGACCCACGCGGCGCTGCAGCAGCTGGGGCGCCAGCTGAGCCTCGACCCGCGCCAGCTGCTCGTAGCGCAGCACGTCGGATTCCACCGCCGGTGTGTTCACCGCCACCCACGCCAGGGGGGGTGAGCCCGGCAGGCTGAGGGTATAGGCGCCGGGCTGGCGCGGCACGAAGACGAGCCGACCCGGAAGGTGACGCACCGACACGGGATCGCCCGCCGGGTCGAGCACTGTGGGCTCGAGCTCGGCGGTGGGCAGCTCGATCTCCACGGGCTGACCCACGGTGCCCTCGAAGCGAGCGGTGCTACCGTCGGTCTCGGCCCCCAGCCAGGACACCAGGCGCTGCACCAAGGGCAGGAACGCCGCCTGCAGGGGCAGGTTGCCCCAGGCCAGATCCACGCTGCCGCAGAGCAGCAGCACCCGGCCGCGTCCCACCCGTCGCTCCACCAGCAAGGGCAGGCCATTGTCCAGGGACAAGTGCACAGTGACGCCCTCGGAGGCATCCAGGAGGTCCACCACGAGCAGGCGGCGCTGGTAGATGCGATGCAGGGCGATGCGCCCATCCCGGGCCAAGGGGCCCAGCAGATCGGTGGCGTCACCGGGGCTGGGGGGAGCCAGCGCCACCCCGCCGGAGGCGTTGAGGTCCACCAGGTTGCGCGGGCTGCGCAGCGTGCCGGGCAGCAGGCTTCCCAGCGCAGAGTTGTAGCGATCGATGGCCAGGTTGTCGCCCGCGGTGATCACCAGGCCGCCCCCTCTGTGGACGAAGGAGCTCAAGCTGTCGGCCAGGGGCCGGGGATCGCCTACGTTCGCCAGGAACACCACCCGGTGTTGCTCGGGGTCCAGGGTGCCGATGCCTGCAGGGGCTGTGATATCCGGGGTGATACCCGTGCCCAAGCGACCCCAGGGGGCCAGGGCCCGCTCCAGGAAGTAGATCTCGGAGCGAATGGGTGACGGACCGGGATCGCCATCCACCACCAACACCCTGCTGGCGCCGACCCTGGGGAGGTGGAACCAGTAGGCGTCGTCGGCTGCCAGTACGCCGTCGTCCACCTCCACCCGACCGACACCGCCGGGGACCTCGGGGGGCACCGTGAAGACCACCTCGACCTCGGCGCAGGAGGGCTGCTGGGGATCGGGGCTGGCACGGTGGGCCTCGGTGCACGGGGGGACCGTGGCGAAGGCCGAGATGCGGGAATCATCAGGCAGGACCGCGGTGACCATCACCTCGACGGCGTCGGGCCCAAAGCCGGTGAGCGCCGCCCGGAGGCTGCCGCCCTCGACGCCCTCGCCGAAGACCACGCCGCGCACCACCACGTTGCTGACGGTGTCGTGCCGCACCACCCTCGGCACCACCCGCACACCGCGGCCCACCAGGCGCTCGAGTTCGGTGGTGGCGCCCGCCACCACGCCGGGGCCCGCCTCGTCGGTGAAGACCACCACCTCGCCGGCCTCGCCGGCCAGCAGGGCGCGGGCCTGGCGCAGAGCACCCGCCAGATCGGTGGTCTCGGCGCTGATGTCCAGGCGCTCCAGGGCCGCCAAGGCGGCTTGGTGATCGCTGTCCAGGCCCGGCAGCAGCGGCTGTGCGCCCCCCGCACCGCCGGCGGTGACCACCAGCCCCACCCTCACGCCGTCGGGAAGCTCGGCGATGAACGCGGCGGCCTGTTCTCGGGCCCGAGCCAACAGGGTGGGCCCGCCGGGGTTGCCGGGGGAGCCGGTGCGGAGGCCCATGGACAGGCTGTTGTCCACCACCACCACCATGCGACCGGAGGCACCCACCCGGGGGCGCTCGTCGGGCAGCCGCAGCTCGGGCCGCGCCACCGCCAGCACCACCAGCAGCACCGCCGCAAGCCTCAGCAGCAGCAGCAGCAGATCCCGCACCCGGCGACGGCGGCGGGTGCGGCGCAGCAAGCGCTCGAGCAGCATCATCGCGCCGAAGGGCTGGCGCTCCACGGGGGTCTGACGGGCCATGTGGGCCAGCACCGGGCCCACGAGCAAGCCCAGCAGCCCCAGGGAGCCCAGCGCGAGGAAGGCGAAGCTCACAGCGCGCTCCCCCCGCCAGCTCGGGAGGACGCCGCGCGGGCCCGCAGCAGCCGCAGCAGGGGCGCAGCCAGGGGCCGATTGGTGGCCACCGGCAGGTAGAGCCCCTGCCAGGCCAGCACCAGGCGTTGTACCTCTGCGCGCCACTGCTCCACGACAACCCGAAACTCATCGCGGCTCTCGTGAGGATCGAAAGGCAGCGCTTCGCCGCCTTCGGGGGAGTAGAACCGAGCCACCCGGGGGTACTCCAGGGCCAGCTCACCGGGGTCCTGCAGGTGCAGCACCCGCAGCTCACCCCTGCGCTGACCCAAGGCCCGCAGGGCGGGGCTCCAGCGCTCGGGCTCTTCCATCAGGTCGCTGATGAGGATGACCAGGGACGAGCGTCGCAGGCGCTTGGCCAGCGTGGTCAGGCCGGCGCCGAGATCCGCGCTGCCCGCAGGCTTCACGCTGGCCAAGGAGCCCAGCACCCGCCCCAGGTGGCGGCGGCCGGGCCGCGGCGGGAGCAGGGCCCAGGGGGTGCCGCTGCCGCCGAGCATGGCCAGACCTACGGGCTCGCCCTGGAGGCTCAGGTACCAGGCCAGGGTGGCGGCCAGGCACAGGGCGAAGCCCATCTTGCTGCCGTCCAGGGGGGCGTGGGGCGCGTCGTGGCCCAGGCTGCGGACCCCCGTGGACATGTCGGCCGAGGCGTCCAGGGCGATCCAGCAGGGCAGCTGGGACTCGGCCCGATGGCGCCGGATCACCAGGCGATCGCTGCGCGCAGCGACGCGCCAGTCCAGCTGGGACAGGGGGTCGCCCGGCGCGTACTCCTTGTAGTCCTCGAACTCCACCGAGCTGCCGACGGCCCGGCTGACGTGCTGCCCGTGCTGGACCCCGTCGACGGCGTGCCTGGCCACCAGGGCCAGGTGGCGGATCCGGGCCAGGACCTCGGGATCCCAGAGGGTCACGATGCGCTCACGCGGGCAGCTCGTCCAGCAGCCCAGCGACCACCTCGGCGGTGGTCACACCGGACGCCTCCGCCTCGAAGTTGAGCACGATGCGGTGACCCAGCACCGCCGGGGCCAGGGCCCGCACATCGCGGATATCGGGGACCTCGTGCCCCCGCAGCAGCGCGCGGACGCGGGCGCCCAGCAGCAGGTTCTGGCTGGCCCGCGGACCGGCCCCCCACTGGATCCAGCGGCGGGCGCCATCAGCCTGACCGGGCACGGGGCGGGTGGAGCGGGCAAGCTTCACCGCGTAGCGCTGCACGGCTTCGCTGGTGGGTACACGACGCACCAGAGCCCGCTGGGCCAGCAAGGCTTCCAGGGAGATCACGGGCTCGAGGGTGGGGAGCTGCGGCTGCAGGGTTCGCTGCACCACCTCGACCTCTTCGTCTTCGGTCGGGTAGTCCACAGGCACCGAAAACATGAACCGGTCGAGCTGGGCTTCGGGCAGGGGGTAGGTGCCCTCCTGCTCGATGGGGTTTTGGGTGGCGAGCACCACGAAGGGCTCGTCCAAGGTGCGGCTGGCGCCGGCCACCGTGATCTCCCGCTCCTGCATGGCCTGAAGCAGCGCGGCCTGGGTGCGAGGGGGGGTGCGGTTGATCTCGTCGGCCAGCAGCAGGTTGGTGAACACCGGGCCCGGGATGAAGCGCATGGCGCGGCGGCCGGTGGCCCGGTCTTCCTCGAGCACCTCGGTGCCCAGGATGTCGGCAGGCATGAGGTCGGGGGTGAACTGCACCCGCCCGAAGTCGAGCCCCAGGGCCTGGGCCGCGGTGCGCACCAGCAGGGTCTTGGCCAGGCCGGGCACGCCCACGAACAGGCAGTGTCCACCGGCGAGCAGGCTGATGAGCAGCAGCTCGATGGGCTCCTGCTGCCCCACGATCACTTTGCCCACCTCGCTGATGAAGCGCTCACGGGTGGCGGCGATCTCCTCGAAGAGGGTGATGTCGTCGGTCATGGCTGCTCCGTACTCAACGGTTGTCCTGGAGGTGCTCACCCAGCCAGCGTGCGCCGGCTTCGTGAACACCCTCGAGGGTGAGAACCTTCGCCGCTGGACAGACCATGTCTTCCGCGGGGCCAGGCTTGGTGAGGGCGATCACCGGACTGGCATCCGCCGCTGTAGCGGCAGCGGCAGCGGCCATCAGGGACGACACCGGGGTCTCTTTCACAGGGGCCAGGATGGTGCGTCCACCGGGGACGCCATCGAGGGGTCGGGCCGGGATGCCGCGCTGGCCCTGGGGAATGGCGGGAGGTGGACCGGCCAGGCTGTCGTCGGGCTGCTGGGCCCAGAGGCAGATGGCCTGGAGCCTGGGCTCTTGGACGTACACCACGCTGCAGTCCACCAGCGGCTTGTTGCCTATGCTGCGGAGAACCTGGGGCAGCTGCCGGGTGCCGGCAAACAGACCCTCACCCTCAGGCTCGATCAGGATCTCGAAGCGCACACTTGCGCAGGCTTCCGTGGGCCCGAGCGCGAGCGCGAGCACGGGTGCGACCCCCAGAATGGGCTCGGATCTCCAGCCCGCAGGCTGCTGAGTGTCGGTGGCCAGGGGCCCCACACTGCGGCCACCTTCGCCCTGTTCCACAAGCTCGAAGGGACCGAAGCCCGCCCAGGCCGCGGTGGCGATGAGGGGGTAGACATCGTCCCACACATCCGCTGATCCCAGCTCGAGGTTCACGGGCCAGCCCTGGGAGAGCAGTGCTTGTTCGGGGGGATCGTGGGAGTCCGGGTCCTGGCCCGAGCGCAGCTTGAGGGCCTTGAGCAGCTTGCGATGTCGGGACTGCCGCAGCACCCCAGGCTCGCGCAGATCGCCCACCTGCTTGCCGTCCAGCAGGATGACGCCTTCCGCGAGGCGGATCACCGCGGTGCCCGTGGACGCCGACCAGTCCACCTCGTCGATGGTGGGAAGCGGTTCGGGTTCGCAGCCCGACAACAACGAAACAGCCAGGAGCGTGACGACGCTGAACATGGAGTACCTCCCCACAGCCGTGAGCGAGAACTGTAGCCCCCCTACATATCGCGGAGCCAGGGTCTGGGGGGCCTCATCAGCCGAGCGCTGCGAGCGCCTCGGCCGCGGCCATGATGGCCTCGCGAAGCTGCTCGAGGGGGCCCGCGAGGGCTGAGAGATCCTGAGAGCCTTCACCCTCGAGCACCACGGCCTCGAGCCGCAGCACCTCGAGGGCCACGTGGATGGCCGCGAGCCCACCCTCGAGGAGGTCCCGCTGGGTGAGAACGCCTTGATCCTGTGCGTCGACGAGCGCCAGGTAGACCGGCCCGAGCCGCTCGGTGAGGTGCTCGGCCTGATCCAGGGCGCCACGGAGCATGTCGTCCACATCCACCGGCACGCCACCCAGCGCTCCCAGCGCCGTGAGCACGCGCCCGGAGCGGGTCCGGCACTCGGCCATCAGCGCGCCGGCACGGCCGGCCTTGGCGGGATCGATGGGTGGGTTGGGCGCGGCAACCGCAGGGGGCGACAGAGCCTCGGCGGGGGCGGGCGCGTCGGCCCGGCGAAGCTGGATGCCCATGGCCGACAGCACGCCGTGGGCCAGCAGCAACACGCCCCAGCCCGCCAGGGGGTAGACGAACCACAGCGGCACGCCGGGGCGATCGAACTCGAAGCCCACCGGGGCGAGGTTGAGCACGAACAGGCCGGCGTTGACCACGAGATAGGCGATCAGGTGTTTCAGAAAGCCGAAGCGCATGATGAGCCGAGCTTAGCACGAAGCTGGCGAGGGGTGGATGGGACTACTCGAGCTCGGCCCCACCGTGAAGTAGGACGCGCTCGAAGCGGGCGTGCCGCTCGGCGGCGTCGGTGTCGCCGAGCTCTCCATACAGGGACGCCAGGGCGGCCTGGACGTCGCTGTCGAAGGGGTAGACATCCGCCGAGGACAGGTAGGCATCGAGGGCAGCCTCGGTGGCGCCGCCCTGCTGCTCGAGCCGACCCAGCCCCTTCCAGGTCAGGGCGAATGATGGGTAGTCCTCGGTGGACTCCCTCAGGATAGCCAGAGCCCGAGCGTCGTCACCAAGCATCAGGTGACAGTCGGCGCTGCGGTTGGCCAGCAGGGGGCTGGGAGGTTCATCGGGGGGCATGGCCTTGCCGTACTCTGCCAATGCCGCCCGGGGCCGCTCGGCCTGCCGTAGCAGGTCGCCCAGGCGAGCGTAGTCCGCCAGCTCCACCCGCTCGGCGAGCAGTGGATCCCCAGCGAATGCGCCCCCTTCGCCGTCCAGGGCTACGGGCAGCGCGGCCAGCTTGCGCTCCACCAGGTCCAGGCTGCTCATGGCCTGGATAGCATCGTCCATCAGCGCATCGAACTGGGCGTAGCCCGCGGCCTGGGCCAGGGCTTCGTCAGCGTCAGCGCCGGTGAGGATAACCTGCAAGGCGCGCCCGATGGTGCCCTCGCCGCCGTGGTCCACCGCGGTCGCCACCAGGATCTGGACCTGTGCGTAGGCCACCGCGCCCCGCTCGGCCGAAGGCAGGAAGGCGAAGCTGGGGTGCATCTCCTCGAAGGTCACCAGGTCGTCCTCGGCCAGGGCGCTGGCCAGAGCGGCCTGGGAGAAGGGCTCGAGAGGAGCGTTGAGCTGATCGCGCCAGCAGGCCTCCAGGTAGCGAGCGATGCCTTCCTGGAGCCACACAGGGGTGCGGTCGTGGCTGAGGTGGGACACCACCTGGTGCACGTACTCGTGGACCAGGGTGTCCTTCCAGCCATAGCCGCGGGCCACGGCCCGGGGGCTGGTCATGAGCAGCCTGGCCCACTTCGAGATGGCCACCACGCCGGTGGTGGACACGGCCTGCTGGCCCAGGCCCGAGGCGTCCACGAAGCGCTTGCCCGTAGGAAAGATCTCCACCAGAACGGGCTGGGGCGGCAGAGCACCGAGCTGTGCCCGCAGCACCCGCTGGGCGGTCTCGAGGGTCGCGAAGGCTTCGTCCACCAGGATGGCGTCCATGCCTGGGGCATGCCGCAGGATCACATTGCCCCGGCGCAGCTCCACCATGCCGGCGGTGGCGTCGAGGGTGGCCTGGTAGTGGGACAACACCCCGGCGTACTCTTCGTCGAGCTGGGGTGCGAGGGCAGCGGCGCGCTGGATCTCGACCACCGCCCGCTCGTAGTCCCCACGGTGGAAGGCGACATGGCCTGCCAGCTCCCGCAGCTGGTAGGAGTCGGGCTGGGACGCTTCGAGCTTGGACAGGGCAGACTCGGCGCAAGGCAGGTCCACGGCGTTCAGACACTCGGCCACCGCCTCGATGGTAGAGGCGTGGGCGGGTGCCGCGATCGCCGCGACGATCAGGGCAAGCGCCGCTGCCAACACGGCAGTGGGGAGTCTACTGGCGGACCAAATCTTCATAGTAGCGCCTCTTGAGGGCCTCGTACTCGCCCGGTACGTCGCCCTGCATGCCCTCGAGCAAAGCCTTGCGATAGGCCTCTGGGCTGCGGAATTCTTCGGGGGTGGGGATCTCGATGCGGGCGATCTTGTGCTTCTTTTCACCCTTGCTGTCATCGCCACCCTTGGTCTGCTCGCCGGACTGCCCACCATCGTCGCTCATCTCGGACATGTCCTGGGAGTCCTGCATGGCGTCCTCGAGGGCCTTGATGGCTTCTTCTAGGCCCTGGATGGCCGCCCGCTGGGCGCCCTCCGCTTCCTGGGCGTAGCCCAGGGGCAGAGCAAGCACGGCCTGCTCCATCTCGTGGTTGGCACGGGAGACGCCTTCGACCAGGCCGGGGGCATCCATGGGGAGCTGCCCCATCAGATCTCGGGCTTCGTCCTCGGCCGCGGCGGTGCGCTGCTGTAGGGCGTCCTGGCGGGCCGTCAGCGCCCCGGTGGCGCCGCGGAGCTGGCCAGGCTCGGAGGCGAGCTGACGTAGCAAGGCTTCGAGGGATCCGCGGAGTTGGCTGGCCCGGGTGGTCGAACCACGCAGAGACTTCTCCACCTGCGCCTGGCCGGGCATGGAGCGGTCCAGCAGCTCGGCGTGGGCAGCGTGCCGGCCCACGTTCTCCGTCAGCCGCTGCAGGGCCCACTCGGTCTCCGCCGCCCCCTCGAGGGCACGCCCGAGATCCCGCGCCACCAGGGCATCGGACAGCCGCTGGGCTTCGCCCGACGCCTGATCGGCCAGCCGCCACTCGCTGGCGGGGCGGCCCTCGTGGCTCTGCATGGTCTCGGAGAGGGCGCCCAGGGACGTGGACAGCGCACCAGCCTGAGAGCCGAGCTGATCCCAGCGACCGCTGAGGGCCTGGCTGGGGTCGCCGGCCTGCTGCACCGCCTCGAGCAGCTTGGTGAGCAGCTCGGCCTGGCCAGAGAGCAGTTCCACGAGCTCCTTCCGCAGGGCCGCGAGGCGCTTGGCCGACTCATCCTCGAGTTCCTGTTGGCGCTGCTTCAGCTGCCCGAACTGCTCCGAGAAGGCACGGAGCTCTCGCACCATGCGATCCTGGTAGACCACTGCCTGCTCGGCCTGGGAGGCACCATGGGCATGACGCACGGCGGTGCCCAGGTGCTCCACGTCGCGCACCCGGTAGTGGGTGAAGTGGGCCAGGCTGGAGTCGCCCAGCTTGTCGGCGGCGAGCTCGATGCGCTCGAGCTGGCGGTCCAGGCGATCCAGGCGGGACAGCACCGGCCAGGGCTCGGCCCCCCGCAGGACCTCGAGACGATCCGCCGCCGTCTCCAGCCCCTTGACCTGCTGGACCAGCTCGTTCATCGCGATCTGACGCACCACTTCGTCCAGGGTCAGCACGCCCGCTTCGATGTCGAGGATGAGGTCGGAACGCAGGGTGTCCAGGGTGTCCATGTCGTCCTGCTGCACCGCGCCGCCCGCGGGACCCAGAACGTTGAGGAAGCCCACCAGCGACGCCTGGGAGCGCCGCACCGCGTCGATGACCGTACCCTCGAAGCCGTCGGGCTCGTAGCCCTGCCAGGCATCCTCGACGAGCTGCTCCACCGGGTCCATGCGCCGAGCCGCGCTGGCGCCCCAGCCCCGCAGCGCACCACGCTCGGCGGTGGCGGGCCAGGGGTCCTCGAGGTGGTCTGCCAGCACCACCAGTAGGGAATCCCGGAGCTGCTGAACCACCCTACGCCGCCGTGCATTCTGGCCGCGGGGGCCCATCACCCGCACCCGGAAGGCTGCGGAGCGGCCAGCCTTGCTGCCGCTGATGGCGTCGTTGTCCCACGCCATGATGCGCAGCCGAGCCTCGGTGCCAGGCATCAAACCGGCGTCGGCGGGGGTGAAGTCCCGGCTACCCTCGAGCCCGCGGACGGTGTCCAGGGGGGCGCGCAAGATATGGGTGCGACCGACATCTCCGGAAGGTTGCACCTCGACGCGGATCAGACCGAAGTCGTCTCGCGCCGTCCAGTCCACGGGGATGGGCTGATCCCAGGCGACCTCGAGCAGCCCTTCGCCGTTGATCAGCAGCACCTCGGGGGCTTGGTCGGCATCCAGCACGATGTCGTGGCTGACGGTGAGCTGCTCCATGTCCTGGTCGCCCAAGGCGAAGGCCCAGGCGCCCGGCGCCTCGAGCTCGAAGCTGGCCAGCAGGTCGCGACCACCCTCGAGGCGGGCCGGCAGACGCTGGCGAGCACCCTCGGCGTCGGCGGTGGCGGCGCGGTCGAGCACCAGCTCCGCCGACTGCCAAGGCACCGCCGTGCGGGCCAGCAGCTCGACGATGGTGCCAGGCGGGGCGTGCACGTCGCCGGTGGAGTTGGGAACCTCGAGGGCATCGAGGCCGGTGTAGTCCGGGTACCGGTAGCGCAGCACGATGTCGCCCAGCAGCGCGAGATCGGTGTCGACCGCATCGATCTGGGCGTGGATGCCGGCCTGGGCGGACGCACCGCGCAGCAACACCCGGAGGGCGCCGCTGGGGCCAACGGGGCCGAGCAGGGTCAGACCGCAGCCGACCGCCACGACCCCCAGGGCCAGCCACACCCGACGCAGGGGGCGAGAGGGGTGGACCTCGGCGGGGGCCAGCTGGCCCACCTGAGCCCAAGCGCGACGGGCAGCCAGCTCGAGCAGGCTCTCGGACTCCCCGGCTTGGGGGCCGTCGGGGCGCTCCGCGAGGGTGACCAGCCGGCCGCGAAGCTCGGGGCGCCGGGCCTCCACCAGCCGCGCCTGACGCACGGCATCACCAGCGGCCTTCCAGCGGCGCAGGGCCGGCAGCAGCAAGGCCACCAGGGGCAGCAGAGCAGCGACGGACAGCCACAGCCCCAGGGCGAACACACGGGGCAGGCGCACCGAGGCCAGGGCCACCGCCACCAGCATCACCACACCCACGGCCCCCACCCCCTGCAGCAGCGCCCGCAGTGCCAGCAGACGCCGCTCCCTTCGGATCAGGGCGGCGAGCAGGCTGTACAGGCTGGCGCGTTCTTCGGACATGGTTCGCTGGGACAGGACGAGGACACCTCTACCCTGCACGCCGTTCCGTCTCCATGCAGGTATTCGCCGGTACGGCGGGGAGGGTTCACAGAAGACGGGATGACCCCGGGGTGGGTCAGGCGCCGCGGGGGGGCTCGTAGCGCTCGTAATACCCGAGCAAGCCACCCTCGCCATCCCGCACAGCGCGCATGTAGATGCGCCAGCGGGCGCTGTCGGTGATGAGCTCTTCGTCCAATCCCTCAGCCTCCATGCGGGCGAAGATCTCCTGCACCTGCGCGCGTGACGCCGCGCCGTGGCAGTCCAGCACGTTGGTGCCCAGCAAGGCCGCGCCGCCGCGCTTGGCGTAGTAGGCCAAGCCAGGGCGGTTCATGTACCGAATGATGTGCTGGGTGTCGCAGAAGACATAGGGGTGGGCCAAGCTGTCCAGGAAGTGGGCCATCAGCTGGGGTTCGATCAAGTCTGCCTCCGCGGTGCCGTATGATGGTTCAGTCACCCCGAGCTAACCCGCCCCATGTCCCCTCCCCTCCCCCTGCTGCTGTTGTTGGGCCTGGCCTGTCGCACGCCCACCGACACCGCGCCCCCCATCGACACGGGGCCCGTGGACGCCGACGGCGACGGCCACGCCGCCTGGCAGGACTGCGACGACGACGACCCCGCGGTGTTCCCCGGCGCCGATGAGGCATGCAACCAGCGCGACGACGACTGCGACGATGCGGTGGACGAAGGCGTGTTGCTCGAGCTGTACACCGACGCCGACGGTGACGGCTGGGGCGACCTCTCACAGCCCGTCCAGGCCTGCGAGCCCGACTCGGGCCAGGTGAGCGCGGACTTCGCCGGCGACTGCGACGACGGCGATCCCGCGGTGTTCCCCGGCGCCGAAGAGACGTGCAACGGCGCCGACGATGACTGTGACGACGCGGTGGACGAAGACGTCCTGCTGGACTTCTGGGCCGATGGCGACGGCGACGGCTGGGGCGACACAGCGGTGGGTGTCCAGGCCTGCGAGGCCCCCTCGGGCTTCGTGTCCGAGGCGTGGGCTGGCGACTGCAACGACGGCGACCCCGCCGTATTTCCCGACGCCGAAGAGCTGTGCAACGGCGTGGACGATGACTGCGACGACGCGGTAGACGAAGGCGTCCTGCTGGACTTCTGGGCGGACATCGACGGCGATGGCTGGGGCAACCCCGTCTACCACAGCCTCGCCTGCGAAGCCGAGGTGGGCATGGTGGACAACGACGGCGACTGTGAAGACCTGGACCCGTCCATCCACCCCGAGGCCGACGAGATCTGCAACGAGACCGACGACGACTGCGACGGAGAAATCGACGAGGGCTGCTGATGGCTGGGCGTCAGCGCATCAAAGGATAATCCATGAGCGAAGGCCCCATCCGCCACAGTTGGCGCGAGGAACAGGAGGCCTGATCCACCCATGATCCCCGCACTCTTTCTGGGCCTGATGATCCCGCAGCTGGCGCTGTGTCTGGCCGTGCTGCGCAAGCGCCCCACCCCCCTGAGGGTCGCGGGGGTCAACGCCTGCCTACTGAGCAGCGGCGGCGTGCTCACGGCCATGCTCGGGCTCTTCGGCAATCGGCTGTTCCTTCCCATGCAGCTCTCAGCCTGGCTGGTCTTCGCCCTGTGGCCGGCGCTGCTGCTAGGGGGCGCCCTGCTGCTGTGGGAGCCCCACCGACGCCTGGCGATCTCCATGACCGGCCTGGGCGCTCTGCTGCTGCTCACCGCCACCTGGAGCATGGGCATCGAGCCGCGCTGGGCAGAGACCACCACCCACCGCATCACCAGCCAGGAGCTCGACGCGCCCCTGCGCATCGTGCTGGTGGCCGATCTACAGACGGATACCTGGGGCCGCTTCGAGCGCCGCATCTTCGAGCGGGTGGGCGACGCGCAGCCCGATCTGGTGCTGTTCGCCGGCGACTACCTGCAGCCCGACGACCTCCCGGCGTGGGAACGCCTGCTGCCCCACCTACAGGCCGCGCTGCGGCCGGTCTGCCAGCAAGCCACGCTGGGCTGCGTGGGGGTGAGGGGCGACGTGGACCCCGATGTCTGGGCGCGCATCTTCGATGGTGCCCGGGCCGAGGTGGTCACCCACAGCCGCAGCATCGCCATGGGGCCGCTGGTGGTCACCGCCCTGAACCTGGCGGACTCCCGCTCCGACGCCCCACCGGTGCCCGTCGTGGACGGCCTGCACGTGGTGCTGGGTCACGCCCCGGACTTCGCGACCTCGGCCCTGGACGCGGACCTGCTGCTGGCGGGCCACATCCACGGGGGGCAGGTGCGCGTACCGGGCCTCGGGCCCCTGTTCACCCTCAGCCGGGTGCCTCGGGACTGGGCCACTGGCCGCACCGAGCTACCCACCGGCGGCACGCTGATCGTGTCCCGCGGCCTGGGGCTGGAGCGCGGTGACGCCCCACCCCTGCGCATGTTCTGCCGCCCCGAGCTGGTGGTGATCGATGTGGTACCGGACGAGATCACCCTTCCCCACTGATGAGCCCGCCATGAAGACCTTCCCCTTCCCCTCCGAGCGCATCCTGTTGGCCCGACTCGACCGGGGCGACGACCTGCTCGAAGCCCTGACTGCCCTGTGCGTAGCCGAGCGGGTCGAGGCCGGGGTCATCCACGCCATCGGCGCCGTGGAGCGCGCGGTGGTGGGCTACTACGACCAGCGCGCCGGCCACTACGAGGATCTGGTCTTCGACGAGGGCCTCGAGATCGCCAACCTCCAGGCCAACGTCTCCATCAAGGACGGAGCGCCCTTCGTGCACGCCCACATCACGCTGTCCGACGCCGAGGGCCGCTGTGTGGGCGGCCACCTGATGCCGGGCACCCGGGTGTTCGCCTGCGAGATCCACCTGCGGGCCTTCACAGGCGAACCGCCGGTGCGGGGGCCGGACCCACCCACGGGTTTGGCGCTCTGGTAGCTGCCACGGGCCACCGTGGGTCCTTGCCTGGTGCCTACCAGCGCACCGGGGCGAACCAGGCTTCGGTGGGGCTGCGACGCTCGCCCAGTTCGAGCAGCAGGCAGGCGTAGCCGCTCTCTTGGTGGGTCAGCACCGCGATGGGCCGGGTCGGGTACATGTGCAGCATGCGCAGGGCGCGATCACGCACGCCGCGACTGGTCCAGCGCCAGTCCTGCACGTCGGGGCACCACTGCAAGCAGCCGTCGCCCTCGGCCCGTAGCCGGGTGGCCTCGTCGGGGTCCAGCAGGTTGAAGTGTGACAGCTGGCTGTCTCCCACCACCCGATAATCCTCGGAGATCAAGGTGCAGGCGGGACGCTCGCCGACGGGCACCCGAGGCAGATCCGCGGGCAGCGCGGCCACGAAGTCTTCCTCCGAGGCGTAGAAGAGTGAAACGATCTTTCCGGTCTCCACAGCTTGGCCCAACAGCAGCGCCCCGCCCACCACCAGCGCTGGCCAGCGGCGCAGCGCGCCCAGGGCGGCGCCGGTGATGATGGCCAGGGACACGCCCACGGGCAATTCGTGGCGGTAGCCGAGGTCGTCGAAGCTGGACATCACCCCGTGCACCGCCACGGCCCAGGACAGCAACACCAGCACGCCGTAGCGGTCCACGCCCGCCCGTCGCAGTCGATTGTCGGGACCGGGGGCCGGCAACCAGGCCAACACCAGCAGCGGCAACAACCACGCCCCGGCCCAGGGAGCCAGGTAGTCCACCAGCCCCAGGTTGAGGGGCCACATGAAGCTGTGCTCCCCTTCACCGGGCATCCCCCCCGGGTACACCAGGGGCACCACCGCCGCGGCACCCAACGCCAGGCCACCCAGGAGAACGAGCAGGTGGCGCAGCAGGGGACGGGGCGGCCAGCGCAGCAGGATCAGCAAGGCGGGCACGGCCATGGCCCCGGCCTCGAGCCGGGTGGCCACCGCCAACACCCCCGCCGCGGCGGCGACGATGGTGAAGCCCAGGCTGCGTTCCTGGCCGGCGCGCAGCAGCGCCCAGAGGGAGACCGTGGACAAAGCCAGCGGAATCATCACGTTGTAGGCAGATGACGACCAGAATGCGTGGTTGCCCCACACCGCCAGCAGCAGCGCGGTCCACAGGGCGGCTCGGCCGCCGAACAGTCGCTGGGCCAAGCCCGCCGCGGCCCCGATGGACGTGAGCCCCGCCAGGGCGGAGACCACCAACAGCCAACCGGAGCCCACCAGCGCCTTGCCCAACAGCCAGTACAGCCACTGCATGGCGGGGTACAGCACCGTGCCCCCCCGAGTGGGGTCTCTTAGGCCCGCGAAGAACTCCAGGTAGTCGGCCTCGTGGCCGTCGAAGACGTGAGCCTGAGGCACCGGCAGCCACACGAAGCGCACCAGCAGGGCCGCCAGGGTGACGCACAGGGTGGGCAGCAGCCATCCCCGAGGCGGCCGGAGCTCACGCCGGGTCAGCCACAGCCCCACACACAGCGCGACCAAGGCCACACCCGCCGGCCAAGCGGTGGTCCACGCGGCCGCGGGCTGGACCAGGTCGGCGGGCATCAGCGGTCTCCCTGCTCGGCGCGGCCCGTGATGCGGAACAGCCAGTCCACGCCCAGCCCGTCATCCCCGCCCACCTGCTCGTCCTCGAAGGCCCAGGGGCGCAGGGTCCGCCGCAGGCGCTCGGGGTAGCCCTGGGCGGGGCCGTGGTCGTACATGGCGACCCACACGATGTGGCCTTGCTCGGTGTGGTGCTGCAGGATGGCGTCCATACGATCGGGCCAGAAGTCCGTGAAGGAGTAGACCGTGATGCCCTGGTACAGCCGGGGCTGACCATAACGATAGTCTGTGTACTCCATGGCGAAAGGCTCGACCATGGGCATGGGCAGCCACGGTCGGATGCGCCACACCGACGGTGAGATGGCGCGCTTGTCGTCGTCGGGTTCGAGGGCCGGAGACATGAGCCACAGGGCGTCCCCGGGCTGTGCCAGACCCAGGGCCTCATCGACAGCACGGGGTCGGTGCAGGTCTCGCCAGCAGCGTCGCAGATCATGCTGCACCGCGCGCCCGCCCACCCAGATCTGGATCAGCGCCAGGACTCCGGCGCCCAGCCACCAGCCAGGTACCCGGGACGCAGCCACCCCCGCCAGCACGGCGGCGAAGGGCATCAGCAGCGACCAGTAGGGGAACTGGTGAGGCGCGGCCACGCCGAGCAGGACCATACCCACGATGGCGCAGACCAGCCCCAGCCAAGCCACCCCCAGCGCCGGGACGCGACGCAGGGCGGGCAGGGCCAACAAGCCCGCAGGCACGCACAGCCAGCCGAAGCGCTCCCGCCAGTCCATCAGGCTCAAGTCCAGGTGGATCTCCGGCTGCGAGAAGGTGTCCTCGTTGCCAGCCATGTCCAAGGCGCCAGCGATCACGGGGCTGCAACCCAGGGCCAACACCGTCAGGGCCCGCAGGCCGTCTCCCCGGTGCCGGGCCAGCACGGCGAGCACCACGATCCCCGCCACCAGGCCCCCCAGCAGATGGGTCCAGCCCGCCGCGACCCCCAGCAGTGCCACCGGCAGCCAGCCCCCCAGCCCCTGGCGATACCGGGCCCAAGCCCAGACCAGGGCCGCGATCAGCGCCAGCAGCAGCGGGTAGTTGTTCAGCTCGGCGGTGTAGTGCAGCGCCACCGGCGCCCCGGCGGCCAAGGCCAAGGCCACGACGCCAGCCCGAGCCCCCCCGAGCAGGCGGGCCGCACGGTAGCTCAGCAACACCGCCAGCCAGGAGCACAGGGCCGAGAACCCCAGGAACAGCAGCGGGATAGGAGCGAAGTGCTCGATGGCCGCATGGAATAGCCCGTACAGGGGCGGATGCAGGCCCACCCAGCTGTCCAGCAGCAAGCCGGGATCGCCCCAGGCCTTCACCAGGGGAGCCTGGTAGGCGGCGTAGGCGATGGACACCTCTTCCCAGCGCAGCAGGGCTCGTCCACCGCGCAACAGGGCCGCCAGGACCAGCAGCGCCACCACCAGCGAAGCGCTCAGCCGGGCCGAGGGACCGTCGGGCCCCCAGGGCTCGAGCAGAGCGCGCAGGCCCGCCTGTCCTCGGGGGCGCACCGATGCGCTCGCTGTGCCGCTCACCTCAGCCGCAGGCGACATCCATCACCTCGCGGAGCCGCCGCACACGCTCGGTCTCCACCGGCCGACGCCAGTCTCCCTCTTCCTTGATCCAGCTGCCCACGATGAGGGCATCGGCGATGGGCGCAAGGCGCGGGGCATCGAGATCGGTGACGCCGGAGCCCACCACCACGGGTAGGCCCGCGGCCCGGGCGGCCCGAACGTCGGCGGGCGCCGTGGGCTCGCCGGTGGACGATCCGGTGATCACCAAGGCGTCGGCGCCACAGAACGCGGTGCCCTTGGACAGATCGGCGATGGACAGATCCCCGGTGATAGCATGGGCGGCGTGCTTCTTGCGCACATCGGCCCAGATGGTGACCGCGTCGCCCAGGCCTCGGCGGGCCCGCAGCAGTTCACCGGCGCAGGCCTGCAGCAGGCCTTCGTCGGCCACGTGGGCGTAGGCGAAGGCCTCGGCCCGCAGGAAGCTGGCGCCGCTGGCCACGGCGACCCCCAAGGCTTCACGGTTCGCGCCCGCCAGCAGCTGCACCCCCACCGGCGCCCCGAAGCCAGCCACCACGCCGGTGGCCAGGGCCATGGCGGCGACGGTCTCGGGCAGCACATGGCCCCGCAGGTAGGGCAGATCGCCCATGTTCTCCACCAGCAGCGCGTCGCAGCCACCCTCGAGCAGCCGCTCGGCGTCGCGCCTGGCTCCGTCTATGACCGCCACCATGTCGCCCCCCCAGTTGGGTGAGCCCGGCAGCGGGAGTAGGTGGACCATGCCCACCAGGGAACAGCGGCCGGAGTCGAGGAACGGGCGAGGGGTCATTGGCCAGGGGCTCCGGCGAAACGGGGGTTCGAACCCGTAGCCTCCCGGCGGATGGAGGGACAACTCGAACTAGGCCCACGAGTGATGCGCTCCAGGGGAACCCTCCTGTGACCTGGGGGGTCCAAACCCCCGAACCCCCGTCATCGAAGCGACAACCCGTTAGGTTGCGCGCCGCTTTTTCCGTGAGGTCCGACATGTCCGTCCCCGCCCGTCTCACCGTCGTCCTGCTGCTCTCCGCCGGCCTCGTCGGCTGCGCCCACATGCCATGGTCCGCGCGGCGCATCCGCACAGCGCAGGCCGGCGTGCTGGCCGAACCAGACTCCACCAACGCCTGGATGGCCCTGGGCGAGGCCTACCAGCGCGCCCACGCGAAGAAGAAGGCCCGCAGCACCTACTACAAGGTCCTGGCCATCGACCCCGACATCACCGCCGCGCGCGCTGCATTGGCCGAACTTCAGCCCCGCAACAAGGTCTCCCGCCTCGAGCGCAAGGCCCTGCGCGACCCCACCAACGACGAGATCTGGGGCGACGTGGCCGACGAACTGGTGATGCAGGGCGACATCGACAAGGCCCTTCGCTACTACGTGCACGCCCTGCGCATCGATCCCACCGACGAGGAATGGATCAACAAGGTCATGGAATTGGGCGGCGAAGAAACGCTGCTGCAGATGTACAAGGACCAGATGCACAGCCAGCCCAACAACGACGAGCTGATGGGCGACTACGCCGACCTGCTGGGATTCCTGGGCCGACGCGAAGAGTCCTGCATGGCCTACCAGCGGGCCACACAGCTCGACCCGGAAGACAGCGAGTGGAGCGACCGCGTGGCTGAGTGCGCCAGCGGTGGCAGCGTCGATGTCGCTCACGCCGGCAACCTGGTCGAAGCCCTCGAGGCGCGGCTCGAGGCCGATCCCGAGAACGACGAGCTGATGGGCACCATCGGCGACACCCTGCTCAGCTCCGGCGACCGCGACGGCGCTCTCGCGTACTACCGAAAGGCCCTGATGGTCGACCCCGGCGACAGCGAGTGGATCGACAAGGTCGTCGCCATCTCCGGCCAGCCCAAGCTCGACATCCTGCTCGAGCTCTCCGGTGAGAACCCCACCGACGACGAGCTGTGGGGCAACCTGGGCGACATCTACCTCGACCTGGGTATGCCCGACGACGCCCGCGCTGCCTTCCGCAAGGCCAACGCCCTGGACCCGGAAGACTCCGAGTGGCAACGCAAGCTGCAGATGTTCGGCGCCAAGGACGGCAACAAGGACCTCGCGCCCAGCGAAGAGTCCGTGCTCGAGTCGCCCTTCGGAATGGTCCCCGGCGCCAACGGCATGATCGGCGAGTAGCCGCGGGTGGTATGATGCCTCCATGCGGCCCACCCCAGCCCTGACCGCCCTACTGATGGCAGCGTGCCACGCCACGCCAGAGCTGGACGACGGCAAGTTCTCGGAGACAGGTCTGGAGGACACCGGCCAGCACGCCCTGCACGAGCGGGTGGTCATGGCCTTCTCGGTAGCCCTGCAGCGCGGAGACTGGGGCACGAACGTCACCCGGTGCCAGGTGGAGGTCGCGTTCCTCGAAGAGGGCCAGCGCGACGGGCTGTTCATGAGCGCAGGCGGCACGGACATCGAGCTGCCCACCACCCCCGGGACCTGCGCCTACACCAGCTTCGCCATCGCGGAACCCACCGTGGGCCTGTGGTCCGTGCGGGGCACCCGGCGCTCGGATGACAGCATCTGGCTGCACGGCGACAGCGACAGCCTCGAGCTGGCCTTGGGGACCGACGACCAGGGCCGCTACACCTACGCCTTGGCCGACTGCGACGAGGACAACTTCCCCTTCGCTGAGGTGCTGGATCTCGAGGTGCCCGGCTGGAACGGCAGCGACGGCCTCGAGGGCTTCGAAGCGGAGCAGGCCTTCGCCGTGGGCCCGGACCTGCAGATCAGCGCACTGCCTGACAGCATGGACAGCAGCGGACGCCTGGTGCTGCCCGCCGGAGAGGACCTGCCGGTGAGCTGGACCACGCTACAGGAGCTCCCCGATGTGGACGGCGAGCCCGTGACGGAGGTGACCTACCTGATGCTGCGCAACATGCACCCCGGCGTCGAAGAGCCCATCGAAGCCCTGGCCTGCCTCCCCGCAACCCCGGGCACCGCCACCATCTCCGCTGCGGATCTGGCCCTGCTCACCCCCGCAGAAGACCCCCTCACCGGCGACCCCTTCGTGGCCTTCCAGGTGGATGCCTGGTACGAAGGTCCCGACGTGCAGACACCCTGGCGCAGCAGCTCTCGGGTGCTCTCGGTGGTCACCGAGGGCGGCATCGTCATCCTCGAGCCCTAGTCGAACCCCACCCGAGCGCAGCATGCCCACCGACTTTCGCAAGCTCTCCCGGCTGGTCCCGCCACGGGACGTCCGCCCTCAGGACGCACAGCTCATCGCCCGCGCCTTCGAAGAACGCATCGTACGCGTGGGTGAGACCCTGTGGCACCAGGGCGACTCGGCCTCCACCCTGGGCTTGCTCCAGCGTGGCCGCTTAGCGGTGCAGGTGGACGGCCAGGACATCGGCATCATCCTGCCCGGCGACGTGGTCGGCGAGACCTCGGCCCTGTGGGCCAACGCCGAGCGCTCCGCCACCCTCAGGGCGGTGGAGCCCTGCATGGTGCTGTTGCTCGAGAGCCACGACATGCACCGGCTGGCCCAGGCCTTCCCGCCCTTCCACGAGCGCCTGCTGGACCGCTGCCTCGAGGCACAGGCCAAGCGCATCCGCGCCACCGACCTGCGCATCGCCACGCTCAGCCGCGGGGTCCTCCCCGCCCCCAGCACCGCCAGCGACGGCAGCCTGGCCCGGCTGTGGAAAGCCCTGCGCCAGGCGCTGAGCGATGGCACCCGACCACCCCTGATGCCCATGCTGCGCGACCAGCCCTCCCTCGGCAGCCAGAGCGAGCCCGTGCTCGAGGCCATCGCAGCCGCCTTCGAGCCCCACGCCATCGACAAAGACGAGCTCATCACCCGCGAAGGCGAGCCCGGTGACTCGGTCTTTCTGCTGGCGGCAGGTGAGGTCCACGCCCTGCGCCACGTGCGCAACCGCATGGCCGAGCTGCTGGTGTCGTTCCAGCCCGGCTGGCTGTTCGGGGCCGTGACCATGGCGATCCCCGGGCCCCGCACCGCAACCTGCGTCGCTGCTGGTAGTGGCTGGGTCTACCGCATGGATCGGGCGGCGTTCGACGCCCTGGACCCCCGCGCCCGGCTGGCCTGGAAGCAGTGCCTGGTGGCCACCATGGGCGTGCAACTCCGAAACGCCAACGCGCTCCTGGCGGGCTTCCAGTCCGGCGACCACCAAGGTGGCCCGCTCCCCGATGGTCAGCTCCAGCAGCTACTCAGCGCCGCCGGCGCGCTGCTGGGCGGACCCTTGCAAGGGGACAGTTAAAACTCCAGCCCCTCGAGATCGGGCAGGTCCTGGTACTCCGGGGGGAGCTGGTACTGCTGGGCTTCGTCCTGCTGACGCTGCAGCTCGGCGTCCATCTCTTCGAGGAAGGCTTCCATGGCCGCCTCCATGCCGCTGAGCTGCCCGCTGAGCACCACGCCGAGGGCGGTCTGTTCGTAGCTGCACTCGAGGGACAGCTGGGACTCGGCGATCGTCTCCTGCACCTCTGCACAGACCTCCTCGAGGCAGGCCTGGGCTGCAGCACGGTCGGCCTCGCTACCCACCACCACGGCCATGCGTCCCAGCACGGCGTCGGCGCTCTGCAGGTCCAGGCCGACGGACAGGGCTTGGCCGCCAGGGAGCTCCGCCAGGCAGGTGCGCTGGAAGGACGGTGCCTCAGCGCTGGCGTCTACCGTGGGTTCGAAGCCTTCTGGAATCTCGCCGCCGCCTTGTTCCAGCATCCCGTCGAGGACCTCTTCGAGCATCCGGGCCTGCTCCACGTCGAGCTCCGAGCCGTAGTCGGGCTCGGCCCAGATCTCGTCCACCACCGCGGCATCGAGGACCATGGCCCCCCAGGCCTCGAAGCCGGAGCCCCCAAGCAGCTCCACCGCAGCCGACAGCATTGGTGCGAGGGGCTCCACCGTGCCGTGGTGCATCCGCTCCATGCCACCGACCATGGCCGGGTGGCCACCCGCGCCCCCCAGTAGGGTGCTGTCGATGGCGCCCCAGAAGACCTCTTCGCCGCTGCCGCTCTGAACGTACAGGGTGTGGTCTTGGACCTCGAGTCGCTGGGTGGCCCGCACGGAGGGGTCCGCCTCGGCTAGCTGGTCCTGCAAGCGGGCGCCGAACCACATGCCCAGCCGCGCCGCCCGGCCCCACGAGGGCAGGTTGACCGCCCCCATCATGGTCGCGTCGCTCAGCGGCGCGTCAACGTCATCGCCAGGCTCGAGGGTCAGGGTGGCCTGGGTGGGCATCATGGTGGCCACGCCCGCCTGAGCGTTGCGCGCATTGCGAATGGACTCGAGCTGGGCCATCCACAGGGGGTAGCCCTGGGCCTGGCGCAGGCGTGACTGCACTTCGGGCAGGGTGGTAGAGAAGTACTCGAGCATGGCCGCCACGCCGGGATCTTCCGGGTCGGGCTCGAGGTGAAACACGGCCAGGCTCGAGGACGATGCCAGGGCGCGTGTGTCCACCTGATCACCGCTGCCCATCAGCCAAAACAACGCCACGATGGGCACGACGGCGAGCACCAGACCCAGCACGGCCGCGAGGGCGCCCGCCACCAGGATGAACTTGACCCAGAGGGGCAGGCCGGGACGTGGGCGTGGTGTCGGTGGGGTTGTGCTCATGGAAACCTGCGCGGAAAGCGACCCGGCATCCCTATCCCGGGCCGTGCCGCCAGGCTAGGCTTCGAGCATGGACAAGGCCTCGCACTTCCTCCGCTTCCGGCAGATCCTCGAAGACCGCCTGCGCACGGTCGAGGCCAGCATCGCCGACGCCCGCAGCAGCATGAGGGTCGACGGGGGCTTCCGGCCCGAGAACCGGGGAGAGCGAGCCGCGGTCACCACCCAGGGCTACCTCGCCGCGGGCCTGAACCGGCGCGCCGGCGAGATCAAACAGGCCCTCGAGCTGCTGGACCAGGTGGACCCCGGGCCCCGGGATCAGGTCGCTCCGGGGGCGCTGTTGATCACCGCCGATCCCCAGGACCAGCAGCGGGCGTACCTGCTGCTGCCCGGTGGCCAAGGCGACAAGCTGGACCACCCCGATCACGCGCTGACCGTCATCTCACCCAGCGCGCCCATCGCCCGGGCCCTCCGCGGCCTGAGCGAGGGTGACGAGGCCCGCGTCGTGCTGGACGGACGCACGGTGCAGATCGAGATCATCACCGTTCGCTGACGTTCCCCCTCGAGGCTGCTACCATCGCTGAACCCAGGCCCCCGCAGAGAGGAGAGACCATGCCCCTGGCACTCCCATCCACCCGCATCATCGCCCCCGTGGCCCTGCTGGCGCTGCTGGCGCTGGCCGGCTGTAAGTTCGGCTGGAGCGACACCGGCGAAGACACCGACGAAAACGCGGTGAAGACCCGCTCCTACGACTACGAAGCCAGCAGCATGCTGTTGTCTGACAACGGCAGGCAGGGGATCATCTCCACCAGCGTCGGCGTCGTGGTCTTCGACACCACCACTGGCGACGCCACCGCCACCACCCCCCCCGACGACTTCGCTCAGCCCACGGTCGAGGACTGGGTGGGAGACAAGGTCGCCATCGTCGACCGCAGCGCTGACGCGGGGGTGTTCCTGTGGCAACCCGGCGAGCTCGGCTACGAGCTGCGCGAGGACGATGAGGGCGCCAACGCATCCAACGCCCTGGGCTTCGACGGCGGGCTGGCCTGGATCGGACGCCGCGCCGAGAACTGCCGCATCAACCGGGAAGGGCTCGAGCTCGTCACCCTCCAGCCCTGTGGCTTCATCCGCGACCTGGACATCGCCACCGACGGCACCCTGTTCCTGGGCTACGACGACGACGCGAAGTGGACCGGCGTCCTGCGCATCGACCCCGACGGCGCCGAGGCCCGCCTGGACGTCCCCATGGACATCATCGCCTGGGACAACGTGCGGAACGTGCTGTACACGGCCACCGCCGACACCACCCGGGTCGAGGCGGTCACCGCAGATGGCGGACCGGTGTTCTCGGTGGACCTGCCCGGCACAGTGACGGACATCGCCGCCCTCGAGGCCGAGGGGCTGCTGGCGGTGCTCGCCGTCCAAGGTGCCGATGCCTTCGTCCACATCGTCGATCAGTACAGCGGCCTCGAGGTGACCACCATCGAAGCCGCCCCCGCCTCCACCAGCCTGGCTGTCTCCGCCGACGCCAGCACCCTGTCCATCATCCAGAACGAACGCATGGCCATCGTCACCGTAGACTGGGACAAGCTGCTCACCGCCGACACGGGGATCTAACGCCATGGCCTCATCCGTAGGCTCCCACACCGCGGCCCTGGCCCTCGTCGTCGCGGCCGCAGTGCCCGCCCTCGCTGGCGCCACCTCCCTCAGCGACTGCCCCTACACCACCGGCTACGCCGAGCAGGTCATCGACGTCGACGACTTCGACTACGACAGCGACTGGCTGCCGGTAGACAGCCCCATCCAGGTGCGTCTGGTGATCCACGCGGGCAACACCATCCGCATCGACATGCTCGGTGACGCCATCTACGACTGGAGCGACGGCACGGTCGTGGTCGAGAGCCAGCCCGACATGGGCACCTACGAGGTGGATCTGGGGCTGAACATCACCTCGTCCATCCGCTTCGACATCCTGGGTATCGAGTGGGAAGGCGAGGTGGGCGAACCCATCGAGTTCCTGGTCGAAGACCGGGTGCCCTTCCTGCCCTACCTGCTGCCGGGCAACCCCGACAGTCCCCTGGAGGTCACCACCGAGGTCGAGAGGCAGACGGTCATCGACTACGAGGCAGTGGATCTTCTGGTGGCCTCGGCCGCGCTGCAGGTGGGCATCTCAGGCAACCTGAACACCTGGTTCGAGACCACGCGGGTCACGGTGATCCCCGATGGCATCGACGGCGGCGTAGCGGAGCTTCTCGCTTACGACGAGCCCCTGCCGCTGGCGCTGCCCGACGTTGCGCCCCTCGAACATGCCACCGCCCAGGCCCAGCTCGAGGGCGACATCGTCTTCACCCCCGACCTGCACGCCTGGCCCACGGTGATCGTCGATGTGCTCGGCAGCGAGTACACCCTGGCCGAGTTCGACATCCCCATCGAGCTGCCATCGGTCGAGGACTCCTGGCTCTTCCAGCCCGAGCCCCTGGACTTCGAGCGTCCCGAACCCCCAGAGCCGATGGACAGCGGGGACACGGGCGGGCTCGACGACACTGCGAGCGGCGACGACGACGACGACAAATCGGGCTGCGGCTGCGCCGTGAACGGCCGCTCGGGCGCCGCCTGGATGGGCATGGCCTGGCTGCTGTTGGGCGCCGCCCTGATCAGGCGTCGGCGCTGAGCGCCTCGATCCGGGCCACGACTACGGCCACGTTGTCGGTGCCATTTTCGATGGCGGCATCGATGAGCGCGGTGTGCAGGCTGTCGACGGGGCCCAGCATCAGGTCGTCCAGATCCCGCGCTGGCATGGCCCGCCACAGACCGTCGGTGCACAGCAGGATCACATCGCCAGGCAGCAGCGGCTGCTCGTAGCGATGGACGGTGATCTCGTCGGAGAAGCCGAGCACCTGGGTGACGATGTTGGCGTAGGGATGGGTGGCGGCTTCGTGGGGCTCGATGTCGCCCTGGAGCACCAGCTCGGCCACCATGGTGTCGTCGGTGGTGAGCTGAGTGAGCTCGGTGTCCCGCAGCAGGTAGGCGCGGGTGTCGCCACAGTGGGCGAGGTGGGCGTGGTCGTCGTGGAACAGCAAGGCGGTGACCGCGGCCCCTGAGCCCGCCATGCGCGGGTCGCTGCGGTTGGCCTGCTGCAGCAGGGCCGACAGCTGCTCGAGGGTCTGGGCCATGGCGGCCTCGGGCGCGTCCTGTTGGTCGGCCAACAGCCCCACCAGCACGCCGGTGTAATCGCGCTGGATGTTCTCGGTGGCCAGCGCCCCGTTGGCGCCCCCACCGTCGATGACGGCGCAGGACCCGGTGTCGGGGTCCAAGACCGCGCCGTCTTCGTTGACAGCGCGGCCGTCTCCGGTGGCGGTGGCCACCTGGATGTGAATCCGTAGGGTCGGGGTGCAGTGCTCGTGCATGGCCGCTCCACAGTAAGCACAGTTCATAGCCGACCGGAACCCGCTTGCCCCCCCGTTGACGGATCTCCGCCATACGTCGAGTGGATGGGGTACAGAACGGCCATGGAAGGCACCCCTCCCGACGTCGAGCACACGGTGGCCATCATCAACCTGGGCCTGGCCGTGCTCTGCGCGTCCATCGCCTATCCACTGTTCACGGGAATGGTCACTCGCAACAAGCTCTTCGGGTTCCGCACCACCAAGTCCATGGCTTCGGACGAAGCCTGGTACGAGGCCAATCGACTGCTGGCCACCTGCCTGTTCGTGGGCGCCAGCGTCATCGCCGTCATCAACGGGTTCTACTTGGCCTGGGGCTTCCCCCTCCCCGAAGCCATGCACGACGACCTGCTCATGTACTCCACCCCCGTGGGCCTGCTGGTCTCAGGCGGGGTGGCCTGGCTGCTGCACCAGCGGGACTAGCACCGCTACTCGGAGGGCTCCGTCACACCGGGGCTGCCCTGCAGGGCCGAGAGGATGACCAGAGGGTGCCGCTCGAAGCCCGTGCAGGCCACATCCAGCAGCCCGTGCCCCGGAAAGTGCGCCTGCAGGTGCCGCAGGCCGGTGGCATCAGGGATCTCGCCGAGGGTCGCCAGGCCGGGCATCCAAGGGGACTCGCACAGCTCACAGATGCCTTCCTGCAGCCAGTCTCCGAGCTCGGAGGCATCCCGCCAGGCGCTGTAGGCCGCCCCCTGGAAGTGCACTGTGATCACCGCGCCCGCTGCATCCACGAACTCGAGCACCACCTGCCAGGCCTCGCCATGCTGCTCGAAGGCACCCCGCCGGGGACGCTGGGCGCCGGCGGTGTCGAAGTCGGTCTCGAGCCAGAGGATCTCCATCGTCGCTCCGTGGGCGAGGCTCTCAGCTATCCGACCGGGCGCTCCCGTGGGTTAGAGGCCAAACATGACCCCCTCCCCCACCGACACCAGCTGTCCCCGCTGCGGCGCGAGCATCACGGTCCCCGAGACCGGGCTCAACATGGTGTGCGAGTACTGCGGCCACGAAGCCCCGGTGCCCGACTTCGACCAACGTCGCAAAGCCCAAGAGCGAGATGAGACCCACCGCCGGAAGCTCGAGGCCCGCGAGCAGACGGAGCGCCACCGGCGGGAGCGGGAACAGCAGAAAAAGGCCGAGCACGCCCGCGAGAAGAAGCGCAACAAGCGCGACCGGGCCAGCCAGGCCCGCCGTCGGCGCTGGGGGGCCCGGCTGGCCACCATTCCAGGCTGTTTCGTAGCGATCATCATCCTGGCCGCTACCCTCGCGGCGCCAGCCTACGGACTGTTCCAAGCAGGCTTGCTCGATGCCTTCGTGGGTGGCGGCGGCACCACCGCCCACGCTGCCGCCCGGAAGGCCTTGCTGTCCTCGGGCTACACCGTCGCCGCGAATGCACAGGCGGTCCGGCTGCTGGGGAGCCACGGCGACGTGCCTACCGTCAACTTGCGCAGCGATCTCTGCTACGCCTTCGCCGTGGGCTCCGAGGCCCTCATCACGTCCATGAACCTCTCTGGCCCCACCGGATCGAGCGTGGCCAGCCGCAGCGAGCGCGCCTACGGCCAGGTGCTCACCTACTGCCCCGAGTCCACCGGCATCCACCAGCTCGAGGTCCAACTGGACCAGCAGTTCGGCCGCTACACCTGGTCCTGGGCCTGGAAGACCAAGACCACCAGCCCCAGCACCAGCGCCGGCTCGAGCACCAGCGTGCCCCGGGCCCCCCGCTCCAACACCAAGCGCAGCACCCGCGGGCGATAGCTCGTCCCGCTAGCCCCCCAGGCGGTCCCAGGTGTCTTGCAGGGCCGCGTAGAAGGCCTCGCCGTCGTTCAGGGCTGGAATCTCGCACTTGAGGTAGCGCCCGTCCACCGAGCTGACCTCGATGACCTGGCCAAAGTCTTCCCAGGCCTGCATGTTCGCGACATCTTCCCAGTCGATGGCGTTGACTTGGTCACCGCGGTGGTAGACGATGCGCCGGTCGCTGAAGAAGCAAGCCTCGTCGTCGTTCATGCTCAGGGTGAAGTCGTAGTAGTAGACGACCCGCTCGCCCTGCTCCACGAAGCCGTTGTCCCGCAGGTGGTCGATGCTCTCGCCCCGCATCTGCCCACCGGGGATGGCGCCGCTCTCAGGCAGGGAGGCCACCCAGACCAGGAACAGGAAGAAGATCAAGGTCACCACTGAGCTGCAGCCGCAGCCCACGCCGAGCACGCCCTTGGCCCAGTTGCCCGCGGAGCTGGGCGGGGAATGGGGAGGCACGGCATCGCCCGATCCGGGGAACTGCGTGGTGCGGTAGGGGGAAGACGCCATGACGGACCTCGGAGTCGACTGAGTGCGCTGTGCCATCCATAGCCCCGCAGACCACCAGCGTCAGGCTGCACGAGCGAGGGTCATCCGCTACATTGCCAGCCTTCACGCCCAGCCCGGAGTCCGCCATGCTGCGCACTGTCCTGCTCGTCCTCGCCCTTCCCCTGATGTCCCTCGGCTGCACCGACGCCGAAAAACCAGCCAACACCCAGGTGGCCAACCCCTCGGCCGTGGCCCAGGCCCAGGCCGCCAGGCCCAAGGCCGAAGTGCCCCCCCCCGCCCCGCTGCCAGAGCTGCCCCCCCAGCTGCTGGACCCAGCCGGCGCCACCGAACAAGCCCCCGACAGCTACACGGTCAAGTTCGAGACCACCCAGGGCGATCTGCTGGTGGACGTCACCCGCGCCTGGTCCCCCAACGGCGCCGACCGCCTCTACAACCTCGTGAAGGTGGGCTACTACGACGACACCGCGTTCTTCCGGGTGGTGGGCGGCTTCATGGCCCAGGTGGGCATCCACGGCGATCCGAGGGTCAACGCGGCCTGGCGGCCCGCCCAGATCGCCGACGACCCGGTGGTGGAGACCAACCTGCGGGGCATGGTCAGCTTCGCCAAGTCCAACATGCCCAACAGCCGCACCACCCAGTTCTTCATCAGCTTCAAGGACAACTCCAACCTCGACGCCATGGGCTTCGCTCCCTTCGGGAAGGTCCAGGACATGGGCGTCGTGGACAAGCTGTACAAGGGCTACGGCGAAGGCGCCCCCCGGGGTCGCGGGCCCAACCAGAGCCTGGCCCAGACTCAGGGCAACGTCTACTTCCGCGCTGAGTTCCCCAAGCTCGACTACATCGTCAAGGCCAGCGTCGTCGAGTAGCCGTGTCCGAACCCACCGCGCGGCTGGTGATCGTCAGCCCGCCCCCCACCAAGCCCTGTGAACCCGGGCTGAGTGGGGCGGCGGCGGCCTCGCGCCTGCGGGCGCTGGGGCTGGACGCCCACTGGATCGACGCCAGCATCGCTTGGTTCGGGCACGCCATGCGCCCCGATGCGCTGGAACGCTGCCTGGAACAGGCGGGGCCCGACGCACCTCTGGCCGCCTACCAGGACGCCCTGCGGGTAGCCCGGGGGGCGAGCCACCCCCTGAAGCGGCCGGCCACCTATACGGATCGACGCCGCTACAGCTCCGCGGCCAACGTGCTGCTCAATGCCCTACGGCTGGCCTCGGAGCCCTGGCCGGGGGTCAGCTTGCGGCCCTCCGAGATCGAGATCCAGGGTCTGCACCCCGCCCGCTCTGACGACCTGCTGCGCTTCGCCCAGCAGCCCGGCCCCTACGACGCCTACCTCGAGGGCGTGCTCCTGCCGCAGATCCAGCAGCTGTCCCCCAGCCACGTGGGCATCTCCCTTACCTTCTACCAGCAGGGCTTCGCCGCCTGCCGCCTGGCCGCACTGCTGGCCGAGCGTATGCCCGGGGTGACCCGCATCCTGGCCGGCCCCCTGGTGGACTGCTGGGCGGCGGCGGGCAACCCCACGGACACCGCACCGTTCCAGCTGTTCCACCGGGTGCTGCCCCTGCCCCGCAGCGACGACCTGGCGGGCCTGGCACGCGAGCTGGGGGCCCCGGCGCCGCCGGTCTCCGCGCCCCTGACGGTGGACCTGTCCGAGGCGGACTGGCACGCCTACACCAGCCCCCAACCCGTGGTGCCCGCCGCCATCGGTCGCGGCTGCTACTGGCGACGCTGCACCTTCTGCCCCGACCACCTGCACCCCGCCTACCAGCCCTGCGGCACCGACGCGCTCGAGGGCTGGCTGCACACCGTGGCCGCCCGCTTCCCCCGCGGGGCCATGCTGCACCTGACAGACTCGGCCCTGACCCCCAAGCACCTGCTGCACATCGCCGGCATCATCCAGCGCGACGCCCTGCCCCTGCGCTGGCACGGCTTCGTGCGCATGGAGCGGGCGTTCGCCGATCCCGACGTGGCGCGACAGCTCGCCGCAGGGGGGGCCGCGCTGCTGCAGTGGGGCATGGAGTCCGCGTCCCCTGCCCTGCTCGAGCGCCTGGACAAGGGCGTGGGCCCGGAGCAGGCCCGAGCCGTGCTGCGGGCGTGCTCCGACGCAGGCATCAAGAACCACGTCTACCTGCTGTTCGGCCAGCCCGGCGAGACCGACACCGAGCGGGACGAGACCCTCGACTTCGTCACCGCCGAGGCCGCCCACATCCACGACCTGAACAACGCCCTGCTCAACCTGCCCAGGGGCAGCATCCTGCACAGGGAAGCCGAGCGCTACGGCATCACCGAGGTCTCACCGTTTTCGACTTCGACCGATCTCAGCCTCTACGACGACTTCCGCTGCGGGGACTCACATCCCCGGATCGAGGCCCGGCGGTGGCTGGGGCGCCGCTTCTTCAAGAGCGACGCGGTGCGCGGTATCCAGGGTGGGCTCAAGGGGCCCTTCGGCGCCAACCACAGCTGTTTCTTGCCCTGACCCCAGAGGTCAGTGCGCCATGCTGTGATCGTCGGCGCTCGCTGCCGACCTCAATACCCGTAGAGGTCATCCCGCTGGGTCGCGTCCGCCTCCATCAGCGCCAGCAGGTCGGCGGCGAGCTGCACCTCCACCGGCAGGTCTTCGTCATCCAGCGAGGACGCATCGGCAGCGAAGCGCTGGTGGACCGAGGTCATTGTGGTCACCGCCGCGGCATGATCCGTCCGGTACGCGGTCGCCGCATCCGCCATCCCGTCGACCAGCAGCGCGAGCGCCGCGGTGCGGCCGACCGAGTGCTGCTCCCAGCCCTGACCTCGCTCGTCGAGCACCCCGTCGAAGGACGCCTGCACATCGGCCGACATCGGCGCCCCCTCGGGGGTGGTGTAGGCGATGGTGCCGGCAACCTCGAGGGCCCCAACCTCGCCCTCATCGGGGCCGAGCTGCAGGAGCATGGCGCCCTTGCGACGGCTCAAGAAGACCGTCGCGACCTCGAGATCGGAGCTGGGCGCGCCCTGGGTGCCGGCGGGGAACCCGTACGCACGGTCCAGGGTGAAACCGGCGGGGGGATCGATGGAGACGGAGAGATCGTAGGCGATGGGGGCGAACATCCACGGCCAGGAGTCGGCCATCAGCTCATCGGCGTCCTCGGTAGAGAAGAGGCTGAAGGCGTTGCCGCCGCGCAGGTGGGAGATGCCGAGCAGGACCTCCTGGCCCATCCCGACACCCATGGCGAAGACCGTGATGCCGATGCCGTTCTCGGCGCCATACCGGGCCATGCGCTCGAACTCGGTGGCAGAGGTCGCCCCGATATTGGGCTGGACGTCGGTGAACAGGGCGAGGCGCACCTGGTCAGTGTCGAAGTTTGATTCCCGGGCGAGATCGTAGGCGCGCTCGAGGCCGCCCTCCATGTCCGTGGAGCCGCCATCGTCCAGATCCGCGATGGCCTCGTCCACATCCGACGATGTGGGGTTGGTAAAGTCGAGCGGGGTATCGATACTGCTTCCGTAGGTGACGATGGCGATGCGGTCGCCAGGGCCGAGCTCGTCGGCGATGGCCTGCAGGAGGTGGCGGCTGATCTCGCCGGCCGTGGTGTAGTCGTCCGAGTACTCCGAGTAGTCCCAGCCCATGGAGCCAGACACGTCGACCACGGCGACCAAGGTCACGCTGGGCCGCGTGTAGGTCTCGGGGTCGATGGTGGAGGACATGCCCACCTGAACGAAGCCGGCGGGGAGGCCGTCGCCGTCAGGAGCGACCCCAGCTGCGGCACGCAGGCAGAGGAGAGTCGCGCAGGCCTCGCCCTCGAGCGCCAGATCATGCTCGGAGAACATGCCCTCGACCAAGAAGGCCTCGGGTGGGGGGACAAAGCCATCGGCGATCATCTCACGCGCCAGCCCCATGTCCTGTACACCTCCCTGGGTGGCGCCGAACTCGCCGCTCGACATGGAGGCGCAGCCGGTGAACAGGGTGAGGGTCAACAGGGCGAAGCGGTGGTTCAGCATGGGGGCCTCCGGGTATTCCCCGTCTGTCTATGCAAAGGACGTGCCGTCGCCCGTATTCCGCCTCGTATGCGGGTCGCAGCTGGTGGGCTGGCGCGGCGTGGGCCGTGATCGCGGCGTGGTTGTCGTGGTGGTCTGGATCGCTGAGTGGCGTTGCAGAGGCTCATGGGCCACGGGAACATCGGCACCGTGATGATCTACACCCACGTGTTGAACCGAGGCGCCTCTGGTGTGCTCAGCCCAGCGGATCGCCTCATCGGTGGAGAGTTGGATTGTGGGAGCGCTGTACAGTTTACCGACTTATCGATGCAGCATCCGAGTCCCACGAACCGGTCCTCATCACCGGCAAGAGGGGGAACGCTGTCCTGCTGTCTGAGGACGACTGGCGCGCTGTCCAGGAGACTCTCCACCTTCTTGCAATACCAGGAATGCGGGAGTCCATCGTTGAGGGCATGTCCGAGCCGCTCGAGTCCAGTTCTGAGGATGCAGGATGGTAGCCACTTGGAAGGTGGTGTTCGCCAAGCAGGCTCGAAGGGACGCGAAGAAGGCCTCGTCGCGTGGTCTCCGACAGAAGATCGAAGCGCTCTTGCTCATCCTCCGGCAGGACCCATACCAGAGCCCCCCGCCTGTCGAGCGCCTCGTTGGAGACCTACGAGGTGCCTACTCCCGGCGAATCAACATCCAACACCGGCTGGTGTACCAGGTCTTCGAGGACGAGAAAACCGTACGGGTTCTCCGCATGTCCACTCACTATGAGTAGCATCGAGAACCAAGTCGTGATTGGGCCCCAACACGGCATTCTGTGGCAAACGTCATTGCCCAACGTACTCGACGGTCGCCGCATACATCTCTGGACGCGGCGGTCCGACAACCAATTTCATAGGTCCAAGCCACCCACGTCACCGCCCGGTCGAGCCAGGAACGCATCCACTCCGTGCCGGCGAAAGCACCATCGACGAAAAAAAGTTCGCGGCTCGGTCACAGTCGCGTCTGGGATGTGTCTCCGTAGTGAATGGGCACCGAAGCCCACACACAACCAGGAGACGCTCCATGAGTCAGATCAGCAGCACGGTAACCGTCCACGCCCCCCTCGCCCGCGTTTGGGACACTCTCGCCGACGTCGGCACCATTGCGCAGTGGCATCCGGGCGTGGAGCGATCGCCGGTCCTGTCCACCCACCGGACCGGCCTCGGAGCAGCCCGCCTGGTCGAATTGTACGACGGCACCAGCGTGGTGGAGGAGGTCACGTCGCTGGACGAAGGTCGCTCAGTGACGGTCTCGATGTCCGAGTTCGAGATGCCACTGTCCCGCGGGGCGGCCACCTTCGAGGTGGAGGCTGACGGCGATGGCCGCACCCTGGTGACCATGACGATGGACTACGAGATGAAGTACGGCCCGGTGGGCTGGCTGATGAACGTTGTGATGATGCGCCCGATCATGGGCAAGCTCCTCCCGTCGGTTCTTTCAGGCCTCGACCACCACCTCGTGACGGGCGAGCACATCGGCAAGAACTGGGTGGCCGCAGCGAAGTGAAGGGACTGACGACCCTTCGAGGCTCCGGGCACAGTTCGTCCCGGCGTATGTCTGCGTAGTGCCCGGGCGATCGAGCCCCCGTGAGAGGAACACCAGGATCGGTACACAAGAGATCGTTGACGGAGAGTTCCCCGTGCGTCATGTACAGGGCGACGCCCAGGAGCCTGGATGAACCCCTTCGTTGACCAAGATGATCCGACCGTCGTCGCGGCCGCCCAGCAAGGCGACTGTGGCGCGCTCGCCGAAATCATCGAGCGCCACCGACCGTGGATTTACAACATCGCTGTGCGCATGATGGGGAACCCGGCGGCTGCCGAGGACGCCACGCAGGACATCTTCATCAAGGTCCTGCGCCGCATCGGTAGCTTCGAGGGACGCAGCTCGTTTCGCACCTGGCTCTACCGCGTGGCCTTCCACCACCTGCTCAACGCCAAGCGCTCCTTCGGAGAGGAGGCCGTCGGCACCTTCGAGGACTACGCGGCCGGTCTGCAAGCCGCTCCGAACCTCAGCCTCGACGACATTCCGCTGCCGGAGCGTGAACTCCTCGTCGATGAGGCCAAGACCGCCTGCATGACAGGCATGCTCTTGTGCCTGAGCCGTGGCCAGCGCATGGCCTACGTGCTTGGCTCGGTGTTCGAGCTGACCGATACGTTGGCCGCCGAGATCCTCGACATCAGCCCGGCCGCGTTTCGCAAGCGCCTGCAGCGCGCCCGCACGGATCTTCACAGCTTCATGAGCGGTCAGTGCGGGCTCATCGACAAGAGCAACCCCTGTCGCTGCGCCAGCAAGACACGGGCGTTCTTCGAAGCCGGCCACCTCAATCGGGAGGAACTCGAGTTCCAGCGCGACCGCGTCGCGTCGATCGGCGACATGGCGTCGCGGCAAGCGGGCGTCGTGTACGAGAAGGTGACTCAGGACTATCCGGCCCTCTATCGGCAGCACGCGTTTACCGACCCGCGCGAGCTGACCCAGCGGCTGTCGACCCTGCTCGAGGACACAGCCCTCAGTGGCCTCTTACCGTCGATGGGATGAAGGCGAAGCTCGGCGTCACTACCGGGCTGTAGAGACCGGCAGCCGCCGAGCGACCTCACAGATGCCCACGCGAGACCTTGTGGTTTCATCCGGCCATCCAACCTTGCCATCGACTCGAGTATCGACCGCCAAGAAACCGAGGCCGCTGCGCCGCCATGGAGGAGCTGCTTCGAGCTGCCGACCGGCCCAGCGGGCCTGGCGCCTTCGGCGACTCGTGGCTGATTTGAAAGACGTTGGGCCGCATGGGCGACACCGCCCCCTCGTGTATACTTCTTCAACAAACTGGCGTCAGGAGAACAGGTGGACCGTAGATGGCTGATCGCGAGTTGCGCAATCGCCGGCCTGCTGATGCTGGCCGGCGGGCCTCGGGTCGCCCTGGCCGACCGTCTCGTTTTGGTCGACGGAACCGTGGTCGAGGGCGCGATCCTCTACCTGGAGCCTCGCGGCTATGTGCTCGCGCTACCGGACGGCAAAGAACAGCTGTACCCCCATCGCGACATCGTTGAGGTACACGCCGACCACCCCATCGCGCCGGCACCGCCCATCGCAGAACCTCTGCCGACGCCGTCAGAGCATGTGGATCAGCCAGCTATGGGGTTCCATCCGTTTCCGCGTACGGTTCCCCCACCGTCAGAGAGATTACCAGTCCCGAGTCTGCCGGAGCGCGCCTTCGTCACCTGCGAAGCTGCAGAAGCCGAGGACCCGTTGACGATCGAAGAACTGCAGGGCAGTGACAGCCCCTCCCAATCACCACTGGCCTCGATACGCACCTTCTGGGGCGAGCACCCGGATCCCGTGGACATCGGCATCGAAGTCCTGGGTATCCGGGGAATCGGGGCACGCATTGAGCTGGCCACACCCACTCATCTCTTTTCTTCGGTGGGGTTGCGTGTGGGCGCGGCACTCGAGGCAAGCTCGTACTTCAATGGCCTACTACAACCGCTGTACAGCCCCAAGGGTGACCGGATCGCGCTCTGGGTGGCGCCGGTGGTGGACGTTCCTTTGGGCCCGCTGGAGTGGAGCGTCACCGCAGGTTGGTCACGGCACTTCACCTACGATGGCTACACAGGCCTGGCAGCCGGTCTAGCGCTGCGCTGGGAGCGCGAGGGCTGGCTGGGCTTGCAGGCAGGTGCGCTGTTTCTCTCGGACACCTGCCTGCGCGAGCCTCTCAGTGTGGTCGACGTCGGGCCCACCTTCACATGGTGACAAGATGACTCGAGCCACAGCACTGCTCGCTCTCTGCGCCACGGCCTGTTGGTGCCCTCCCCCTCCGTACGAGCCCGCCGCGCCCTGTGACAAACCATGGTTGGAGGTGGATGATCTGATGAACACCTTCTCGCCCTGGAGCGGACCCAGGGTAGAGTTCGACTGGGGTGAGTGCTCGCGCCGCAGCCCTGATGGCAGTGAGGTTCCCATGGTCCTGGACAGCTCGGGCCTGGAACTGGACCTTCAACCGTTGGGACAGTGCCGCTGGTCGCCAAGCGCCCCTTGGGAGCCAGGGGACTACGATCTGGCGGGCCTTCGCTGGCTGGACGACCCAGAGCACATCGCCTGGGACGAGCAGTTCCTTTCCTTGACCGAGCCCCTTCTCGCAGAGGCATGGGGCCTCGACAGCAGTCTCGATACTACCGCGCTGGCCGGAAGGGTCTGGGAGCTCGACCTTCGTTCCCCGAAAAGCTGCGGCGCGTTGACAAATCTGCTGCGCGACGCCTTGGACTTCTACGGCTTCTATGGTACCGAGCTCTCTCTCCAGATCGACCGCGTGGAAGAGGATACCGCGGCCTTCAGGCTGATATGGGCCGGGCTACCGCAGGATGCCGCATACGAAGAGTGCACCCTGCTCACCGCCGAAGCGAGCATCAGTGACTCCGGCGAGTTCTATTGGGAGGAGGACGAGAGGGTGCTTCTCAGCGAGCCTCCTATGCAGGCCTGGGACCTGTTGCTCCGTGGTGGCTGGATCGATGAGGGGGAGACCGCGGGTGGCGTGGAGCTCCAGCTTGTCGCCCAGACCGCCGAGGTAGCCGCCTGGGTTGGCGATGGAGACGACTACCGGCTCTGCGAATGGACCTACGACGCCGGAGTGCCGTGTGGCACCTGCCCGGACGGCAGCGGAGACACCTGCCTGACCCTGGAGCTCTTCGAGGGAACCCTCCAAGAGAGCGACGAGCCGTTCGCCGAGGACCTGCCCAGCTGCGAGGTGGCGTTCTGGGAGGACAGCGTGCCCGATCCGGACGACTGCGGATATTCCTGTGCAGGTGGCCTACACGAAGGCTCCGGCATCATGGCTCTGGGCTTGGTGGGGCTCGTGGGGCTACGGCGAAGGCGACAGTGGTTGGAGTTGCCTGGAGCGACACCCGGCCAGTCCGCTCATGGACGAGGATGACTGCGGACGGAAGGCTGATGAGCGGATGACACCCAGGACGGTCAGGTTCGGTTCTTCTTCGATGCCATGTGGCCTCCTGCTCTTGCTTAGCAGTTGGTCCGGCGGATCGAGGCAAGGTCACCCTCGTCTCCGCAGTAGAATGCCAAGACGTTCTGTCGACGGAGTTGAATGATGGATCCCCGTAAGTATTCAAAACAGGCCTTCGAGAAACTCGAGCAAGGCTCGCCAGAGCTCCAAAAGCTGTTGTGGGAGCTCGATAGGGACGTCAACGCCGAGCTGCACGCAGCGGTCCTGGAAAGATTCAGGGAGATCACTGTGGTCCTGAATTCCGCTGGCCATGGGCTTCGCGAAAGCCCTCACAACATCGCGGGCGACATCAACTTCCGTGATGGGCCTCGCGAAGGCTACGATTTGAGGCTTGGCTGTGACACAGTGATCAGCGCTGGATTCCGTTCCACCGCCGATTGCAGCGCCAGCATCGAAGCACAGCTACGCTGGGAGAGAGAGGCGACAGAACAGGCCGCTGCTGCAGTCGACGGCAACCGCCGCAGCTGAGCGCCAAGACATTCCGCAGCTCTGGAGACCAGGCTTCTGGGTTACAAGGCCAGTCGCAGAGGGTGGAAGCAGGGGTAAGTCCCTGCGCAACCGTGTCTGAATCTGGGCGCGGGCGATGGATCTGTTGAGTGGGAATCGAACTCGAACACGCCACAGGCCATGTCGTTGAAGGCAGGTGTGGATGAAGCGATATATCGGCGGCAATCGATTGCCGCTCCGCTAACGACGGCGACGAGGGCCTCGACCGGGGCGCTTCCGGCCTGGGCGGCGGGGCTGGGAGTGACCGCGGGGCTCGGGCTCGGGTTCAAACGCCCCAGGAGGTTCCCCGTCAGTCGGCGACGTACTTGGCACGAAATAGCCCCCATCGCCGACGTCACTTGCAGCCTCGTCCCCTTCGGACTCTGGCTTCTCGGTGTAGGGCTGGAGGGCGGCGATGGCATCGGTGGCCAGGGTGGTGCGCTGGGTTGGTGACTGGAAGGCTTCGAGGGTCTTGGTGAGGGCCTGAAGGGCCTCGAGAAAGGCCTGGTGGAGTTCCTCCGGGGTGGGGTCGACCTTCTCCTTCTTGGGAGTGAAGTCAAAGGCACGGCCATGGCGGATGTTCTCGATGGCCACGGGAACCGAACGCCAGGAGATGTCGCGGATGTCGAGGGGGATGGCGATGCCCTCGGCGATGGCTTCGGAGACAGCGCCGGCAACCCGGAGGGTCTCACGAACCCAGCGGGTAGACTGGTCCAGTTGCTTGCCGATGGCTACGTCGTTCTGGCGTTTGCCGCCGTGTTCGGGGCGCTGCTGCTGGATGGCGATTCCCACAAGCAGGCGGTGCTCGAAGCCATCGTGAGCGGCGGTGCCGATCGTGGCGTTCCAGCGCTCGATCTGCGCATCGCTGGCCACCAGTTCGGACACGTCCACGCCTGCGATTCGACAGAGTCGATCGGCGAGGTCGACGCTGGGCTCGAGGGGCCCGGGATGGTTGGGGACAGCGTCGCGTTTGGGCACGGTCGTGCCCAAACGGCCAGAGCGGTCACCTGGAGTAGGGCGGGGCATGTGAGGTCCTCCCAGTGTGGGTGCTAGAGGGATGGTCGCTCCAAAACGGCGCAGGCTTCGGCAGTGGAGGCCCTGGCGATTTCGTAGTGGTGGATACGAGCGTTGGCCTTGCGGGAGCGACCTTCCGCCAGGTTGAGCGCGGCGGACCGGGCAGCCCCGAGCCCCGAGCAACCGCGCCACCGAGCCCCAGCAGCAGGCGCCAACTTCCTGCTCGAGCGAGGTCTCCCCAAACACCGCCCCTCACCCTAAGGCTCGATCACCACCGTAGTGGCCACCCTGGCCTCGACGTCCAACTCCACCGCCAGTTTGGCTCCCACATTAGGGTGCCACATAGGCAACACCCGACCGTCGCCAGCGTCCACATGGGCCTGCACACTGGCACCGGTGGCGCTCGCTGTGGGCATGCCGAGCAGGGCATCCATAGACTGGCCGCCCACCCGCAGCTCCCGCGCCACGATGAGCTCGAGTTCCACGCTCGTGGGCAAATCTTCCCACCAGGAGTCGATGATCACCCCGGCCACCTCCAGGGTGCCATCACCGGGCAGGTGCGCGGCGTGGAAACCCCCACAGACCCCGTAAATCCAGAGCACCCGGGGGGACTCGCTCAGCAGGTACGGCTGCAGCTCGCATGCCTCGCGGCCATGGGGCTGCCAGGGCTGGCCCTCGCTGGGAAAGGTGGCCGGGATCAACAGCCAGCGGGGCTCGGCCGAGGGGTTGTGCAGCGCCAGGTCGAGCGAGTTGAACGTCAGGGGTGGCTTGCCCCCACGCCAGTCCAGGAAGGTGGCCTGGATGGCGTCGGAGTGGGTCAGCTGGACCGCAGCAGGCGGGGGGGCGGGGGCTGGATGATCGGGGCTCGACGAGCAGCCCGCGAGGATCGAAAAGGAAAGCGGAAGCAGGAAACGCATGGGCTCTCCATAGCACTAGGGTGAACCCTGCTCCGTGGTGGTCAACCAAGTGGTCTTTCAGGCACCGATCGGAATGGGCCCAGTTCGCCGACAGTTCGACAAGCCGAGATGGCTTCTCATCGGGGCTGCGGACGCAGCCTCGCGCCGCTCATCAAGCGGCGAAGATGGGGGGGAGAGGCGGTGTCCGCCTCGGATAGGGGGGGAAGAATCTGTCTTCCCCCCAAACAAAGCGGTGCCGTCTTTCACGAAGAAGAGCTGCCCGAGTACCTCGACAGTGACAGCGAGCTGCACCTCGCCCGGGAGCTGCCCTGTGAGGCCCTCGACCTGCCCGCCGCACTGCTGGTGCGCAGCCTTGGCTACGTGGGCGACAGCTACGACGACTGGGAGCTGGAGACGCTGGAATAGGACAAAGCCTCAGGGCTGGGCGTACAATACCGGCGAGCCCGAGCTCCCGGAGTCCCCATGCGCGCCCTCACCCTGCTGCTCATCCTGGCCACCGTCGGCTGCAACACCGATCCCAAGCCAGACGACACGGCCCCCCCCGAAGACACCGCCCCCGTGGCCTGCACCGACGCTGACGCCGATGGCTACTGCGAAGGCATCGACTGCGACGAGACCGATCCCCAGGTGCACCCCGGCGCCAGCGAGGTCTGCAACGGTGTGGACGATGACTGCGACGGGCTGCTGGACGATCAGGACCCGGACTGCGCCCTGGACACGGTGTGCATGTACCCGGACGCCGATGGCGACGGGTATGGAGACGAGTCCGCGTGCGAGGCCTACTGCGAATTGCCTGAAGGCTACACCTTCGACGGCCAAGACTGCGACGACACCGACGAGGCCGTACACCCCGACGCCGACGAGCAATGCAACGGTGAGGATGACGACTGCGACGGCGACATCGACGAGGACGCTGTGGACGTCAGCACCTGGTACGGCGACGCCGATGGCGATGGCTACGGAGACCCGGACCGCGGGGTGACCGCCTGCGAGCACCACAGCGGTGGGGCCGACAACGGCGACGACTGCGACGACGCTGACGCCACCGTCAACCCCGGCGCCAGCGAGGACCCCTGCAACGGGGTGGACGACAACTGCGACGGGGCAGTGGACGAGTGGTCCGAAGAAGACGAGGACCACGCGTGGACCTGGTACGCCGACACCGACGGCGACGGCTACGGCGACGCCAGCAACTCGATGCTCGAGCTGCCCGAGTGCGGCGCCCCCAGCGGCTACGTGGACTCGAACAACGACTGCGACGACAGCGACGCCTCCATCAATCCTGGCGCCGACGAGTACTGCGACGGGATCGACACCGACTGCAGCGGCGTGGCCGACGACAGCTACGCCATCGACGCCACAACCTGGTACGCCGACGCCGACAGCGACGGCTACGGCGACCCGACCACCGCCGTGGACAGCTGCGACGCGGGCAGCGGCCACGTGACGGACGCCGCCGACTGCGACGACAGCGACGCCTCCATCAACCCCGGCGCCGACGAGTACTGCAATACCGTGGACGACGACTGCAACGGCACCATCGACGATGACTACGCCGTGGACACCCTCGATCAATACGAGGACAACGACAGCGACGGCTACGGCGGCGTCCTGGCCGGCAGCTGGTGCGAGATGGTCTCGGCCTATGTGACCGACAGCAGCGACTGCGACGACAGCGACCACACGGTCTACCCGGGGGCCGACGAGTACTGCAACGGCATCGATGACGACTGTGACGGCACGACTGATGTAGGGGCAGTGGATGACGCCAGGTGGTACACCGACGCCGACGCCGACGGCTACGGCGACCCCACCACCGCCATTGACAGCTGCGATGCGGGCAGCGGCCACGTGACGGACGACACGGACTGCGACGACACGGACCCGTCGGTCAACCCCGGCGCGGCCGAGGACAGCTGCAACGACATCGATGACGACTGCGACGGCGACATCGATGAGAGCGACAGTGGGGAGGTCGCGGAGGTGTTCTACGCCGACGACGACGGGGACGGCTACGGCGACTCCAGCGACACCATCGAGGACTACCCGAGCTGTGTGGGCTCCGGCTGGGTGTCGGACGACACGGACTGCGACGACGGGGACGCCAGCGCCTACCCCAGCGGCGCCGAGCTCTGTGACGGGGTGGACAACGACTGCGACGGTGTAGCCGACGTGCTGGGTCACTGGGCCTTCGAGGCCGGCTCGGGGACGGTGGCCTACGACAGCGGCCCTCTGGCCTTGGACGGTGACATCATCGGCGCCACCTGGACCACCGGCGTCGTGGGTGGGGCGCTGGACTTCAATGGCACCAGCGCCAACGTGCTGCTGGACTACGAGGATCTGGCCCCAGAGCAGGGCCTCAGCGTCTCCGCCTGGGTGCAGCCCGCCTCCTTGCATGCCTCGAGCTGGGACACCGTGATCTCCCGCGGGGCAGATGCCAGCGGCACTCTGGGCTGCTGCGGGGACTCCTACTACCTGGGCTACTACTACTACGGCCTATCGCTGTACAACAACGTCACCGGCACCCACACCGCCGGTGAGCTGCTCGACAGCGGTAACTATGCCTCCCACATCGGCGGCTGGCACCACCTGGTGGGCACCTGGGATGCGGCCACCGGCGCCCAGGCCATCTACGTGGACGGCGCCCTGACCACAACAGGCACCGCCCATGACTACGCCAGCTACGACGGCACGCCCACCCGCATTGGCGCCGACACCAACTACGGTACCGGTGTGCTGTGGTTCGACGGAGCCATCGACGAGGTGAAGATCCTGGACTGCGCCATGGACGCAGGCCAGGTGGCCACGGACTACGCTGACGGCTGGCCGTTCTAGACCGCGCCGCTAGTCTTCCTTCAACAGCGCCTGCTCTTCGTCGGTGCGGGCCCGCATGGCCAGGGCACCAGAGAAGCACTTCAGCGTGCACAGGGAGCAGCCGATGCACAAGCCCGGATCGGTGACCGGCACCTTGTCGTCGCCGAGCGTGATGGCCAGGTAGGGGCAGCGCGCGCAGTTGCCGCAGTGCTGACACAGCTCGGCGTCCACGTCGGAGATGGCCTTGGTGGCTGTCAGATCCATGAAGTCGGTGATAGCGCCGCCGGTGTGGGCGCAACCGATGAGCTCGCCCATGGAGCCGATGCCGCGCTCGGCCATCAGGTGGGACACGCCAGCCTCGAGCTCGTCGATGACGCCGTAGCCGTACTTGAGCACGATGGTGCAGAACTGCACGGTCTTGACGCCCAGGGCCAGGAAGTCGGCGGTGGCCTTGTAGTCCATGGGGCCGCCGTTACCGCTGATGGGCACGCCGTAGGGGGCCGCCATGGCCAAGTTGAGGTTCGAGATGGCCGTGACGCCTCGACCCGAGAGGCCGACCACCACGCCGTCTTCCCAACCGTCGTTGCCGCGCTTCTCGAAGGCCAGGCTGGGGAAGGTGTTGGCGAGGGTGATGCCGGCCTTCTTGTCGGGGTAACGATCCAGGACTTCCTTGATGGCGATGACGATGGCCGCGATGGACGTGACGGCGCCGGTGAGCTTGAAGAGCTTGGGCACGTCGCCCCGGCCGCCTTCCATGATCCAGTCGATGATCTTGGCGGTGAGCGCCGCGTTCTGGCTGACGATGTCGCCTTCGGTGCCGTCGCCGCCCTGGGGGCAGCTCAGGGAGTACTCGATGCCCATGGCGCCGGCGTCTTCGAGCAGCTTGGTGTTGTGCAGCCAGCCGGCCTTGTCCACCATATCGTTGCCCGTGACGGGGCCGCCGGTGGAGCCGATGGTGACACGGTCGGGGTACTCGGCCACCAGCCGCCGAATCTCATCGCAGACCCGGCTCAGGGAGTGACCGCTGACGTTGTCGCAGTTGCCGTAGGTCTTTTCGTCCAGGCAGTACATGTACGCACCGGGGATGTGGACCTCGACGTTGTCGAAGGCGGTCTTCATGATGCCGCCCGCCCAGCCGGCGTCGTAGGCCAGCTTCATCTGCGCGTAGCCATCGGACGGGGGCGCGGCGGAGAGGATGAAGGGGG
>Ga0307987_1000040_pt1 | contig 75106 bp, 60 predicted proteins | sample EllFjometagen181_FD_203157 | JGI IMG/M metagenome (GOLD analysis project Ga0307987, IMG submission 203157) | Marine microbial communities from Ellis Fjord, Antarctic Ocean - #181 | ecosystem: Environmental > Aquatic > Marine > Unclassified | place: Southern Ocean | collected 2014-10-08 | reverse complement strand
CCCCGGATTGGGGGCTTGGGTTTCTGTTTGGAGTCGGGGGGTTTGCGGGGATGTATTGCGGAGCCAGGGCGCAAAAATTTGTTCCAGCCAAAACAATCAAATGGATTTTGGCCGGAACCATCATGTTCGCCGCCTCCAAATACATCATCTCGTTTTTCATCCGCTGATCCTAAGGGCTCGCTCAAAAATAACTTACCATTTTGAGCGAACCCCAAGACGAAACTATGGCCGCGTCCAAATTCATGAATCGTGATCTGAATTCATGACACAAAATGCGGCCCGTTGCTTTTTTGCCCCTTCTTTTCGTAACGACATTGTAAAAAAACGCGCGGCCTCTTTCCCTGGAAGGCGGAGATACTAAAGGCGAAGATACTGTGTAGATACTGCGGAGATACTGTGGACATACTATAGACATACCATAGACACCCCGTAAAAACCATCCGCCTCACACATAATTTCTCAATCCCATTTCAGACGGGTGGGGCCTCAAATAGACCTGGGAGGCCAGGTAGGGTTGTTTGTATTTTCTCACGTAATGGTTCAACAGGGTAATGGGAACGATCAAGGGCGTCTGTCTGTTTTTGTATCGGTCAAACACAGACAGAAGCTCTTGTTTTTCATCCGAGGAAATATTTTCCTTGAAATACCCCATGATGTGTTGCAACACATTGATGTTTTTTTCCACCGTCGATTTCAGCGACATGGCCTGGGCCAGGGATTCCCCATACCTGGCGACGCTCTCTTCCATGGTCTGTTTTTCGGCCCCGGCCACAAGTTTTCCCATCTCCTGGTAATGTTTCGGACTGTGGGCCATGAGAAGCAGTTTGTGACGGGTGTGAAAATCCATCAGATGGCCCGGGGTCTCTCCGCTTTCCAACATATCCCGCCACCGTTTAAAGACAAAAATGTGCTCAATAAAATTTTCACGCAGGACCGGGTCATGAAGCCTCCCCTCTTCCTCCAGAGGCAACAGCGGAAACCGGTCTCGAAACATGCCCGCCCATATTCCCGTCCCATTTTGAGACGGCATCCCTTTTTCATTGTAAACACGGGCCCTGAACAGACCGCTGGACGGAGACTTGCTTTTAAATATAAATCCGCACAACGGCTCTTTTTCAATCTCATCCAGACGTTTTTTCGCCCATGTTTTCATCTGCGCGGTCATGTCCTTTCCGGTTTTGATGGTCACCAGCGATGGATTTTCCACATCCCCCACCAGACGCATGGCTTCCCTGGGAACGGGCATCCCGCATTCCACTTCGGGGCAAACCGGAAGATACTCCGCAAATTGACCCAGGGTCTGGACGATGTACGGGTCCCGGGTGTGGCCGCCGTTATAGCGCACATTTTGGCCCAAAAGACACGCGCTGACCCCCAGTCTGATTTTTCCCTTGACGTCGGGCCGGATGTTTTCTTCCACCGATTTCGTCTGTTTTCCCATTGAATTTCTCCTCTTCATGTGATGAAAATCTATAAAAAAAAACCCGGACATGACATATTCAACGCTTCGATTCTATAAGACCGTTTCCCCGACGCCCCTCCCCGGATGATGGCCCCGGACGGTTGCCCCGGACGGTGATCCCGGACCTGCGGAAATCCGGGTTTACACTGGGGGAAAAACAAGCAGCCACCCCAGGATCAAAACCCGAGACAGCATGCTGAAAAGCGTGGTCAGGCCGCAGATGGCCATGCCATGTTTAAAGCCAAAAATTGAGATGTATCGAGGAAGCGTTCGCCTCAGACGCGTCAGGGGAATCATCAAAAGCCCCCCCGCAAGAAGGGAAAAAATGGCCTGATGGGGCGAGACCACCTCAGCGCTCAACAGATTCGACATGTAGGCGATCCCCACAGTGGGGCTGAAAATATACGCGCTCACCGGCCCCACAACCGCCGCCGGAAGATCAAACAGAGAGGCGGCGGGAAGAATCAGCGTTTCAAACCATTTCAACATTCCGGTGTTCATTAATATCTGAACCGCCAGCGTCACGGTCCCCAGAAGCGTGATCATCCGAAGAAACATTTTTTTCCGGGCCTCCCAGGAGTTTTTTGCCAGACGCCCCAGCGACCGGGGCTGGCAATCCGGGTCATCGGGTTTGCAGGATATGGAGTCAAAGGCATCCCCGTCCCCGTCTTTTTCCCGGACACGGAGACGCCCCCATAAAATAACAAACGCAAGCTTGATCAACCCGGCCAAAACAAAGGCGGAAATATAAATCAGACAGAGACGAAAACCCAGCAGGGGCAAGACAATGGGGAGTTGAAAGGTCAGGATTTGCCTGAAATGAAAGGGAACGGTGTTGGCGACGCCGGTCAAAATCAGATCCCGATCCGACATTTTGCCATCGGCGTGAAATTGAGCGGTCATGGTGTGGGCCGCGATCATGGAGCCGATGGCGGTTAAAAAACTCACGGCGCTCTCAGAGGGCAGATGGCCAAGCCGGGCGATGGGGACGCCAATGGGCCTTAGATATTTCATCAATCCCATCTGCATAAACAGCTCAATGCCGAAAAGACTGACAAACATGATCAGACCCATGCGAAGGGTCAAAAAAAAAGAATACTCGAAAGACGAGAGAAAAATATCCATAACATCCTTATCCGGGGCGTCTGCGGCGCGGATCCATCCGAATTCAAGCCCCGTTAAAAAAAGCGCGGCCACGCGCAAGCGTCTAACCGTAAACGCATAAAATCATTCGATCCATCATCCATTTTCATCCTTTGGTTTTATAGAGGTTTTTTAGTTGTTGAACAACTGTTTTCTCATTGTTTTTCCACCGCCCCAAATCAAGCCGCCAAATCAAGCCCCCAAATCAAGCATAGCTTCGGGCGGGCGCCTAAGTTTTTATAAAAATCAATTTTATCCAATCCAAAGCAATTTTATATATATGATTCCCCCAGATTTAAATATAATATAAAAATAGCCTTGAAAATATGAACCATAAATGCTATCCAGATTTCATAATTTTCTTTTATCGCTTATTGATAAAAATAAACTCATAAAAAAAATGAGTTTAAAATATGCCGCCGGACGCCGCCCGCACCATAAAAAAACAAAAATGCCATCATGATGAAATAAATGGAGTCGCATGCCGTTTCACTGGAAAAAAAGGCTGGTGGGCTTGGACATTGGATCTGAAACCATAAAAGCCGCCAAGGTTTCAAAAAAGAAGAAAAAATGTCGCCTTGAAAATTTCGGAATCCAGGAGACTCCCGAAGGGGCGTTTGAAAATGGCGTTTTAAAAGACTCGGATATCGCGGCCCAGGCCATTGGCCAACTGTTTGAAAACAATCGGTTCCGGCAAAAAGAGATCGCCATGTCCATCAGCGGCCTGGGGGTGATCGCAAAGCGGATCAAACTGCCGGCCATGTCCGAAGACCATATTTTTGAGGCCATCCGATTCGAATCCGATCAGTATCTTCCTTACCAGATTGACGAGGTCGATTTCGATTTTCAGGTTCTCGGCAAAGACAAAGACCATCCCGGAATGCTGAATGTCATTCTTGTGGCGGCGAAAAAAAAGCTCGTCAAAACATACATTGACACGGCCGTAAAAGCCGGTTTGATCCCCCGCCTCATCAATCTGGACACATTCGCGCTTCAAAACATATTTGAAACGACCCATGGCCCGACCAGGGAACCGGTGGCCCTCATGGACATCGGATCGACAAAAACCTCCCTGAGCGTCATTTCCAATGGAGAGCCGGGGTTTATGATGGATATTTTCATGGGATGCCGGCAGATCACGGAAAAAATCTCATCCTCCATGAACTGTTCCATGGAAACAGCCCGGCAACTGGCAAGCTCTGATTTTCAGACCGCGCTCCCAGGGGAGACGGCGTCCCCGGATCAAATCAGCGAAATCATACGCCCGGAGACCTCCGGCTGGCATTCGGAAATCAAAAACGCCGTTGATTTTTTCAATTCCTCCCACCCGGATGGAAAAATCGCCCATGCGGCGCTCAGCGGAGGCGGCGCCCATATCGCGGAGTTCCATCGCCTCCTTGGCGAAACGCGCTCCATGAGCATCTCCATATTCGACCCCCTTTCGCAAATGATGGTGGCCCCTGAGATACGCGACGATTTTTCCCGCGGCCAGGCGTCTTGCCAGGGAGCCATCTGCATGGGCCTTGGCCTGGAGCGGGCTTAAATCATGATCCACATCAACCTGACGCGCCGCCGCAAAGTCCAGAGAATAAAACTCGCCCGAAATCAGATTTTTTTTACAGGTCTGTTGCTGGGGCTCCTTCTGCTCGCCCTGAGCCTTCACAACGCGTCATTGGGCGCCCAGGTTTACCAGACAAACCTCCTCGCGGCCCAACAGAAAAAAAAATCAGACCGGCTTTTCAAAATAAAAAAAGAGACGACCCGGCTGAAAAAAAAAGAGGCCGTCATCGCCCTTCTGGTGAAATCCCGGGGATCGCAAATCCGCGTCATAGACGCCATCGCCAGGTCCGCGCCCCCCAAAAAAGTATGGTTGACCCGCATCGAGATCAACGAGGAGATGGTCTTGATCAAAGGAAACGCCATGGAAAGCGGCGACGCGGCCATCTTCATGGACCGATTGAAACAAACGGCTCTTTTTTCCGACGTTCATTTAAACCGGCTGACACAGGAATCGCGGCCAAAAAAACAATTAACCCTGTCGGTTTTTCAGCTGACCTGTCGCCGGATTCAAGGGGACGGCTCCAAAAACGGAACAATGAAAAATGCGTAAAAAACAGACCGCTCCCTCGGATTCTTTGATGTTCAGCTCTTTTTTTGAAACCATCGGATTTTTCCCTGGGCGTCAAAAAATCATGGCGGCGGGAAGTCTTTTTTTAATGGTCGGGGGTCTGTTCACATGGTTCCTGCTGGCGCCGAAATACAATGAGATGGACCGGGTTCAAACAGAAATGAATCGCATCGACATGCGACTGGCCTCGGCGGGGATGAGACCCGAAAAGGTTCTTTTGTATGAAAACGAACTAAAAAAAAGAAAAAAACGGGTCCATGAACTCATGAGCCTCTTTCCAGACTCAAACGGCGTCGCCTCCCTGTTGTCCGACATTTCAAAAACCGGCCAAAACGCCGGGGTGGCGTTTCTTCTTTTTGAGCCCCAGCCTGAAGAAAAGACCGGGTCATACATTGAAATTCCCACCCGGATTCAAGCGACGGGGACGTTTAGCAACCTGTCCCAATTTTTTTACGCCATCGCCCGGCTCCCCAAAATGGTCGCCGTCAAAAATTTGAGCATGACCCCCTCGGAAAAAGAGGGCGTCATCATCGCCTCATTTGTGGCCGTCATCCACCGGATGCCCTCAGAAACGGACCCCCCCCTGTGATCCAGACATGCCAGACATACAAATGGACCCGATTCTTTTTTATGGCCTGTTTTTTATGGATGATGGTCTGGCCGGGGGCGCTGGCCAACGCCGGAGAAAACCCGCCGGACTGGGCGCCTTTGACCCCTGACATCGGCGGCCCGGCTCATTCGCAGGGTTCCCTGACACCGGCGATCCAGATGGAAAAAAAAGGATCTGACGCCCGGGCCGACATGGATCCCTTCGCCTCCCCTCTCAACGAAAACAGACCGGATCAAAGGGCCGCCCAAACATCCCCGCCGTCGGGCGAACGCCCTGGAAAAGCATCTCCCAAACATCAGAGCCCAAATAAAAAGGGCCGCCTGGGCCAATTCAGGCTGACGGGTCTGCTCACACGATCAGAGGGCTCGGTTAACGAAAAAATCGCCATGGTGGAGGACGCGTCGGGAGAAGGCCATATGCTGAGAAAAGGCGACGCCATCGGACCGGGGAGGGTGATCGATATACTCTCCGACCGAATAATCATCGGCATAAAAATAAAAGACGGGTCAGGAAAAACGCGCGTTGAAAAAACAGAATGGGTTCCAACCCTGTTTTCAGGAGAAAAAATTTCAGGAGAAAAAAAGAGTGACACTATTAAATGAAAGATATCTGGCGAATCAAAAATATCCGGCGAATCAAAGATATCTATCAAATAAAAGATATCTGGCGAATCAAAGATATTTGGCAAATAAAAGATATTTGGCCCCCGTCGGTTTGGTTTTCTGCCTGATGATCTGGCTGGCTGGCTTCATGGCCGGGGAAACGGTTTTTTTTTCCCAGCCGGCGTTCGGGGCGCAAGACATATCCCCGGTTCAACGCCACGGCGAAAAGATATCCATCGACGTTTATGACGCCGACATTAAAAATGTGTTGCGCCTGATCCGGGAGGTCAGCGGTGAAAATATCATCATCGACCCGGATGTGACCGGTCGGGTGACTCTCTCCATGTCACATCCGACTCCCTGGGATCAGACGCTGGATCTGATCCTGAAAATAAACGGCCTGACCCAAACCACCGAAGGGGGCGTCACGCGCGTTTTGACCCGAAAAACCCTGGCCAGGGAGCGGGAATTTCAGCGGTCAAAAATGGCGGCCAAACAAAAAGAAAATGAATTTGAGCCGGTCGTCACAGAGTATATTCCCGTCAATTACGCCGACGCCAAAAAAGAGATCAGAATTCACATTGAAAAAATAATCACCCCGGATCGAGGCGCCGTCACCGTGGATGAGCGCTCCAACACGATTATCATCACCGATGTCCCGGAAAAAATCCGACAGGCCGCGGAAATGGTTCGCCGACTGGACAATGTCACGCCCCAGGTGATGATTGAGGCGCGCATTGTCGAGGCAAGCGACAGCTTTACAAAAGAGATCGGGGTTCAATGGGGAACCGGGTTTGGCGTTCAGTCCACAGACCTGTTGAATGTGCCCGGCGTCACCAGCAACGTCGGAGACGCCTTGAACCAACAGGTGGGCGGCAACATTGATTTCGGAGGCTCCTACGGGTTCAACGCGGCCATGAACTTTCCGTACCGCTCCGGCAATCTCGCCGGAATCGGCATTAATTTTCTAAAAATATCCGGCACGCCCTTTCTTTTGAACGCAAAACTGGCGGCCATGGAATCCTTTGGAAAAGGCAAAATCATATCCTCCCCCAAAATCATCACCCTAAACGGCAAAACCGCCATCATCAAACAGGGAGTGGCCTACCCGTACAACAAGACCGACGACGCCGGGAATACCACCACCGAGTTTAAAAACATTGATCTGGTGCTGAAAGTGACGCCCCATGTCAACCCGGATGCCCGTATATTGCTTGACATCGACATCAAAAAAAACGATATTGACTTAAACTCCTCCATCAACAATCAACCGTCGTTCACCACCAAAGAGGCCATCACCCAGTTGCTGGTGGATGACCAGGACACCGTGGTCATCGGCGGCATCATCAAGACAAAAAAAAGCGACGGCCAGACCGGGATTCCTTTTTTTTCAAGAATCCCCGTCATCGGATGGTTATTTAAAACAAAAAACAGGTTCGAAGAAAAGGAAGAGTTGCTGATATTCATCACGCCTAAAATCATACGCCTCCCCCGGCGAAACGCCGCCATTCATTAACCGGGCCGTTAACCGGGCGAATTTTTTTTGCATCGTCAAAGGAATGAACCCCATTGAAAATCAAACACCCATCATTTGAGTTGATCCATCTCGGAGGGGAAAACCAGGTCACCGGATCGTGCCATTTCCTTCGGACCCAATCGGGCGCGACCCTCATGATCGACTGCGGAATGTCCCAGGGAGGCGATCCAACGACTCCGCTTTCAGACTTTCCCACGCCCATCAAAGAGATTGATTATCTTTTTTTGACCCATGCCCATCTGGATCACATGGGACGAATCCCCGAGCTTATCGAAAACGGATTTAACGGCGAAATCATCTGCACACATCCCACCAAAGCCTTGATCGCCCCCATGCTCAAAGACGCCCTCTCCTTCACGGATATGACGGAGAGTCAGGCCGCGTCATGCGAGTCCAAAATCGACGAGCTTTCCTGGGGATTTGAATACAACCAGACGTTTTCCTTGAAAAAGGGCGTCACATTCAAACTGAAAAACGCCGGGCATATACTCGGGTCATGTTTCATCCGACTGGAGATGCCCGCCGAATCGGGCCAAAGGGTTTCCATCCTGTTTTCAGGGGATCTCGGCGCCAGAGACACACCCATCCTGCCCGAACCCGACCCCCCGGATTCCTCGGATTTTCTGGTGATGGAATCGACATACGGAGACCGGCTCCATGAAGGTCGGGCCAAACGGGTCGAAGCCCTGGGCGCCCTTTTGACAAAGGCGTTGCGCGACAACGGAAAAGTCTTTATCCCGGCGTTTGCCCTGGGCAGAACCCAGGAGCTGATTTTTGAAATCGACCGTCTTTTTTCAGATTCCAAATTCAAAAAAAAATTTCCGGAGCTTGAAAACAGAGCCATCCCCGTCTTTGTGGATTCGCCATTAGGGCTTAAAATCACCAAAATATATTCGTCATTGCGCGATTTCTGGAACGCGGAAACAAAAAAAATAGACGCCGCCGGGGATCATCCCATCAATTTCAAGGGTCTGTACGCCGTGGAAAATTACAGGGGGCACAAAAGACTGATGGAAACGCCCGGCCCGGCCATCATACTGGCGGGAAGCGGCATGTGTTCCGGCGGACGAATTTTAGACCACCTTGAAGACGGTCTGGACAATGAGGCCAATGATCTTTTTTTTGTCGGATACCAGGCCCGAAACAGTCTGGGCCGAAAGATAATGGATCGGGCGGGCCGAAAAAACGGCTCGGTTCGCATCCAGAACCGTCGCGTCTCCATCCGGGCCCACATTCATAAACTAAGCGGCTATTCCGCCCATGCGGACCAGAGTGATCTGGCGCGCTGGGCGCGGTCCATGCCGAAAAAGCCCCGCCTGATCAAACTGGTTCATGGGGAAACCCGGGCCAGGGCGGCGCTGAAACGACATCTTGAAAGCGAATTTGAAATCAGCGATTGACAAAAATTGATACGTTCGTAAAAAATCGGATTTGCAACCAGACGCAACATTGCATAATTCAGATGCTGATTAATGACGGTTACTTGTAGGTTGGGTTAAGCGAAGCAACCCAACATATCTTTACTTTTTACGAACGTATCAAACCTTAAAAGGCATTCTTTGCCACTTCGAGGGCCTTGACGGCGCCAGCTATCTTCAATTTTTTTCCTTGGTTGTTCACAAATTTGGATATTGCCTTTTTTGCCAGAGGAATCAATATCATCGATACCCCCATGGAAATGTATTTCTTGTAGTTTGCCATCGGTTTTCTCCTTTTTTTTGGCCTTGTTTTTTTGGTCTTGTTTTTTTTTAATCGGCCGGAATCCCCCGGCAAAACCGGGGGATCATCATGAATAAGATCAGCGCGCTACAGCGAGCCGGAGCCGCTTTGCCCCCCGCGGCCTCCTCCGCCCCCTTTGCCGCCGCCTCTGCCTCGACCCATTCCGCCTCCGCAACCTCCGCCGCCGCCGCGACCCATTCCGCCGCCGCTTTTTCCGCCAACCTGGCCCAACAAACTTGCCATCCGATCCATTGTGGAACCGGCGCGGTTATCCGCCGGGTTGAGGGCGCCCTGGCTTTTTGCGACCGATTTTTCAAGCCCCTCTTTTGCGATTCCCACCGCGATGTCGCCTATATTTTTTATTAATTCCTTTTTCATTTTAAACCTCCTTAAACCCGTTATGGAAAATTATTATCGCTTCATTTGCGCGCCATAGAGCCATAAACGCCTCTTTCGGCGCAACTCTTTGCAACCCGGCATGGTGTGTTTATCCTGATCCAGGTCGCCCGTGAAAAACGCTTCAATCACCTCCTCAACCCTCCCTGAAACGCCGGGGATCACACGGATATCCCCGGCCTCCAAAAGAGAAAACAACCGATTGCCGACAACGCCGCAGATCAGAGTCCCAATCTTAAGTTTAATAATAATTTCAGCCCGTTTTACAGAGCCCGAGTCAGCTGGCGTTGTCTCCATCTGAATCTCTTTCCGCCTGTTTTTTTCAATGATGAGCAATCGTCGGCTCCAATCAAAAACAGGCGCCACACGAGAACGATGTTCTGAAACGGCGATTTTCATATCCTGGCCCGAAATGCTTAAATGTTGCGTGTCATGTTTTATTTCATAATTATGCAAAGACTGTGCCACAATATTTTCAATCTATTTCTTACGCAATAAAACCAAGTAAATTCAGGTGTTTCATTCCATCATCCATGCCCCTGGACAAAACGACGCGCATATCGTCGCATTGCAAAACGCACCCTTTTATCCTCAAACGGGATTGCAAAACGCACCGTCCCTCTGCTGAGTCCAATGTCGAGTCGTTTTTCTCACCCGGACTTCCGGTATTGACATTCACCCATGAATCATATACAGATATAGCGCGTCTTCTTCGTTGGTCCGCCCACAAAAAATCGGGCTTTGCGCCAACGTTTTTAAGCTATGAGGAAGAACATCCAGAAATTTCGGACGAATTTTCCCGGTTCAATAAAAAAGGACATTAAAAATAGAAACTTTAGCCAAATGGATATGGGATCCTGTTTTATGCCTTGTTTATCTTGAATTGGGCATTGTCTTTCTGTTTCTTACCCGAGGGATTATCTGGAAAAAAGGCCTGTCTGTTTTTTTAAAAATTTTTCGCAATGACCATTCCACCTCCAGCGAAAACACGGTGTCGCATAAACAGGCTTTTTTCACCAGCGTCGCCGCCACAGTGGGGATTGGCAATATCGCCGGCGTGGGAACCGCCATCCATCTGGGAGGGCCGGGCGCGCTGTTCTGGATGTGGATGTCCGCTCTTTTCGGCATGTTTTTCAGAATGGCGTCCACCTATATGGCCATTAAATCGCGCCCGGATGATCCGGGATCATTATCCTTTGCCACTCCCATGGTCTATCTTGAAAAATACATGACCGGAAAATGGCGTTTTATCCCTCGCCTCGTCGCTGGCCTTCTCCTGATTCAAGGGGTGGTTCTTTACAATCTGGTCCAGTCCAACTCCCTGGCCCAGGCGGTTCATAACCGATTTGACATTCCGGATGTTGTGACTGCGCTGGCGCTCTCTCTGTGCGTGGGCGGCGTCATTCTGGGCGGCCTGCGTAAAATTGCCAAATACTCGTCGATCATCGCCCCAATTGTGATTGTCATTTTTGTCGCCGCCGGACTGCTGGCGCTGTTGTCTGATCCTGTAAAATCCCTCAACGCGCTGGGTCAAGTGTTCTATTATGCGTTCAGACCTTGGTCCATTGTCGGAGGAATCGCCGGATACACCGTTTTTCAAGCCTTGCAATTCGGAGTGTCCCGGGGTGTTTTTTCTCATATGTCAGGCATGGGGACCAGCTCTTTTTTACAAGGGGCAAACACAGACACTCCCGCCACGGGCGCCTATATGGCCGCGATCACGCCTTTTGTCGACACCATCATCGTTTGCAGCATCAGCGGCCTCGTCATTCTTTCCAGTCCCTATTGGCAGTATGAAACCGGAGCCTATCTCACGGCGGCCTCTTTTGAGGACAAGCTCGGGATGATGGGGCAGATCGTCGTCATTGTCAGTCTGATTATTTTTGCGTTCACAACGATTACTGGATTCGCCCACATATCTGAAAAATGCTTTAAGTACCTTGGGGGAACAAATATAAAAAGATTCAGAAGCCTGTTGATCATTGTGACCTTTATTGGCCCGTTTCTCAATTTGCGTTTTGTCTGGTCCCTCAGCGATATTATCATCGCGATGATTGTGATTTTCCACATGCTTCCTCTGCTGTATATCATTCTGAAAAATCGAAAAAAAATGTGCGAGGATCTCCAGAGCCTCGCCGATGACGGTTTAGACGGAACCGCCCGCCCCAAACCCGCCATGGCGAAAAAATAATCCCATGGCCGCGCCGAGGCGCGCGCTCTCTATTTTATTTTTTAAGCTCCAGATTTAAGGGCTTGCTGAAAAATAAAGGACATTTCCGATGCCAAAAACACCCGCCCCATTTCTATTTTTTTTGTTTGTCTTTTTTTCTCTGTTTTGCCATGCGCCAAAAACCGACGCCGCCTCCCCGGCCAGTCTTCCGGGGGCCGCCCACTTTAATGACGCCCGTGACAAAGGGCTCGCTCAGGAGATAAAAAAAATGAAACAAACGCGAGACGCCGGGCAGACGCCCCGGTCCAAACATTTAAATCCCGACGGAAGTCCGACATACACCAACCGGCTGTTCCTTGAGACCAGCCCCTATCTGCTCCAGCACGCCCATAATCCGGTGAACTGGTTCCCCTGGGGAAAAGAGGCGTTTGACGCCGCCATAAAATTAAACCGGCCCATCCTTTTGAGCATTGGGTATTCCACCTGCCACTGGTGTCATGTCATGGAGGAGGAATCCTTTGAGGACATTGAAATCGCCCGATTCATCAATGAACATTACATCGCCGTCAAAGTGGATCGGGAGCAGCGCCCGGATATCGACTCCATCTACATGAAGGCGCTAAACGCCATGACCGGAACCGGCGGATGGCCCATGACCCTCTGGCTGACGCCTGAAAAAGAGCCATTTCACGGGGGCTCCTATTTTCCGGCCAGGGATTTTGACCGGGGCAATCTGACGGGATTTCTGACCCTGTTAAAACGGATCGCCGCCGCCGCCGCAAACCCCGCCGACTGGGAAAAAATCAAACGGACCGGAAAGCTGGTCGCCGACACCGTAAAAAAACATTCCATTCCCACAGCGCCCGGCCCGACTCCGGGACGAGAGGTCATTGACCGGGCCATCGAAACATATAAAACCATTTTCGACCCCATAGACGGAGGGGTGAAAGGAGACATCAAATTCCCCTCTTCCTTTCCGGTCAGACTCTTTTTCAGACAATTCAACCGCTTAAAAGAGGCCGATCTCATTGAAATGGCCGAGCTGACTCTGGACAAAATGAAATCCGGGGGCATTTACGACCATGTGGGGGGCGGGTTTCACCGCTACTCCACCGACAAATTCTGGATCGCGCCCCATTTCGAAAAAATGCTCTATGACAACGCCCTTTTGGCCGTCGCCTATGTTGAGGCGTATCAATTGACCCAAAACGAATCCTGGAAAAAGACCGCCGTGGAAATCCTCGATTATTTGATCAAAGAGATGCGTTCCCCGGAAGGGGGCTTTTATTCCGCCACCGACGCGGACAGTTTGACCCCTTCGGGAAAAAGTGAGGAGGGTTATTTCTTCACATGGACCGCTGAAGAAATCGACGCTGTGTTTGACCCGCAAACTGCGGCCATCGTAAAAAAATATTTCTCAGTGGACATGGACGGAACCGACTACCGTCACATTCTCCATGTTTCGGAATCTGACCCAGAGATCGCCGCCGCCTTTGACATCACCGAAAAAGAGCTTGAACGGGTCATCGAGGAGGCCAAAACCGCGCTTTACGCCAAACGGGCGGAGCAACGGGCCGCGCCGGGGCTGGACGACAAAATCATCGCCTCCTGGAACGGCCTTGCGATTTCCGCCCTGGCCAAAGCCGGGTTTATCCTGGGCCGGAACGACTATATTCGCCATGCTGAAGCATGCGCCGGATTCATCATGGAAAAACTCTTTGTGGGAAACCAACTGTTTCGAAGCCACAACAACGGCCAACGAGACCACGTTGCGTTTCTTGAAGATTACGCCTTTCTAACGGCCGGATTGCTTGATCTGTACGAGGCCACATTCGATGTCTCATGGTTTAAAAAGGCGCTGGAGCTGGATGACATCCTGAAAAAAGAATTTGAAGACGACCGGTGCGGCGGCTTCTTTATGACATCCATCAGCCAGGAAGAGTTGATTTCAAGGGAAAAACCGGTCTTTGACGGAGCCATTCCCTCGGGAAACTCCGTGGCCGTTATGAATCTCATTCGGATTTCCCTGCAGACCGGCCAAAAAAGCCACATGGAACGAGCGGAAAAAGCCATCAACTGTTTTTCCGGCAACCTGAGCCAATCCCCGGAAGCCATGTATGACATGCTCCTGGCCATTGACCTGTTGACCGGAAAAAAGAGGGAGCTGGCCATCATCTATCCCAAAGGAAAACGGCTATCCGCCGATCCTTTTTTATCCGTCATAAAAAATAATTTTCTTCCCGGAATCACGCTGATCGCCGTCCAGGAGGGAGAAGAGGCCCGCGAGATGGCCAAACTAATGCCGACCATACACAATAAAACAGCCATCCGTGGAAAGGCCGCCGCCTATCTTTGCGAAGATTACGTCTGCATGAGTCCGGTGACGGAAATCAGGGAGCTGGAGGAAAAAATGTTCCCGAAAAAAAATCCCGAAAAAAATCAAGCTGATCCGGGTAAGGATGATCAGGATCAGAATAAGGAGACCCTCTTAAACTTAAAATAGCGATACGCTCGTAAAAAATCGGATTTGCAAGCAGACACACCATTGCATAATCCAGATGCTGATTAATTACGGTCACTTGCAGGTTGGGTTAAACGAAGCAACCCAACCTATCTTTATTTTTTACGAGCGCATCAATCATCACGCCGCATAAAATCGATTCGGGCCGAAAATATGAGCCCGGATCGGGATATGCCTGGTCTATATGCATGGTCTATATGTCTTCTGGCCTGTGGATCATATCTTTTTTTCCATGCTCTTTTCAGCGAGCCGGATCATCCGTCTGTCATTGGCCTCCCGGTTTCGTCTGGCATCCATCGGGTCAATCAGATTCAGGCCGGGAATTTCCATGGGTTTCAGATCTTTTCCAAGGGCGACAAAGGTCAGATAAGCGGACGCCGTGTGGCGGACCTCGCCGGTGGCCGTGGTTTCAGCCTCCACGCGAACCCCCACCTCCATGGACGTTCTTCCCACCAGATTCAAAGAGGCTTTCAAAATCAAAAGGTCTCCGATAAACACGGGATTGTGAAAATCGAGTCTGTCGATGGAGGCGGTGACGCATACGGTTCCGGAATGACGAATCGCCACAACTCCGGCGGCGTCGTCTATGTATTTCATAATGACTCCGCCGTGGACATTGCCCGTGGGATTCGCATCCTGGGGTTGCATGACATGAGCCATTGTGAGGGTTGAATTTTCAACGGTTTTTTCCATGATGGCCTCTCCCTTTAAATGATGCGATGGCGCTTCTGCTTGCGAATCCAATTTTTCACAACGCCATCAAGATATGATAAGTTCGTAAAAAATCGAATTTTCAAGCAGACACAATAGCGCCCGATTTGGATGCTGATTAATAACGGTCACTTGTATGTTAGATTGAAGAACGAAACCCAACCTATTTTTATTTTTTACGACGCCATCAAGATATGACATGATCCGACAGTGTGTCAATCAAAATCTACCCTTGACAACCCTGGCGCCCAATGGCATAGCATGAGCCATCCGACACACATTTAAACCTTAAAACAAAAAACGGATTGAGAGGCTATGACAAATCATGGGGCGAATCATGGCGCCATGACGCGCGCCATAGCCAAAAGGGAACGCATGCAAATCGATGAGTTCAAAAATTTCAGGGCCCAGTTAAACAAGACCCAAAAACAGATGGCCCAGCTTCTTGGGGTCTCCATCAAAGCGATTCAAAGCTATGAGCAGGGATGGCGCTCCATCCCCGCTCACATTGAGCGGCAGATGTTTTTTCTGACGATTCATAAAAAAAAAGCCGGAAAAAAGCCCGTCATATGCTGGGAAATCAGAGACTGCCCGACACAATGGAGAGAAAAATGCCCGGCCTGGGAATTTTCTCTGGGCGATTTATGTTGGTTTATCAACGGAACCATATGCGATGGGGAGGTTAAGAAAACCTGGAATGAAAAAATAACGATCTGCCGATCCTGCCCTGTTTTTTTGCCCTTTGGGTTCGTTCAACAATAAATTTACAATTTTGGGGGTTAAGTCGCCTGTCTGACAAGGCATAAAAACGCAGGCATATCTGGCATCCGCCGAGTTTTTATAACCCATCCATATATGATGAGCCTGGCAGGATGAATCCGCCCTCAAAATGTAAAGTTATTTTTCAGCGAGCCCTTTATGTAAACGGTCGCGCCCCCCCGCATTGACGCGACCGATCTATTTTAATTTAAACCCCCAAATCCGCTCTAAACTCCCAATCCGGTCTAAACCCCCAAATCCAATTTAAACGCCCAAATCCGGCTACGCTGTTTTTAAAAAGAACGTAACCACCAGCTGTTTTTAAAAAAACCGTAACCGCCAGCCGTTTTAAAAAAAAGTTTACCGCCATTGGGCGCCGGGAGAAACCGGCATGAGCCTATGCGTCCGCATGCGCGAGGCCGCCGGTCAAACCCCATGATCCGGATAACGCCTATCAGCCAAGGAACCAAAATCCTGAAATAATGATCAAACCGGAATTTTTCAACCCCATGAGCGCCATCAAAGACCGCAGCGGCCACGGCGCCGTGATCGGCGGGAATCTCTGGCTGACGGACTCGGCTCCCCCGGCGTCCGGGTCTTTATGAAAAAACCGGAACGGGTCTTGAAACCGGGCAAAATGAATAGCTGTTCATTTAATTTTTCCCCCTCTCCCCCTCTTTTTCCCGGTATTTTTTTAATTTTTTGTACAGATAAACGTCTAATATTAAAAAATTAATCTCATTTTATTTTTTTCTTGACAGCATCGTTTTTTATCTGATAACTGAATGAGTATTCATTCAGTTATCAAAAACGAACCGAACACATCAATAAACCAGACGGGACATATGGCAACCAAGGTCAAGACCAAAACCAACCGGGGAAACAACAAACGGCAAAGCATTATTAATTCCTCCATACGCGTTTTTGCCCGGCAGGGTTTTTTCCAGTCCACGATCTCCCAGATTGCCCGTGAAGCCGGGGTGGCGGACGGCACCATCTATCTTTATTTCAAAAATAAAGAAGATATTCTGATCCAGATTTTTGATGTTAAGACCCGAGAAGTGTTTGAAAAATTCAAAGAAGAGGTGGAAAAAGCCGGCTCCAGTTTTGACAAACTTAAAAATCTCATCCACAGACATCTGAAAGAATTTCAACAAGACCGGGACATGGCCATTTTATACCAGTCGGAGACCCATCGCCAGGGTCGTCCCTTTGAGGCTCACATCAAAAAAATGTCTGAGATGTATCTGGATATCGTCTCTGAACTTGTAGAGCAGGGGCAGCAGGAAGGCATCATCCGAAGGGATTTGTATGTGAGTCTGGTCAAACGCTTTATTCTGGGGAGTGTGGATGAAGTGATCAACACATGGCTTCACTCCACAAAAGAATATGATCTCACCTCCATGGCCGATCCTCTGGTGGATCTGTTTATCAATGGAATCGGGGTCAGAAAGACATAAAAGACATAAAGGGTCCGATCAAAGACAAAAAACAACCCATCGGTTGTTTTAAAAAATATTTCACAAAACATATATTTCATAAAATAAATAAGGAGAAAAAGAAATGGCGCAGGTAATAGCAGACAGACGAGACATCGATTTTGTGCTCCATGAACAACTTGAAGTGGCTGACCTCAGCAAAAATGAGACGTTTGGCGAGTTCAACAAAAAAACAGTTGATTTGATCGTGTCTGAGGCTCGCAATCTCGCTGTCAAAGAGATTCTTCCCACACTTAAACTGGGAGATGAACAAGGGTGCAAGTTTGAGAATGGAGAGGTCATCGTGCCTGAATCATTTCACAGAGCGCTTGAGCTTTTCAGAGAAGGCGAATGGCTGGCCATGCCCGAAGATCCCGAATGGGGAGGCCAGGGAATGCCCACCGTCGTGTCCCTTGCGGCGGGAGATTATCTCAACGGCGGAAACTACGCCTTTATGATGTACCCCGGACTGACGCACGGAGCCGGAACCCTGGTGGAAACCTTTGGAACCCAGGAGCAAAAAGAACTTTTCTTGAGAAACATGTATTCGGGAAAATGGATGGGAACCATGCTTCTCACCGAGCCTGAAGCTGGCTCCGACGTGGGCGCCCTCACCACCACCGCCGTAAAAAATGACGACGGCACCTACTCCATCACCGGAAACAAAATCTTTATCTCCTCCGGCGAGCACAACATGACCGAGAATATCATTCATCCGGTTCTGGCCCGCATCGAAGGCGCCCCCGCCGGAACCAAAGGCATCTCCCTTTTTCTGGTTCCCAAAATATGGGTCAACGAAGACGGAAGCCTTGGAGAGCCCAATGACGTGATCTGCACCGGCATCGAAGAGAAAATGGGAATCCACGGAAACTCCACCTGCTCCCTGGCTTTGGGCGGAAAAGGAAAATGCCGAGGAACCCTTCTTGGGGAAGCGAACAAAGGAATGAAGGCCATGTTCATCATGATGAACGGCGCCCGTCTTCTGGTCGGTTCTCAGGGTCTGGCCTGCGCCTCCTCCTCTTACTTAAACGCCGTCAATTATGCGAAAGAGCGTGTTCAGGGCAAAAATCTCCTGCAGATGATGGACAAAGACGCCCCGTCTGTTCCCATCATTCAACATCCGGACATCCGACGTCAGCTGTTGACCATGAAAATGTATGTGGAAGGCATTCGAAGCCTCCTGTACTACATCGGCCACAGTGTGGACAAAGAAAAAATCTGTGACGACGCCGATGAAAAAGCGAGACTCAATGGCATCGTGGATATCCTGATTCCCATCGCCAAAGGCTATGTCACCGACAAAGCCCTTGAAATATGCAGCCACGGAGTCCAGGTTTACGGCGGGTATGGGTACATCAAGGAATTCCCCCAGGAACAACTTTTAAGAGACTGCCGCATCACCCTGATCTACGAGGGAACAAACGGCATCCAGGCCATGGATCTTCTGGGAAGAAAACTGGGCATGAACGGCGGAAAACCGATCATGGATCTCATGGTTGAAATGCAGAAAACCATCGCTTTGGCCAAAGCGGCCCCAGGACTTGAGGATCACGCGGCCAAATTTGAGGCGGCCTTAAACAAACTGGGCGAAGTCGCCATGCACATGGGCGCCACCGCCATGTCTCCCAAAGTTCTGGAAGCCTTTGCCACGGCCAGCGCGTTCATGGAAGCGGCCGGAGATGTGGTCATGGCCTGGTTGTTGCTCTGGAGAGCGGCCATCGCGGCCAATCAGCTGGCCAATGGCGCCAAAAAGAAAGACATCGCCTTTTATCAAGGCCAGGTCAAATCGGCGGAATACTTCTGCGAAGCGATTCTTCCCATCACCCATGGAAAAATGCAGGCGGTGTTAAACACATCGGCCGCGCCCATCGCCATTGAAGAGGCCTCATTCGGCGGGTGATTTAAACCATAACCACTCTTGACACGATCGGGCGCCGGCATCGTCGCCCGGTCGTATCGACTCCATTTAGGTTTCGCGCAAAAATTAATTTACAATTTTGGGGGTTAAGTCGCCTGTCTGACAAGGCGTAAAAACGCAGGCATATCAATAGATACACCGAGTTTTTATAACGCAGTCAGACAGGATGAATTGGCCTCCAAAATGTAAAGTTATTTTTGCGCGGACCCTTATATCCATTTAAAAAAGGTTTGCCAAACTATGGAAACAGCATTAATTTCTCCGGCCCAGGCGCTTTTTTTTGGCATTCCCGCAACCATTTTTTCCATTTTGATTCCCGTTGCGGGAATCGCCTTGTTCGCCTACATTATGTACAAGCGATTTCTTCCGCTTTTAAACGCCAAGCCGGACCATCGCTTTAATCGAATCCCGGAACGCATCGTCAATCTGTTAAAGATTTGGCTTCTTCAGTGGCGCCACCCGCGATACATGCTTGCCGGAGTTCTCCACATCATTATCTTCGCCGGTTTTTTGGTCTTAAGCATACGCTCCACGTCCCTGGTGTTCATCGGTATTTTTGACGGTTTCGTCTTCCCTGGATTGGGAGGCGCCGCGGGCGATGTGTACAATTTTTTCAAAGACTGGGCCGCGACTCTGGTTCTTTTGGCCTGTATCGGCGCCGCTGTCCGCCGGGGCATTTTCAAGCCGGACCGATACTCCGTCCCCAAACAATACGGTCACGACCACACCGCCGAGGCGGTCTTTGTTTTGGGCATCATCTCTCTTCTGATGATCTCCGAGAGCCTGTTTGAAGCGAGTCTGGCCGCAGCCCAGGCCCAAAAAGGCCTTGAGGCTCATTTTGGAGCCGCCGGAACCCTGCCCTGGTTGTTGGCCATCGCTCTGAAAAGCGTCTCCATTCCATCGCTCCAGACCATTCACATCGCCTCTTTTTACACCCATGACGTCACCTTTTTCTTCTTTTTATGTTTTCTGCCCTTTGGAAAACATTTTCATGTCATCACGTCTTTTTTCAACGTGCTGTTCATGCGGGTGGACACCGGGCAAATCAAACCGGTGGAATATGGCGTGTCCGACGAGCAACTGGACGATCTTGAATCCTTTGGCGTAAAAACGGTCAAGGACTTCACCTGGAAACACATCCTCGATTTTTACTCATGCGCCGACTGCGGAAGGTGTTCCGATCAATGCCCGGCCAACGCGGTGGGACGACCGTTGTCCCCCCGATTTTTCACCATCAAAGGCCGGGACCACATCTTTGAAAAATACCCGATTCTTCCCAAAAAAGCCGGCGATGATTCGGATGAAGAGACCCCTTTAGTGGGAAGCATTTTTACGGAAGATGAAATCTGGTCATGCACCACCTGCGGCGCCTGCGAACGGGAATGCCCCCTGGCCAATGAATACATCGACAAAATCGTCGATTTGAGACGGGGTCTGGTGGAAGAGGGGATGGTTCCCCAATCCCTGCAAAAACCGTTGAGCGCGCTCGAAAAACGGGGCAATCCCTGGGGCAAGATGGAGAAAAAACGGGCGGACTGGATCAAGACCGAAGGGTTTGTGGAAGATATTCAGCCCAAAGTCCTGGACAAAAAAGGGACGGCCGAGACCCTCTATTTTGTGGACAGCATCACCTCCTTTGACGACAGAATGCAGGACATCGCCCGATCCACATCCAGAATTCTCTCCGCCATGAACGTCGATTTTGGAATACTCGGAAAGGCTGAAAAAGACAGCGGCAATGAAGTGAGACGCTTCGGGGAAGAGATGCTGTTTTGCGATCTCAAGGATCACAATACGGAAGCCATCCTCAATACAGAGGCCAAGCGCATCGTGACGGCGGACCCCCATGCCCTGAACACTCTGAAAAATGAATACACGGGTCTGCCCCCGGTTTTCCACATCAGCGAACTCGTGGCGGAACATATTCAGTCCGGGAAACTGAGCTTAAAAGAGACCCTGGACAAAGATAAAGTCTATGTCTATCATGATCCATGCTATCTCGGACGGCACAACAACCTGTATGACGCCCCCAGGGACGCCATGGACGCCATCGCGGGTCTGAATCGGGTGGAAATGAAAAAGAGCCGGGATCGTTCCTTCTGTTGCGGAGGCGGCGGGCTGATGCTTTTTTATGAGCCTGAAGAGGAAGAAAGAATGGGCGTCTTGCGCGTTCAAATGGCCAAAGAAGACGGCGCCAATGTCATTGTCACGGCCTGCCCGTTCTGTCTGGTGAACATTGAGGACGCCATCAAGGTCGCCGGTCTGGAAGGCGAAATGGAAGCCCTGGATTTCACAGAATTAATTGAGCGCCATTTATAGTCGAGCGCCATTTTTGACACGCTCGTAAAAAATTTGACACTCTCGTAAAAAATCGGATTCGCGCGCAGACGCCACATGGCCTGATTTAGAACATTACCAATCACGGTCACTTGCCGGTTGCGAGCGAAACCCAACCTGCCTTTACTTTTTACAAGTTTGTCATTCTTTATTATTGGTTTTTAAAATGGATTTTTTCTGATTTTAAAATACGTTTTTAGGAGGCTAAACATGGAAATTTTTGTTTGTGTAAAACGAGTGCCTGATTCTTCGGAGAATGAAATTGAGCTCAACAGCTCCGGGACAGACATCGAAAGAGACGATCTCGTTTATTCAGTAAACGAATGGGACAACTACGCCGTTGAAGAAGCGATTCAGATACGGGACAACGTTGGCGGAAGCGTCACTGTGGCGGCTGTGGGGGATGAAGAATCCGAAGAGGTGCTCCGCAGAGAGATGGCCATGGGCGTGGACAAAGGCGTCCTTCTTTCAGACGACATGTTTGAAGGCGCGGATGGCAAAGGCATTGCCAACATATTAAAAGCCGAAATCGAAAAGGGAAGCTACAACCTGATTCTCACCGGCGCCCAGGCCGAAGCCGGAGGCGCCCAGGTGGGAGGAATGCTGGCCGCCATGCTGGATGTTCCCTATGCGTCCCTGGTTAACTCCATTGAAGTCATTGACGACTCCAAATTGAAAGTCGGCCGGGAGGTTGAAGGCGGAAATCAGGAAATGAGCGAGATTGAAATGCCCTGCGTTCTGTCCATACAGACCGGCATCAATGAGCCGAGATACGTTGGAATCCGCGGAATCCGAAAAGTCGCCTCCATGGAGATTCCGGTTCATGGCGCCGGCGATCTGGGTCTTGACGCCTCTGTGGCCGGCGAAGCCGGGGCAAAGGTCAAACGGACCGATTATTTTGTTCCCGATCTTGGAGAGGGCGCTGAAATCCTTGAAGGTAGCTCAGACGAAATTATCGCTAAACTCATCGAGCTTTTGAAAGCCAAAGGAGGGCTCAAATAATGTCAAAAAACATATTCGCATACATCGCGCATAAAAATGGAGTCGCCCAAGATTCCGCTCTGGAACTGGTCGCCGCCGCAAAAAAGATAAACCCCGACGCTCAAGTCACCGCCATCGTCGTCGGAGCGGGCGCTGATTTGGACGCCCTGTGCAATGATATGGCGGCCTCATACAACGACGTCTGGAAACTGGACAATGAGGATTTCGCCTATCCCAACGCGGAATCCATCCGCAAAGCCCTGGTCAATCTGTTGCCCAAAGGCGACATTCTGCTCATCGCCCATGACACATTTGGAATGGACTTAGGCCCCGGCCTTTCCATCAAATTAGACGCCGCCTTTGTGCCCGACGCCGTCGGTTTTGACGGAATTAACGGAGACACCCTGAAAGTGGTTCGTCAGGAATACAGCGGAATGGTCAGCGCCCATGTGGACTGCGATCTTTCAACCGGCGCTGTTTTGAATGTGCGACCCGGCGCGTTTCAGCCGGATGAAAGCAAATCCGCCGGAGGAAAGGTCACAGACAAATCCGGCGACATTGGCGACATCGACGTCAAACGCCGATTTCTTGAAGTCGTGGAAGCGGAAGTGGGAGATGTGGACATCACCAAAGCCGATGTTCTGGTCTCTGTGGGACGCGGCATTGAAGATGAAGACAATCTGGAAATCATCACTGAACTGGCCGAGGCCATGGGCGCCGTGGTTTCATGCTCCAGACCCATCGTGGACGCCAAATGGCTTGAAAAATCCCGTCAGGTGGGAACATCCGGCCAAACAGTCAAACCAAAGGTTTACTTGGCTCTGGGCATCAGCGGGTCATTCCAGCACATGGGCGGAATCAAGGGAACCCCGTTTATGATCGCGGTCAACAAAAACCCCAAGGCCCCCATTTTTCAGGTGGCCGATGTGGGCATTGTCACCGATATGCTTGATTTTATTCCTGAACTGACGGAAAAAATCGAAGCGTTGTAAAACGCGAAGCGTTCCAAACGAACGCTAAGTTTTAAATGAAAAGGCCGGATCTTGTTTATCAAACAAGGCCCGGCCTTTTTTTGGTTTGCGGGCCTGGGGTGAGCGTTTTTTAAAAAAATGGCCGCGAAAAAAAACGAAAACAGACGAAAAGAAACAAGACCCCAAAAAAAGGGTTTCCGTCTCCTTTCGTGAGTAAAAAAGAGGATTGACTTTTCACGACTCAAAGTTATAGAATGCCGCTTGTGACTTCAAAAAGAAATGAGACAAAAAGAAGATGAAAGGGGTAGGATCATGACCAGTCTGTTCAGCAAAAAAAAAATCGCCGGTTTTTCTTTGATCGCCATATTTTTTTTCATTTTTATGGCCGGATGCGCCTCCCTGAGAAGCGGCTCGACCAGCGCCGCCGCATTGGCCAGGGACAAGGGAAAAATGCCGACATACCATGACTTTAACGATGTGCTGATCCCGCCCGGATATAAAGTGGACAAAAAATCGACATTTGTGTTTCAGACCCCTGGCTTTTCCGCCGGAGTGATGGTGTTTAAAGGAAAAATCAAATTGGATTTTCTGGTGAAATTCTTCAACAAGAATATGAGCGACGACAACTGGCGACTCGTCAGCTCATTTAAATCTCCCCGAACCCTTCTGATCTATAACAAGGAGAACCGATGGTGCGTGATCAATATATCCATCAGCGACTCCAAAGTGGAGGTGTGGCTGGCGCCCACCATGGACCATATGCTGAAAAAAAACGTTATAAAAAAACAACCCCGTCATTCCAATGGAGCAGACGATCTGCCCCCTTTGGACAATTCCGATTCGGGATTGTTTAAACGGTAACACCGATGGGACGTATAGAAGATGGCGCGCGGTCATGGCGCCGCGCCATCCATATGCCTCTATTTGTCAGGAACCCCGGCTTCATCAAACGTCAACACTTCCGTAAAGACTTTCACCGCCGCCTCCATGACGTCCATGGCCAAAACCCCTCCGGTCCCCTCTCCCAGACGGAGGCCCAGATTCAATATCGGGTCAAGCCCCAGATGGCTCAACATGTGGCCATGCCCCGGCTCCTCGGAACAATGCCCGGCAAACATGTAATCCACAACCGCCGGGCTGAGCGACTGGGCGATCAGCGCCCCGGCCGTGGATATAAATCCATCCACCATCACCGGACGCTGGTGATGCGCGGCCGCCAGAATCACGCCGGCGATGGCTCCGATTTCAAACCCCCCGACCTTTGACAGAACGTCCATCCCATCGCCGGGGTTGGGACGGTTGATTTCCAGGCCCTGGCGAATGATCTCTTTTTTTCTCGCTATTCCCGCGTCATCCAGGCCGGTTCCCGGACCGGTCATTTCATCAATGCTTTTTCCCGTGAGCAGAACGCCGATGGCGGCGGACGGGGTGGTGTTTCCGATCCCCATATCCCCCGTTCCCAATATCGCGACGCCCTCCTCAAACAGCGCCGACGCCCGTTTAAACCCAACCATGACGGACTTCCGGGCGTCTTCCACGGACATGGCCGGACCCTTTGTGAAGCTGGCCGTCCCCCGGCCCACTTTTTCAACATAAAACCGATGGTCGCTCCCCGCGTCGGGAACCGGTATGTCCGGGATAATCCCCACATCCACCACCACCACCTTGGCGCCCACATGGCGGGAGATGGCGTTTATCCCGGCGCCTCCGGCCAGAAAGTTCATCACCATGGCGCCGGTGACCTCCTGGGGAAACGCGCTGGTCCCCTCTCCGGCCACTCCGTGATCCCCGGCCATGACCAGCACGGCCTTTGAATCAATATTTATATCCAGGGTTTGCCTGATTCCGCATAACCGTTCCGCCAATTCATGCAACCGGCCAAGCGCACGGGGAGGCATGGCCAGACTGGCGGTTCGCGCCGCGGCCCTCTCCATCCAGTCCGCGTCCACTCGTTGAATTCCAACCAATATGTCATCCAGTTTCATTTTTTTTTAAATCCTTTCCTAAAATTAATTTGGGGCGAACCCTTTTTTCACCGTTTCACCGTCATAAAAAAAGTGTGCCATATGCCGTTTTCGCTCCATCTTCTTTGAATTTCAACGGGCATGTCATCCAGGCGTCGGGCGATTTTTTCCGCCTGACTTCGCAAAAGCCCAGATAAAATAATGTATCTCTTGTTTGAAAAAACCTCGGGAACCATCATTCGTTTCATGACATCGTAATGGATGTTTGCGATCATCAGATCAAACGGCCATGTCATGAAATCAATGGCGCTTCCGCAGACCACGCCCACCCGTTTTTCCATCCCATTGATGCGAACATTATGTTGGGCGGTTTTTGCGGCCAGAAAGTTCAAATCCATGGCCAGGGTGTGCCCGCACCCTAACGTCGCGGCCCCCAGAGAAAGAATCCCGGACCCGGTTCCAATGTCCAGCGCGGTCTCAATGGGTCCGTTGGCAAAGGCCAGATCGAGCGCCTCCATGCAATCGCGTGTGGTGGGGTGATTTCCCACTCCAAAAACAACGCCGGGGTCAATATAAATGGAATTTCGATCAACGGAATTTCGATCAACGGAATTTCGATCAACGGATTTAGACTCGCGCGTCCCCTCGCAAACCGGGTCTTTTTCAACGGATGGTAAGGCGGCGGAATCGGAAAAACCAAGCGGCATGGAGGCATGGGAATCGGGGTGGCGGAATGATTCGGCGTGATGGGCCGGGACCGACGCGCCCACCTCATCAAACGCCCCATGAAACGGAACAACAGAAATAGACCCCGCGAAAAACGGCGCGGGCATTTCCCCGTGCCATTCTTCGTAGGACATGTGATACTCGTCAATCAGGATCAGATCGTCGCGGGCCTTAAGAAAATCGTCCACCCTCTCCTGGGCCGGTGTGGAAAAAAAAAGAAAGGAGAAGCCATCCTCTTCCCAATTGCCCATAAAATCCCGGCCAAACATCCCGTCCCAATGGCCCGCGCGACCTTCGATGTAATAGATATACAGCTCCCCGTATGGGGAAGACGTCCCGGCGCTATTCGTCACGGGATTGGGGGAGTTGATCCAGGTACCATTCCATGGGGTCGAGTATTTCAAACCCGATCTCCACCATTTTTTTCTTGATTCCCATCACATTTTGGGTCAACAGATAGGGAAAAACAGCCCGTTTTCCCTCTTCCCAATACCGGGCCACCATGATGCTTCCCATGGAGATATTCTCCTGGCTGATGGCGTCCACAAGTTTTTTCATCTGCCCCATCTCATCTTTCACAATCACGCAGATCAGGGTTCCGGGATCGCCGATGCCCAGCACATTGATAAAGGCGCGCAACAGATCGCGAACCGAAAGAATCCCCTTCAATCGATTATTTTCGCCCACAACCGGAAGCGCCCCCACCCGGCTTCTCTGGATCAGAAGAAGGGCGTCATGGATGGTGAATTGAGGCGAGACGGTAATGGGATCAATAGACATGATGTCTTTGGCCTTTAGTTGCGATTTGGGTTCGGCGTTCTCCCCTTTGGACCCCTTTTTAAACGCTTCCCTGGGCAACGCGCTCCGTATGTCCCGCTCCGTCACGATTCCGATCAACAGATTATCCGAATCAATCACAGGCAGATGGCGAATGCGATTCTCCTTCATAATATTGAGCGCTTCGTAAACATCAGAGTCTTTTCCGATTGTAACCACTTGCTTTGTCATGGATTGACTGACAAACATTTTATCCCCCGTTCATTAATATATTAACATGATTGCCTGCCAGCTCGGGGAGATGTTTCAATGAATACCCTCCCTCAAGAATGGAGATCAGCCTGCCGTCCGAATAGATGTCCGCCATTTCATACACGCGTTTCATTATCCAGGAATAGCCCGGCGTGGAAAGTTTTATCCCGGACATGTTGTCTCCGGCATGGGCGTCAAAACCGGCCGACACAAGTATCATTTGCGGCCGGAAGGAAGCAAATGCCGGAAAAAGATCCTTTTTGAAACTTTTTTTGTATTCCTCATCGCCCCCCCCTGGAAGAATGGGGGAATTTTTTGTAAAACCGACCCCCGCCCCCTTTCCCTCTTCAAACTCCCTTCCGGTTCCAGGAAAAGAGAATGTGGGGTGCTCATGTATGGAATAATAAAAAACCGTCGGATCTTCTTGAAAAATATGCTGGGTTCCGTTTCCGTGATGGACGTCGAAATCCACAATCCCGATCCGTTTAATCCCCCATTTTTTCTGGATGTATTTGGCCAAAATCGACACATTGGCAAAATAACAAAATCCCATGGCCTGGCCGGGTTCCGCGTGATGGCCAGGGGGCCTCACCGCGCAAAAGGCGTTGTCAATGTCCCCCTCCATCAAAAGATCCGCCGTCTTCAAAAGCCCGCCCACCGCCAGACAAGCGATGTCAAAGGTGCTTTCACACATCTGGTTGTCGGGGCAATGGAATGTCTTTTCAGCCGAAAGGCAGGCGTTTCTCAAGCTGGAGATGTAGTATTCGGTGTGCACGGTCTGAATCCACTCCATCTCCGCCGGCTCGGCCTCAATGCGCGTCAGCCCGGACATCAGGCCCGCGTCGTCGATTCCGTTGTAAATCGCTGTCAGCCGTTCTGGAACCTCGGGATGGAACTCACCAGTTAGATGCAGAAGAAAACGATCGTCATATAAAAATCCTGTCTTTTTCATATTATTAAAATTTCTTCGCCATTTTTTAGGTTAAGGGGTTTGTTGAAAAATGGGCCGTTCGCCGTTCCATTCTGGCTGGCGCAAGCGCAAACGTCCGGCCAAAGAAAATAAACTCTATTTTTTACAAACTCCCTGATTCCGCGTCCGCAAAGATCGCATCGAAAATGCGGGACGCCTCGGCAAACGCGCGGTTGTCTTCCGACATCTCGCTGGTGGGTCGGCCGGCCAGATCAAAATCGTACACTTCCTCATCATCGTGAATCACGCCGGCCAACGTGGCGTTTTCATCTTCCAGTATCTTTAACGCCTCCGGGCTCGCGTCCCCTTTGATCTTGTTTAAAACAAACAGGGATTTCCCCACCCCGATATTCAGATCTTTGGCGAGATTTTTTATCCGCACAGCGGCCTGCAAACCCCGCCTGGAGGCGTCGGCCACGATCAACAGAACATCGACATTTTTGGTGGTCAGTCGGCTGATATGCTCCATGCCCGCCTCGTTGTCGGTGATGATATAGGGATAATTATCAATGAGCCGGTCCAAAAAATTCGTCAAAATCGTGTTGGCCGCGCAGTAGCACCCGGTTCCCTCGGGCTGGCCCATGACCAGAAGATCGAAATCCCCGGCCTCCACAATGGACTCCTCAAGTTTCATGGACATGAAAATATCCTTGGTCATGCCCGACGGCACGGCCCCTTTTTTCATCTCCTCCCTGGCGCCGCCCACCGTGTTGGCGATTTCAATCCCCAGCACTTCGTTTAAATTGGCGTTGCAGTCGGCATCCACGGCAAGAATCGGGGTTTTTTTATTCTGGATCAGGTATTTGACGAGCATACCGGCGAGGGTGGTTTTTCCGGTCCCCCCCTTGCCAGCCAAAGCGATGGAAAATGTCATATGATTTTATTCCTTCATGCGTCAATCACGCGCTTATAAAAAAAAATAAAAGAATTCAGTCTGGTTTATACAAATGCGTATTATTAATCCATGAAAAAAAAACAGTCAAGCATGTTTTTCTCATAGACCAAAATCCGGGGAAGCGCGACCCGCCCGAGGGGACTGAAAAAAATCTATCATTCTGATTATTTAAATATGATTTTATGCGGCTCTGCCATGGAGGATGGCGGCTGCGGGGAACGAAAAATCATGGGGAGTCTTTGAAAGGCCAAAAGCGCGGCTGAAATAAACGTCGGGGGGAACGGATGTTTTTTTGGGGCCTGGGCACGTGGGTCTGGGTTTTGGGTGGTGGTGGATGGGTATCAATTCGGTTGGGCTTGGGTGGCCCTGGTCTGATTGGCATGGTTTGGGTGGTATAGGCCTGGTTGGTATAATTCTGGTTCTGGTTGTTTGGGCCGGATGGCATCCATCCGCTGGGCTGATCTTATTTTCGAAGAAATTCTTGATACACTCGTAAAAAATCGGGTTCGCAATCAAACGCCCCATTGAATAATTTGGATGCTGATTAATTCCGGTGACTTGTAGGTTGGGTTGAGGAACGAAACCCAACATGTCTTTACTTTTTAAGAGTTTATCAATTCTTGTTTTCAAAAGGGAGGGGAAAAAAATGGTACGCCCGGCAGGATTCGAACCTGCGGTCTTCAGCTCCGGAGGCTGACGCCTTATCCACTAGGCTACGGGCGCGCGTAAACGATCACTCACAGACTGACGACAAAATAGTCGATTCGACCCGACAAGTCAAGGCAAGAATGATGGTATTTTAAAAAGGCTTTTTGCCGGGCCTTTTTGTCGGGCCGTAAAAAAGCGGGGTAAATTTATTAAGCGAACCCTTCAGCGCCTCGATCTTCAGCGATTTGTCAGTCCTTAAATAATCAAGCCAACGAATGACTATCGGGCCTGCCTCTATTTGACATTTTAGCTCCTGCCTGATATATAAATTCCAATTGCACAAAAAGAGGAGCCAAAAATGCGACCGGTAAAATCAAACCCTAAAATTTTAAACCCAAAGATTTCAGCAAGAATGCCTGCGCATGTTCACGGAACCATAACCAAGGCCGCCGAAATAATGGGCGCCACAATAAACCAGTTTATGATCCAGTCCGCATTGGAAAAAGCAAACAGAATCATTGAGAAAGAACAGATCATAAGATTGTCCGCTGAATCAGCCACCCTGTTTTATGACGCCATAAAATCCCCGCCCGCTCCAAATCAAAAACTGACCGCCGCCGCCAATGCCTATAAAAAAAATTTTGAGGCGCCTTCGGCGAAAACATAAGAACGTAAAACCAAAACATAAGAGCATAAAAGCAAAAAAAAAATAAAAGGGTAAAAGCGTAAAAGAAAAAAGGGTTAAGTCCTGAGGCAACGAAACCCAACGCCGTCGTCCCAGCCATCCGGGTGGCTGACGAGGCGGCGGGCGCAGAGGCAGAAATCAGAACCAACGAACCAGGCCCCCCCGCGCAGAACCGGCAGTTGACGGTTTTTTTCGTCTCTTTTTTCAAAATACTCGCTAAACTGATTTTCATCCACCAATTTTTGAAGCTCTCGATCAAACACAAAATCGTTCATCTCTTTTCTGGAATGATAATCAGAAAGGGTCCATTCCCAGACATTCCCGCTTAAATCAAACGCCCCTTCCGGGGTTTGCCCGTCTTTAAAGATGCCCGCCGGAGTGGTTTTCCCAATATTAATTTCTTTATTATTGCATCTGTTTTTGTCCCAGCCCTTTCCCCAAGGGTATTCTCTTTGATGATGACCGGCGGCCGCCGCCTGCCACTCGTTTTCCGTCAAGAGCCGGTAGACATAACCATCGCCGCGCGAAAGGGTCAGCCATTGGGCAAAGGCAAAGGCTTCATACCAGGAGACCCCCACCACCGGGGAATTGGGGCATTTCCATTTCCGGTCGTCCCAATACAACGGTTTTGCGGCCTTTGTATACTCCCGCCACTTCCAGCCTTCGGGACTCCAAACCTCCTTTTTGAAATATCCGCCGTCCTCAACAAACTCCTCAAACCACGAATTCACCACCGGGTATTTCCCGATTTCAAAATCTTTAATTTCATGTTTTTTTGAACCGCCATCTTCATCTTCAAGCTCATAGACGCCGCCATCGATTTTCACAAAATCCCTCAAATCAGCCCGCGTATCCCCCAGCCACCCCAGAGTCTCCCCGGCCGTAGCCCGATTGCGGGCATCCGGTTCCGTGTCGATGATCTCAATCAACCGGCTCTGAATTTTCCCAAGAACCGCGTCGTCCCTCCGGTCCGCGTGAATATCGGAAAAAGATTTTGACGCGATCATCCAGCGCCGGTACGGGGAGGCGTCGTCCCCGGAAATCGCCCGCTCCACAATCGTGTTGGCCCACCGTTTGTTTTCAATGCTCAAGTACCCGATGTACATCTGGATCATTTCCCTGTTCCAGTCGCCGTCCCATCGGGCGGCAATGGCTTTTCCATAATCGGTTGAGTTTTCAACCAGATACAGGGCCGCCAAAAATTCCTGGAACGTCAGATGCATGAAAATATGCTGGCCGCTGTCGTATTTCAAAAGGCCGCATTTGGGCTCTATCTCATCAAACAGGCGGTCCATCCGCTTGCGGAACTTTTTTTCACCCTCACCTTTTTTCATTTTGGAAACAGACCCGAGGATATCCACGGCAAAGACTCTGTCCGCGCCCCGGACTCTCTTTTCGTGCATCTCAAAAGCGAGCTTCGTTAGAAACTCATAAATTTTTTCAGGATCGTCAAATCTTCGGTGCAAAATATTGCGCACGAATTTTTTATACAGCTCGGCCCGTTGCCCCGGAAGCTCCTTCCCGTCGTAATAAAGGATGCATATGGCGGTTAGCATGAGGGGATTGTCGATCAATTTCCCGGTGGCGGGATGCTCCCTGATTTCATGGATCATGGACTGGGCGTCTTTTTTCCCCACCGCCGCGTCTTTGCTATGGACAAAGGCAAACCATTTTTTGATGAATAATTCAACATGCTCCATGGACAGGGACATGATCGTGATCTTGTTTGCCCCGAATTTTTCCATGGCGGCCCCTTCAATGCCGTGGGGCCGGCCCGACAGGACAAACCGATTCCCCGGATGTTTGGCCATGTAATTGTGGAATGCGTTGACCACTATGTTCCGTTGATCTTCGCTGATCTCATCCAAGCCGTCGATCAAAAACAGGACGTTTCCCTTTTCCACGAAGCGGGTCAGAAGATCCAAATCCAGCGCATCATCTATTTTTTTCAAGTACCCGGACAGTATCTCCTCCGCCGAGATGGTCTCATCGACGGCCTTTCCATTTTCAAAAAAGGTTCTTAAATCCTTCAACAATATCAGAAACGGAATATAGTTTTTCAGCCCTTCGATGCCGCTGATTTTTTTGTTTTTGTCGATCAGGTCGGTTTTGTCGATCAGGCGGTGGGCCAAATGCCTCAAAAGGGTCGTCTTTCCGGATCCGGCCTCCCCCTCAATCAGGATGTAATCATTATTGGCGATGATGGTTTCCACATCCACGGGCTCGGATTTTCCCGGTTCATCTTTTTTGGTTTCACGATTCCTTTTGGGGTCGTGGGCGTAAAGAGGGGTGAAGATTTTTGGGAGGTCGACGCGCAGGGCCTGGCCCGGCTCTTGGAGTCTTTCAAGCTCCATGTAGGCGCAACAGCCGGTCAGCCAGTTTATGTATGTGTCGGGCAGTTTTGGGGCGGCCAGGCGTTTGGGGCGCGGGGTTTGTTTGGGTTTTTGTTTTTTGGGATCAGATAGATAGCGCCGAAGCACGGGAACAGAAAACATGGCCACGCCAGAAAACAGCATCACGTAAATGCCGATGCGGACCCATTCCGGGGAATCTTTAAAAAAGAAATAGCCAAGAGCGGATAACGCGCTGATCATCAAAGACAATATCCCCAAGGGACTCGTCGAGAACTCCTTGATTATCGCGGGGAGTTGTTCAATTGATTTTTCAATGGCCTTTTCATCCAGTTTGTCCAACTCGCTCATAATATTCCTTAAATTCCTGTTTATTTTTTTCGCGTGGTCCGGCAATCGCAGGCACGAAGCGTTTCGAATTCAAGACGAGCGCCCCGCCAAAACAAAGACGCAAAATCTTGCGTCTCTACACAGGCATGCCATACCGTCCCGCGCCAGGGCAAAATAATAATAACAGGCGTCATGCCAGAACTTAGACGCACGCCGTGCGTCTCTACGCCATGTATTTCCCGCTGTGGTTTATTCTGCGTGACGGGCTTCGATTAACACAAACACCAAACCATCCCGTTTATTATTCTGTTTTTTAAATTAGGCAACATGGTTCGCCGAGGATTGGCGCCGCCTATCCCGGCCCCTTCCACTCCGTGAATTCCCGCACGTAGAGACGCACGGCGTGCGTCTAAGCCCTTGCGCAATGGGGGTTTATGCCCTGACGCGGGGCGCGGTTATAATATGAATAGATGCCTGTTTTTTTGCATATTTCCATATTTCCATGTTTACATATTCCCATATCGTCATGTCGTCATATCAACGGATTAACCTGGTCGCCAGCTTAGTCGGTAGCTTGGTCGGCGCTTAGTCGGTAGCTTGGTCGGTGGCTTGGATTCCCCAGTATATTTAATCCGCTCATAAAAAATCGAATTCACAAGCAGACACACCATGCCATCATTTAGATGCTGATTAATTACGGTCACTTGTAGGTTGGGTTGAGGAACGAAACCCAACACATCTTTATTTTTTACGAGCTTATCATATTTAATACAGCATACTTAACTTAACATAGCATAGCATAACATAACATAACATAGCATAGCATAGCATACGCTTTTTTCTAAAACATCTTGCCGTAAAAATAAAATGGAATGCCGCGCGCCTCCACACAAGGCGAAAGCAATTCTTTTCTCAAGTTAAAACGGTTGGCATGCTTCACATGCCCGATCCACCCCTGAATGAATGAGTTAAGTTCAATTCCAAGATTCGCTTTTTTTAAAGCAGACGCTTTATCTTTGGTGTAAACCGCCTCTGTGATCCACCCGAGTATGTCAAGCAGAGTGGTTTGAATCCTATCCGCCAGCAGGAATTTCTGGCGCCTGGGAAATTTGTCAAGCGTCGGGATGATCCACAAGATCAGATCATATGTTCTGACAAAGGCGCCGACATCTTTGCTCTCTTTTTTCATGATTCATCCTGCCAACCTGTTTTTAAACCTATTTTTCCCAAAAAAGGGCGTTTTCAAAAAAAAAATTTGCGGCGCCTTCGGCGAAAACATAAGACCATAAACACAAAACATAAAAGCATAAAAACAAAAAAAAATAAAAGGGTAAAAGCGTAAAAGAAAAAAGGGTTAAGTCCTGAGGCAACGAAACCCAACGATGCCGTACCTGACATTCGGGAGGTTGTAGCCGCGGCGGGCGCAGAGGCAGAAATCAGAACCACTGAACCAGGCCCCCCCGCGCAGAACCGGCAGTTGACGGGTTTCTTCACGTAATTTCTTTAAAAATTCATCAGTTAATCCTTTATCCCACAATTTCTGAACCTCTCGATCAAACACAAAATCCTCCAAAGATTCTTTGCTGGAATGATAATCAGAAAGGGTCCATTCCCAGACATTCCCACTTAAATCAAACGCCCCTTCCGGGGTTTGCCCGGTTTTAAATAGACCCGCCGGAGTGGTTTTTTCGATTTTCATTTCTTTATTATTGCATCTGTTTTTGTCCCACCCCTTTCCCCATGGATATTTTCTTTGCCCATGACCGGCGGCCGCCGCCTGCCACTCATTTTCCGTCAAGAGCCGGTAGGTATGTCCATCGCCGCGAGAAAGGGTCAGCCATTGGGTAAAGGCAAACGCTTCATACCAGGAGACCCCCACCACCGGGGAATTGGGGCATTTCCATTTCCGGTCGTCCCAATACCGGGGCTGTATAAATTTTCTATCTTCTAACCACTTCCATCCTTCGGGACTCCAAACCTCCTTTTTCAAATATCCGCCGTCCTCAACAAATTCCTCAAACCACGAATTCACCACCGGGTATTTCCCGATTTCAAATTCTTTAATTTCATGTTTTTTTGAATCCCCACCCAAATCCTCAAGATCATAAACCCCGCCGTCGATTTTCACAAAATCCCTCAAATCAGCCCGGGAGTCCCCAATCCACCCCAAAGTCTCCCCGGCCGTAGCCCGATTTTGGGCATCTGCTTCCGTGTCGATGATCTCAATCAACCGCCTCTGGGTTTGTTCAAGCACATTTCCATATCGTTTGGATTTTGGGATGTCCTGAAACGACCTGGCGGCGATCATCCAGCGTTTATACGGGGAGGCGTCCGGCGTGGACATGGCCGCCTCAACAATCCTGTTGGCCGTCTCCTTGTTCTCAATGCTCAAATACCCGATGTACAGCTCAATGACCTCATTGTGCCAGTTGTCCCCCCATAATGACTCAATGGCGCCCTCAAAATCGCCGCCATTATTGTTCACAATGTAATGGGCCGCCAAAAACTCCTGGAAGGTCAGGTGCCGAAACAGATACTCCCCGTTTTCCAGTTTTAACAGCCCGCACTTTGGCTCCAGATCGTCAAACAGCGCCTCCACCCGTTTCTGATATTCTCTATTCGTTTCCTTGGTCGTCTCCTTGGTCGTCTCCTGGGCCGTCTCTTCGGATTTGATTTTATATATTTCTTTCAAGGTGTCAGTGGCGACCGATCGGGGGACGCCCCGGACCCGTTTCATCTGCATTTTGTGCGCCAGGGTTTTTAAATAATCATGAACCCTTTCCGCGTCCTCTTTCTTGAAGCGTCGATGCAACAGGTTGTCGATAAATTTTTTGTACAGCTCGGCGCGCTGGTCCGGGAGTTCGTTTCCGTCGTGATAAAGAATGCAGATCGCCGTTAGCATCAAGGGATTCTCGCTCAGATCAGCGATGGCCTTGTGCGCCCGAACTTCGGCGATCATGGCCTGGGCGTTGCGCGCGCCGATCCCCATATTTCCGGGATACAGATAGGTAAACCATCGGTTGATGTAGGTTTCGATCTGGTCCATATTAAACGGCAATATTTTGACGCGCCGATCCCCAAACCGTTTGACCACGGCGCCCTCCATGCTGTGGGGCCTCCCGCTGACAACCACCCGGACGCCGGGGCGCTTCACCCTCAAATCGGCGAAGGCGTTGGCCACGTGATCCCGATGCGCGGGAAGAAGTTCATCCAGACCGTCCAGAAAAATCGCGGCCTTTTTGGCATTTATAAATTGATTGGCGATTTGGATGCTGATGACGCTCGCCATTTTTACACGGAAATACCAGGCCATGATGGCCTCAGCGCCGGTTTCAGAGGTTTTGTTCTCGGGGTCTCTGAAATAGTCGTTGATATCTTTTAAATAGATCAATATGGGAAGAACATCCTCCACCCCCTCTATGCGGGCCTCATCGATTGGTTTGGGTCCATTTTCCGTTCCGCTTCGGTTTGCGGGGATGGCCTTCCATTCATCATGCCATTTGGATTGCCAGTTGATTTTTTGGGCCAGACCCCAGGCGAAATGTTTCAGGAGCGTTGTCTTGCCTGACCCGGCGCTCCCTTCCATGAGGAGGAACCCGTTTTTCACGATTAGTTTTTCCACGTCTTCGGGTTTCTGTTTTTCTTCCGATCCGAGTTCTGTTCCGACCGTTCCTTCTGATTTGCTCATGGGATCATGGGCGAGCAAACGCACGAATATTTCCGGGAGTTTCAGGGGAATGGCCAGGCCCTTGCCGTGCAACCTTTCAGCGTCCATGTTGGCGTAGTTTCCGTCTATCCAGCGGAAATAGGTTTCGGGGGGTTTTAACGGGGGCGGCGGTGTGGGCGCTGAAATGGGCGCTTTTTTTGGAGTGATTTTTTTGGTTTCAAACATTTTGAAACATTTTGAACCGTCATCGCCCGTAACGGAATCTGGAATCCATTTCCTTTTTTCAAACTTTCGGAAGTCCAGACGAATCAAATTTTCATCCCAGTCCAGCGTGATGTATTGAAACCGGTTTGGAAATTCACTGCCGGAATAGGCGGCCCCGGCCTGGAACTGAAAAAATTTGCCGTCCAGATCACTTGTAAAACCCCCGCCCGGCTCATGAAGGTGCCCCGAAAGCAAAATCAATTTATCGAGGTGCTTCCTGCATATGTCCTTGTCTTCGGTCCAGAGGAAATCAAGGGGATGATGAAACAGGCATATTCGGCAATCATGGTCGCCAAGGCTCTTCAGAGCTTCCATGCCTTTTTTCACCTGGAATTCCCCGATGGCGATTCGGCCTTTGTCGGTGGCGCTTTCCCTGGACATCCATGCTGAATTCAGACCCAAAAGCCCGATTCTTTTCCCGCATTTGGTTTCGTGTGAACAGACGAAAGGGATCAAATTGTCATGGAGGGTTTTCATGTGTGGGTAATGAGTGTTTATAAAATTAAAATAATGTTTGTGGCCTTTCAGGTGGTCATTTCTGTAATGATTGAGTTCATCGTTTAATTCAGACATCTTTTCAAATTGGGGCACAAACGATTTTGGGTAAGCTTTCCGTTGAAGATCATGATTCCCAGGCACAATAAAGATTTTGTCACCGCCAAGATCAAGGCTGGCCATCAAATCGGCAAAGAATAATTTTGCCAGGCCGTATTCCTTTTCAAGACCCTGATATGCGATATCCCCCGTGACAACAACGATCTCCGGGTTTAGATCGGCGTCGCGTCGGTCTTTTTCAACCCGCTCGATCAAAGGGTCCAGAACCACTGATCGGTCGAAGCCGTTGTTTGCTTTTATGTGAAGGTCTGAAATATGAAGGATTTGAAACGGCTGTTGTTCAGTCATGATGTTGGTTTCCCGTGACCTTTGTTATTGGCTGTTTTTTTATTTTTTTTGCGTGGTCCGGCAAGCGCAGGCGCGAAGCGTTTCACATTCAAGACGAGCGCCGCGCCAAAACCAAGACGCAAAATCTTGCGTCTCTACACAGGTATGCCATGCCATGCCGTTTCGCGCCAGGGCAAAAAAATAACAGGCGTCATGCCAGAACTTAGACGCACGCCGTGCGTCTCTACAGATGGCGGCGGGGGGCGGCGGAGTGGCCCGCCGTGCGCGCGGTTTTAATTTTCATTGTTTGGAACAGGGGTAAATCACTCAAATCCGTCCCGGCGTTATTTTTTGACACGTCCCTGCGGGGACGTCCCCGCGTCCGCCATGCCCGATTCATACATGCATTCTTTCAACTTTTCAAGGGCTTCCCGCATATTCTTCCGGGCGACGCCGATCCAGAAAATGATTCCTGGCCGGGTCACGGGAAAAAATTTTTCCTTGAACATTAAACCAAAGCTGTGATAATGTTTTTCACATGGCATTTCTTTGATATATTTTATATACTTATTAAATCAGATAATTATGTATTAAAAGGAGAGACGGCGTGATCTCAATAAACCCGCAAATCATTAAAAAAAATGGCAAAAAAGAATTCGTGATTCTTCCATATGAGGATTTTCTGGAACTACAAGAAGAGTTGGCATGTTATGATGATCTTCGAATTCTGCGCGAGGCGAAAAAAAAGGAGCGACAGGCTCCATCCGTTGGCCTTGAAGAAGCGAAAGCCATTTTACAAAACATCAAATAAAAAAACGACGCTAAGCAAGGGAATGCAGACGGAACACTCCGTGTCCCACATCCAAGTCACTCAAATCCTCCAGATATTTTTTTGTATTTCCCGGCAAGCGCGGGCGCGAAGCGTTTGAAATTCAAGACAATGGCCCCGCCAAAACCAAAACGCAAAATCTTGCGTCTCTACAAATGGCTTCGGTGGCGGGCGGCGGGTTGAGTGGGCGGGGAAAATAGCCGTTAAATCTGAGATAAAACAAAAAATGGGGTAAAAAGGGGCGCTTGCCGAAATTAAAAACAGGGTTTCCGACTCGCCAAGTTTTCCAGCGGGTCAATTTCTATGAGCATGGCCGGGGCATTTTTTTTAGCGTCAAATCCCCACCCAAAGCCAAGCCAAAAAAAACAGATCATTCCCAGGCGTCATAAATCCCAAAATGACTCGTGCAGACAGAGGTCCGGCGGTTCAAATCCCGGATCAAATTTTTGATGAGTTCCACAGATTTCACAGCTTCGCCATGATCTTTATTGATGATGGAAACAAGAGGCTGAAACGATCCCTTTCGAATGATCAGAGAATCCCCTGTGAACAGGAAAAAATCATCCACCAGGTACGCGGTGTGGCCGGGCGTGTGGCCGGGAGTGGAGATGGCTTCGATTTTATGGGGGCCGATATGAAACATTTGGCCGGGGGAAAACAGAACCCGATGGCCGGAAATTTTTCGGTTATGGACGCATCCAAGGAAACGGGTCGTTCGTCCATCAATCAACGGCTCTTCGTTTTCATTGAGATAAATGGCGGCATTCGGAAACAGGGAAAGGCCCCCCACATGATCAAAATCAGAATGCGTCAAAAAGACCGCGCCGATGGATTGGGGGTCCAATCCCAGATCGACAAATCCGTTGCTCAATGATTTGGGTCCGTATCCCGCGTCGATGCAAAAGGAGTCGTCGCCATGGGAAAAAAGAAACACGTTTGTAAATATGCTTTTAATGACAAAAAAATGGTCTGAAATTCGGGATGTCTTTTCGGGATAAAATAGTTCGGGATAAAATAGTTTGAACATCGCTGTCTCTTGAAAAGTCGCCCATTTTACATGTGAAAACGGATTTTAAACGCGCAAACGGTTTCCAGCGGAAAAATCGGTTTTCAAGACAAAAACCGGTTTTCAAGGCAAAAAAAAATTCTGCGGAGAAATCGGCGCGGCCGGGGATTCTTCACAGCGCCACGCTCAGGGTTCGCGGATTGAATGGCGCCGTCTATGGCATGATGTCTGTGACATGCCGTCTATGGCATGACGCCGTTGGCCTTTAAAAAATTCAGCGCCTCATTTCGCAATGTGTCGGGATCGGGCGGGCAATCATTGTGGCCGCAGTCGTAAGAGAGTAACCGGCTGTTTTCAGCGGCCTGGGCCAGGGTCTTTGCATGATCATACGGGATCATCTCATCTTGGGTTCCATGAATGATCAAAACCGGCCCTTTGTAATTCAAAAGGGCGGCCTCGTTGTCAAACCGGTCCCGGATAAAGGCTTTGGGCGCGTAGTAATTTCGGGCAAAGGAGCAAAGGCTGATGTATGTCGATGAAAGAATCATGGCCGCCGGGGTTCGTTTTGTGGTCAGTCGGCAGACCGCGCCGCCTCCCATGGATCGGCCAAAAAAGACAATGGACGATGGCTGCGCTCTCTTGGTTTCCACCAGCATGTCATACGCCGCCACAAAGGTGTCGGTGATGCTGGTTTCAGACGGTTTTCCATCGGATCGGCCGTATCCGGGATATTCCACAAGCAAGACCCCGACGCCGGCTTGGGCAAACGTCAAAAACTCTTGCAGATAAAAATCGATCAGCTCGGCGTTGCCATGGCCCGCGATGATCACAGGGCCGGGTTTCCCGGAGTCGTTTCCCGCAGGGGGCAAAAACCAGGTCTCCACCTTCCCAAAATCCATCTCCAGCCAGTGGGTCTCATATTGCGCGGCCATGTGGGGCGGAATATTCGGGGGCGGATCAATGAAGCGGACGGGAAATATCATGCGCCGTTGAAGCATAAAAAGCAACACACAATAGACTCCGTAAATCAGCGCCAGCCAGACCAGTATTCGCGCCGTCATAGAAATCAGATTCATGTCGGCTTCCCTGTTTTTTTGGTCTTTGTCTTGGCCTTAGTCTTTTTCTTAGCCTTGGTCTTAGTCTTGGCCTTGGTCTTGCCCTTTGTTTTTGCCTTGGCCTTTGTCTTGGCCTTAATCTTTGTCTTGATATTGGTCTTAGCCGTTGTCTGGGTCTCTGTCTGGGTCTCACTCTGGATCTGGGCCCCGGTCTCTGTGGTTTCGCAGGGATTTTCAAAACCCAGCAACGCATCGACCCTCTCCCAGACCCGCTCTTTTCCCAACCGGCTTTTGGCCGAAAAAAGGATCAGGTCAGACGCGCGCATGGACAAGACATTGGCGATGGAAGCCAGGCGCTGTTTCTGTTTGGTTTTTGAAAGTTTATCCGCCTTGGTGACCACGATGATTCGATCCAGCTGATTGTGATTGAGCCAGTCCAAAAGATTGAACTCCCCCTCGCGGGGGTCCCGGCGGATATCGAGGATCATGACCACCCCTTTTAGGGAGGTCCGGCTTTGAAGATAGGTTTCGATCATGGGGCCCCAGGTTTTGCTCACCGAAACCGGAACCTTGGCGTAGCCGTACCCCGGCAGATCCACGAAAGAAAAGGCGTTGTTGATATTGAAAAAATTGATGAGTTGGGTCCGGCCGGGGGTGGAGCTGGCCTTGACCAGTCGTTTCCGGTTCAGCAGAACATTGATGAGGGAGGATTTTCCCACGTTGGACCGCCCGGCAAAGGCGATTTCAGGAGGGCCGGGCTCTGGATATTGAGACGGTTTCACCGCGCTGGTCAAAAACTCTGAGCTTTTGATGATCATGATGCTTTCCCTATATAAATCCCAACTAAACTACCCAAGCAAACTAAAAGAAAAGCGGGCCTTAAAACAGACCGATCTCCATCACATGCCCGCCATATCACAAACCGCGAAAATATTCTTCCAACCGATCCATGCCGATCTCAATGTTTTCCATGGAATTGGCGTATGAAAACCGGAGGTAGCCCTCTCCGTTTTGGCCAAAATCAATGCCCGGAGTCACCCCCACCTTGGCCTTTTCCAGAATATCAAAGGCCAGTCTGTATGAATCCGTGTCGATATGCCTGGCGTTGGCAAAGACGTAAAACGCCCCGGTCGGCTCGACGGAAATCCCCAGCCCCATCCCTTTCAGGCGTTTGATCATCTGTTTTCGGCGGGCGTCATAAATGCCCCGCATCCGCTCCGTGTCCTCCTGGGCGCATTGCAAGGCCGTGATCCCGGCTTTTTGAATCGCTGAATTGGCGGAGATAAAAAAGTTTTGCTGAAGCTTTGTGATGGAGCGCATAAACGGTTTGGGCGCGATGAGATACCCCAGGCGAAGCCCGGTCATGGCGTAGCGTTTTGAAAACCCGTTAAAAACAAAGGCGTTTTCTGTAAACTCCAAAATGGAATGCGCCTGGCCCTCATAGACCAGCCCATGATAAATTTCATCGGAAAGCACATACAGCGATTCGGGCGTTGTCATCTCCCCGATGGCCTTCATCCGATCGGCCGACAACAGCGAGCCGGTGGGATTGGAGGGCGAATTGATGAAGATGGCCCGGGTCTTTTCAGACATTTTTTCCCGTATGTTTTCCGGCCGAAACTGAAACCCATCCTCTTCATAAACCGGAGAGCGGACCGGCTCGGCGTCCATGAAACGGATAAAATTCGGGTAGCAGGCGTAATGGGGATCGGAAATGATCACCTGGTCGCCGGGATGAAGAAGCGCCGCAAGGGCGAGAAATATGGCCGGGGAGGTTCCCGATGTCACCGCCACCTGATCCGGCGTGATATCGACATGGTAGCGGCCCTTGTAAAATTCGCAGATCGCCTCGCGCAACTCCAAAATCCCCAGACTGTGAGTGTAATGGGTGCAGCCGTCATTGATGGCCGAGCAGACCGCCTCTTTGACACATTGGGGGGCGTCAAAATCAGGCTCCCCCACCTCCAGGTGGATAATGTGGGCGCCCTGTTTTTCCATGACATGGGCTTTTTCAAGAACGTCCATGGCGATAAACGACGATATGTTTTGAATCTTTTCTGAAATCATCTCTATTTCTTCATATGACGCGCATGGGCGCGCGTTGGATCAATATTGATTTTTATAATAGCGGCGCAGCGAAGCGGAGGAGTTTAAATCCGATGACAAACTAAAAAAGGGGTTGAAATTTCTTTCAACCCCTTTTTAGCGTCTAAATGGCGGGAGCGACGGGACTTGAACCCGCGACCTCCGGCTTGACAGGCCGGCGTTCTGACCAGAGCTGAACTACGCCCCCATGATCACTTATTTTTTTTTCCATATTTTGCGACCTCAAGCGGCCATAAAAATGGTAGGCGGAACAGGGCTTGAACCTGTGACCCTCGGCTTGTAAGGCCGATGCTCTCCCAACTGAGCTACCCGCCCGTCTCAAAAAAAACAAAATACTCGCAAACAACATTTATGTCAAGCAATTATTGTCTTTTTTTGGCAATATTTTTCACAATCTTTTTCCATGCCTAATTCAGAGCGGATGAATGCTCGGTTCTGGCTGGCTCATCCGACTCGATGATATTAAACGAAACACCGTTATCCGGGGAAATAATGTCCCCCTCGTTTAATACCAGGACATGGGGCAACGCCTCGTCCATATGCGCCACCGGAACGATTTCCAGCTGCTTTAATATCGCGGCCGGTATTTCCCGGATGTCTTTCTCATTTTCTTTGGGTATGAGGACTTTTTTGATGCCCCCCCGATGCGCGGCCAGAAGTTTTTCCTTTAAGCCCCCCACGGGAAGAACGCGCCCACGAAGAGTGATCTCACCGGTCATGGCCACATCCCGTCGAACCGGCCGTTTGGAGATGGCCGACATGATGGAGGCGCAGATGGTGATTCCGGCGGAGGGGCCGTCTTTGGGTATGGCGCCCTCTGGAACATGGATATGAATGTCATTCTCGCTGTAAAACGAGCTTCCGATCATAAAATTACTGGCTCTGGACCGGGTGTAGCTCACCGCGGCCTGGGCCGATTCCTTCATCACATCCCCCAGTTTTCCCGTGACCGAAAGCGTCCCTTTTCCCGGCATAATCAAGGTCTCGATAAAAAGAAGCTCTCCGCCAACCTGGGTCCACGCCAGGCCGGTGGCCGCGCCGACCTGGTCTTTTTCCTCAATCTGACTTCGACTAAAACGGGGCGGCCCCAGATAGGAGACCACCTTTTTCACCGTCACAGACTCTTTGCCCTGGCTTTTTTTCGCCACAATGTTTCGGGCGATCTTTCGGCAGATGGACGATATTTCCCGCTCAAGATTTCTGACTCCGGCTTCACGGGTGTAATCCCGTATAATGGAATAGGTGGCGTCCCGGGTGAAATGGATGTCAAAGCCGTCCAGACCGTTGGCGCGAAGCTGCTTTTCAATGAGAAACTCTTTGGCGATGTTAAACTTTTCATGCTCGGTGTAGCCGGGCAGATGAATCACCTCCATCCGGTCCCGCAATGGGGGCGGAATGTCGGGAAGCGTGTTGGCGGTGGTGATAAACATGATGTCCGTTAAGTCATAATCCACATCCAGATAATGATCATTGAAGGCGTTATTCTGCTCAGGGTCCAGCACCTCCAGCAGAGCGGCCGACGGGTCTCCCCTGAAATCCATGCTCATCTTGTCCACTTCGTCCAGACAGAAGACCGGATTATTGAACCCGACTTTTTTAATGGACTGAATGATCTTGCCCGGCATGGCGCCGATATACGTGCGCCGATGCCCCCGAATCTCCGCTTCATCCCGCACGCCCCCCAGAGAAAGCCGCGCAAATTTTCGACCGGTGGCTCGGGCCACGGATTTGGCCAAAGAGGTTTTTCCCACCCCCGGAGGCCCCACCAGACAGAGTATGGGCCCCTGCGCTTTTTTCACAAGGGACTGAACCGCGAGGTATTCCAAAATCCGTTCTTTTGGTTTCTCAAGGCCGTAATGGTCTTCATTTAAAATCTGCTCCGCCTGATGGATATCTTTGTTGACATTTGAGCGTTTGAACCAGGGAAGGCTCAAAAACCAGTCAATGTAATTGCGAACCACCGTGGCTTCGGCCGACATGGGGGTCATCATTTTCAGCTTTTTGAACTCCTGACGAACCTTGCCCCCGGCCTCTTTGGACATTCTTTTCCGCTTGATCTTCTTTTCAAGCTCTTTTAACTCGTCTTCGGACTCGTCCTTTTGACCCATCTCCTTTTTAATGGCCCGTATCTTTTCATTCAAAATATAATGGCGCTGGGTTTTCTGCATCTGGTCTTGAACCCGGCCCGTTATTTTTTGATTCATCTTCTGGATGTCGATCTCTTTTTTGATCAGAGTCATCAACAGCAGAAGTCTTTCAGACAACGGAGTGGTCTCCAAAAGGCGCTGCTTCTCCTCGATTTTAAAATCAAAATGAGGGGGGATCATGTCGGCGAGCTGGGACACATTGGTCACGGATTTGATTTTGTTGGTCAGATCCGGGGATATGTCCTTTTTCAATTTGGCGTACTCGTCAAAACTTTGCAGGATGGATCGCCCGTGCGCTTCGCATTCGGCCAGAGAATCCGGCCGGTCGACAATGGGAGACAAATGCGCCGAGAAAAATTCTTTTTCCTGAACAAACCGTGTGATCTGGGCCCGATGTTTCCCCTCCACAAGGGCTTTCACCGTTCCGTCGGGAAGGCGAAGCAGTTGGAGCACATGGGCGATGACCCCGGTCAGACTGATGTCTGAAACATCGGGATCATCCACGGTCGCTTTTTTCTGGGTGGCCAGAAAAATTCTCTTGTCTTTGTTCATGGCATTGGCCAGGGCGCTCACCGATTTGGCCCGTCCCACAAAGAGAGGGGCGATCATATGCGGGAAGACCACAATGTCCCGCAATGGAAGCAAGGGAAGAATCAAGCCCTGGTTATCCGTTTTTTTTTTATCTAATAAATCGCTCATAATGATATCTTTTTTTTAAATGAACTTAGTCTATCTTTTTATTGTTCCAGCGTCTTTAGTCTTTACGCCTTTTTTCTTTTCTTTTTCTTGCTCTTGTCATAAAGCAGAACCGGGGCTTCGTTGTTCAACAACACATCCGCGCCCACCACGCATTCCTTGACGTCGTCAATGGATGGAATGTCATACATGATGTCCAGCAGACAGTTTTCCATAATCGCCCGCAATCCCCTGGCTCCGGATTTCCGTTTCAAGGCTTTTTGGGCCACGGCGGAAATCGCCCGGTCCGTCAATCTCAAATTGACGCCTTCGATCTCGAACAGTTTTTGAAACTGTTTGATCAACGCGTTTTTCGGCTCTTTTAAAATCCTCACCAAAGAGGCTTCGTTCAGCTCCTCCAGCGTCGCCACAACCGGCAGTCGGCCTAAAAACTCGGGAATCAGACCAAACTTGAGCAGGTCTTCGGGCTCCACCTTTTTAAGGGTGTCGCTTAGTTTCTCTTTGGACTGCTCCTTGACGTCCGCTCCGAATCCCATGGTTTTTTTATTGATCCGTCGCTGTATGATGTGCTCAAGCCCCGAGAATGTGCCGCCGCAGATAAAAAGGATGTTGGATGTGTCGATCCTTAAAAAATCCTGCTGGGGATGTTTGCGCCCGCCCTTGGGGGGAACGCTGGCGGTGGAGCCCTCAATAATTTTCAACAGGGCCTGTTGGACCCCCTCCCCTGAAACATCACGGGTGATGGACGGGTTGTCGGATTTTCTCGCGATTTTTTCAATCTCATCAATATAAATGATGCCGCGCTGGGCTTTCTCCACGTCGTAATCCGCGTTTTGCAACAGAGAAAGAATTATGTTTTCAACATCTTCCCCCACATAACCCGCCTCGGTGAGGCTGGTGGCGTCGGCGATGGCAAAGGGAACCTTCAAAAACTTGGCCAGGGTCTGGGCCAGCAATGTCTTCCCGGATCCCGTGGGGCCGATCAAAAGAACGTTGCTCTTTTGTATTTCAACGTCTTTGCAGTTCACATTGGATTCAAGTCGTTTGTAATGATTGTACACCGCCACCGCCAGGACTTTTTTGGCTCGATCCTGCTCGATGACATAATCGTCGAGCGCTTCTTTGATCTGATGGGGCACAAAATGGGTGTCAAAGATTTTTTCGGGCTCTTCATTTATAATTTCGCCGCACAGCTTGATGCATTCGTCGCATATATAAACAGAGGGTCCGGCGATCAATTTATCCACATCTTTTTGTTCTTTGGCGCAAAATGAGCAGAAAAACGTGTTCTCCTTTTTTTTGTCTTCAGGCACGTTTTAACCCTCCTTTTTTTTGGTTTTTTTCAAATCATCCCGATCCGTGATCACCGTGTCGATCAGGCCGTATTTCACGGCCTCTTCACTCGACATGAAATAATCGCGATCCGTGTCTTTCTTAATCTGTTTCATGTTTTTTCCCGTGTGGGCCATGAGTAGTCTGTTCAAGGATTCCTTCATGCGAATGATCTCATTGGCCTGAATCTCAATATCAGACGCCTGCCCCTGAAAACCGCCCATGGGCTGGTGGATCAAAATCCGGGCGCTGGGAAGCGCGTGTCTCTTTCCTTTGGCGCCCGCCGCCAGAAGAACCGCCCCCATGCTGGCCGCCTGTCCAATGCAGACGGTGCTGACATCCGGCTTGATGTATTGCATGGTGTCATAAATGGCCAAACCGGCCGTCACCGATCCTCCAGGAGAATTGATGTAAAAATTAATATCCTTTTCAGGGTCCTCGGACTCCAGGAAAATAAACTGGGCGATGAGAAGGTTTGCGACGTCGTCATTCACCCCTGAACCCAAAAAGATAATTCGGTCTTTCAGCAGTCTTGAATAGATGTCATACGCCCGTTCTCCCCTGCTGCTCTGGTCGATCACCATTGGTATTAAAGGCAAAGCAAAGACTCCTTATATAATATATTTTAAAATAGTGGCTATGAAATTATGATGATAGCGTCGTAAAAATACGGTCCGCCACGCAGTAAACCCGGTCCCTCTCCAGCGCTTGGTTCGCCTCATCAGTATGCAAAAAACTCTTGTAAACAATCACAAACTTTAATTTGTGTCGTCTTTGAAATCATCCCCAACTTTTTCACTAATCTTGATTTATCGACAGCTCTTAGCTGATCCAACAATATCAATCCTTTTTTTCCTTGGAATACACACTGAATTCTTGTGGGAAAATTGAAGCCTCTCGAAGTCATTGGGGCGACAATAGCTGTTTTTAATGAAGACATTTCATTCGGTGAAATGATAATACAGGGTCTTTTTTTCTTTATTTCGTGACCTTTTGTCGGATCCAATTGAACCAACCATATGTCGAATCTGCTGATTGACTGATTCACCATTCCCAATCCTCATCTTCAAATAGAGGGGCATCCAACCATTCTTGATCCAATTCATCTTCTTTTTGGGTTTTAATACATTTTTCAAATTGTTTTTGCCAACCCTGTCTATGTTTTCGGGCTGGCTTTATTAATAGGCCTTCATCAAGCACCTTAAATTCAAGTTCTTTTTCATCAAGTTGCGCTTGTTTGATGATCACTTTCGGAATTCGCACTCCTTGCGAGTTTCCAATTCTAATTAATGTTGTCATAATACCCCCCTGATTTTGATCATTGTAATTACAATATGATCACGCAAGCGCTTCTTTGTCAAATCAAAATTGTGGGTTTATTGTCAAGGCGAACGCTAACCGGCGAAAAAGGTTGGAGCGACCGATAGGAAGCGAAAACTTTTTGCGTCCGAGTTCAGCTCCGGGTTATATTTTTCTTCCATTTTCAGCCAGTAAATATAGTCATTCCAAGCGTGAACATGCCAATTAATCATTTTCAGAAATCAATCCGTGAGTTTCATATTTTCCGATTTTTATATCTTCTACGGCTTTATTAAGACGATTTTTGTTAATTTTTGATTCTGAAAGATAGGCTGTTTCATTATAAAGGAGAACTTGTGTAGAACCTGTTGGTTGTCTTTTTCCTTGTTCCCATTGGCGAATTGCAGATGGACTTACATTTAATAGTTTGGCAAAAACCGTTTGGCTTAAATGTAGATTTTCTATTATTCCTTTGATTTGGCTGGTTGTAAGCTGAATATCAGGAATTGTAACTCCGAGAGTATTAAATTCTTTTTCAGTAAAAGAGGTTTTTTTTCCAGAATTGACTAAATCTTGAACTGTTTTGCCGATGGCTTTTTTTATTGAATCTCTCATTGTGTGTCCTCAAGATTAAATAAAATTTGTCTTTCAATGAAGTCTGTCATTTTCGTGGTGTCCAGTAGTAACAGATCCTTCCCCAATTTCTTGAAATATTGTAATTCTGTTTTGCTAATATTTGATTTCTCGTTTTTTCCGAAGCCGTAAATTTATTGTCAAGCGACCCCAGGGGAGACTTCAAAAAAAAAGCCTCCCCCGTGATTGGTCAAAAAAATTATAAAGACAAAAAACGACAGGCGCTCACCGCAGACGCGTCTCCGTTATCTTTTTTTCTATTCCTGATTTTCCGAAACCTGATCATGCTCAACCTCTTCAATGGCTCCATGATCAATGATAAGCTTTAACGCGTTTTTTTCAAGTAGGGTCTGTTTAAAAAATCCCATGCCCTTGGCGTTCTTCATGTATTCGGATTTGACCTGATCCATTGAAAATCCAATGTTTTCAGCCATTTCAGCGAATCCCTTATCCATGTCTTCGTCCGAAACCTCAAGTTTTTCCTGCTCGACTATTTTGTTTAACAGCAAAAAACGACGCACTTTTTTACGGGCCGTGTCCCTGTATTTTTCCGAAAGGCTTTCGCGTGTCACGCCCGCGTCCTCAAAGGAAACATTCTGGTCGGCAAAGCTTCGCTCCACCTCCTGGATGATGTTGTCCAGCTCATTTTCAACGCTTGCATCCGGCAGTTCAAAGGATGATCTTTCTATCAGCGCCTTGAAGACCTCCTCGCTCACCTCCTGCTCCGTCCGTTTTTCATAGCCTTTGGACAGATTGTCAGAGATTTGGGCCTTAAGCTCGTCCAGGGTTTTAAAATCGCCAAAATTTTTCACAAAATCGTCATTGATTTCAGGAAGAATCTGTTTTCTGATCTCATTGAGCGTCACGCGAAACAGAATATCAACCCCGGCGAGATTTTCGTTTTCGTAATCCGCCGGAAAGGATATCTCAATCTCCCGGCTCTCACCGGGCGTCATGCCGATCATTTTTTCCTCGAACTCTTTGGCGATTTTTTTCTCGCCCATCTTGCAGGTGTAGTTTTCCGTTTTTTGCGTCTCGGAAAACGGCTGCCCATCTTTGAATCCCTCATAATCAATGATGGCGATGTCATCGTCTTGCAGGGGCCGATCTTCCTCGACCTTCACGGTTTGGGAGACGTGTTTCTGAAGCATGGCCAGCTGAGTGTCAAGTTCCACGTCGGTGACCTTGTAAATGTTTTTCGTAATCGCCAGACCCTTAAAATCAATGTCCGCAATCTCTGGAAAGACATCCACTGTGGCGTCAAAGGCGTAGGCTTCATCCTCATTGAGCGCCGGCGGGTCTATTTGGTGAACCCCGGCCACCTTCAGGCCGGTCTCTGTAAACGCCTCGGACATGGCCTGATTGATGAGATCCGACGACACCTGGTCCTCCACCTTCTTTTTATAGACGCTTTTCAGCACCGATTTCGGGGTTTTGCCTGGGCGAAATCCTTTCATTTTAACCGTCTGTTTCAAAGAATCATAGGCCGCGTCAACCTCCTGGGCCACTTTTTCTTTGGGGATTTCGATGTGCAGAATCTTTTTTACCGAGCTTTTGTCTTCAACATTGACTTGCATGACATTCCTTTCGGGCATTTATTTTTATATATATAATGGTGCGAGAGGGGAGATTTGAACTCCCATCCTGTTGCCAGGGCTGGATCCTAAGTCCAGTGCGTCTGCCAATTTCGCCACTCTCGCGATCTAAACGACGTCTAAATTTAAGGACTCGCTGAAAAATAATCTTTATGGTCTGTTTTGTCAAGATCAATCAAAAAATGACGCGACAAAACAGGCGGTTGAATTTTTAAGAGCGCCTGACGCCGTCATGCTCCATTTTTCCGCCTCCTGAAAAACAGGGCCGCGCCCACAATGGCAAAATTAATCGCGGCCGTTCCCAAAAGACCGATCACAGATTGGGGAGAGGAATATTTTTCAGCGTAAACATACAGGCACACGTTGGCCAGACCAAACAGAATCCAGGCGGGGACGCTGACCCCCTCCGCCTTTTTCTCACGGACGATCTTCATCAGCTGCAGCCCGGCGGCGACCGGCAAAATAACGCTCGGTATCCAACCGGCCAGCTCCACAAAAAAAGGCGACGGGTGTCCCATTTTTTTTATTTCATCTCCGTTTTTTAAAAAAAAGTTTTTCACATGTCGGGCCGCGCGTTTGATTCAAAGTCTTTTTCGCCCTCGCCCGACGCCTCCCCCATAAAGAAGGATTTCTTGCTGTTTTATCAATATGCGCGCCCATTGTAAAGCCTGAATCTTTCTTTTCCGCCGTCTAAAGAAACGCGGCGAAACGTCGCCGATTTGACAAAAAAAGAGTCATGTTTATTTTTGGCAAAGAAATCAGACGTCGGATTTTCAAACGACCCTTTTTGATCAAACAACCAAACGCGGGGATATGATCCCCTGAAACGGACCTTGCTTAAAAAAAGGGGGCCATTCAAATCCGGCTTGTTTTTATATGACAGTAAAAAACCATTTCGACCCATGCCAATCGAAAAAGGGGGACGATGATGCGCTCCGACAAATTAACCATAAAATCACAGAAATTAATTGAAGACGCCAAAAATCTGGCGACGGAAAACAACCATCAAGGGATTGAGCCGGAGCATCTTCTGGCCGCCATGCTCAACCCAAAAAAGTCGGTGGCGCGATCCATACTCACCAAAATGGGGGCCTCCCCGGACGACGTGGTCCGGAAGGCATCCCAGGCCATCGACCATATCCCCAAAGTCAGCGGCGCCGGGATGAATCAAATCTATATTTCCCCGGCCGCCAAAACCGTCTTGGAAAGCGCCTTTGACGAGGCCTCCCGGATGAAGGACGAGTTTGTGAGCATTGAGCATATTTTCATCGCCCTGGCCGATGGAAAGGGCGCCGCCGGGGCGTTGCTCAAACAAAGCGGCGTCACAAAAGACGGCGTGTTAAAAGCGCTGCTTGACATTCGGGGGAACCAGCGGATCACCGACCCGGAGCCGGAAGAAAAGTACCAGGCCCTGGAAAAATTCAGCCGGGATCTCACGGAGTTGGCCCGGCAGGGAAAACTCGACCCGGTCATCGGACGGGACGAAGAGATCCGGCGCGTGGTTCAGGTGTTGTCCCGCCGCCGAAAAAACAACCCGGTTCTCATCGGAGAGCCCGGCGTGGGAAAAACCGCCATTGTGGAGGGCCTGGCCCAACGCATGGTGGAAGGCGATGTGTCGGGAACATTAAAAAACAGACGGCTGGTCTCCCTGGACATCGGCGCCTTGATCGCCGGAGCCAAGTACAGGGGCCAGTTTGAGGACCGGCTCAAAGCCGTTTTAAAAGAGGTGGAAAACTCGGATGGCGACATCGTCATGTTCATCGACGAGCTTCACACTCTGGTGGGCGCGGGCGCGAGCCAGGGCTCCATGGACGCGTCAAACATGCTGAAACCCGCCCTGGCCCGCGGAACCCTCCGGTGCGTGGGCGCCACCACTCTGGGCGAATACAAAAAATACATCGAAAAAGACCCGGCCCTTGAACGGCGCTTCCAGCCGGTGATGGCGCTTGAGCCGAGCGTGGAAGAGACGGTCTCCATACTCAGAGGGTTAAAGGAAAAATACGAAATTCACCACGGCGTCAGGATCAAGGATTCGGCCATCATGGCCGCCGCCTCCCTGTCCCATCGGTATATTTCAGACCGATTTCTTCCAGACAAAGCCATCGACCTGATTGACGAATGCGCCTCCAGACTGCGAATCGAAATCGACAGCATGCCGGCTGAAATTGATGAGATTCAGCGTCGGATCACCCAGGCTGAAATTGAGCGGGAAGCGTTGAAAAAAGAGAGCGACCCGGCGTCGATGGAGCGCCTGTCCAAACTCAATGCGGATCTGTCTGAAATGAAAGAGGAGATGCTTGAGCTTAAAGCGCGATGGAAAAATGAAAAAGAGGTCATCCAGAAGGTCAGCGGAATAAAGGAGGAGCTTGAAGCCAAAGGGATTTTAGAACAGCAGGCCCAAAGAGACGGGGATCTGGCCAGAGTGGCCGAAATCCGGTATGGGGAAATCGCGGATCTGAACCTCCGGCTGGAGCAGGCCAGAACATCGCTGGCCGACATTCAAAAAACAAGCCCGATGTTAAAAGAAGAGGTGGACAGCGAAGATATCGCCGAAGTCATATCCAGATGGACGGGAATACCGATCAACCATATGCTTGAGGAGGAGAAAGAAAAACTGCTCCAGATGGAGAGTCGGCTGGAAAAACGGGTCGTCGGCCAAGCCCAGGCCATCGAGGCGATTTCAAACGCCGTGAGACGGAGCCGATCCGGGCTTCAAGACCCCAACCGCCCGGTGGGATCATTTATATTCATGGGGCCCACCGGAGTGGGAAAGACCGAGCTGGCCAAGGCGCTGGCGGATTTTATTTTCAACAGCGACCAGGAGGTGGTCCGGGTGGACATGTCGGAATACATGGAAAAACACGCCGTCTCCCGGCTGATTGGCGCGCCCCCCGGATACGTGGGATACGAAGAGGGAGGACACCTCGCCGAATCCATCCGAAGACGCCCGTATTCCGTCATCCTGTTCGATGAAATTGAAAAAGCGCATCCCGATGTGTTTAATATTCTGCTCCAGATATTGGACGACGGACGCCTCACCGACGGCCAGGGACGGACCGTGGATTTTAAAAACACGATCATTATCATGACCTCCAATGTCGGAAGCCGATGGATACAGGAGTTTGGGATATCCGACCCCGAAGAGATGGAAAAAAGGGTCATGAAAGACCTGCGGACCACCTTCAAACCCGAATTTTTAAACCGGGTGGACGAGACCATTCTGTTCCACAATCTGACCCAGGATCAGATTGCCTCCATCGTCGATATCCAGATGAAACGACTTCAAAAACGGCTGGATGATCAGAAATTGGCCATTGAACTCACGCCCCAGGGACGGGATTTTCTGGCGGCGGAGGGTCACGACCCCGCGTATGGGGCTCGTCCCTTGAAACGGGCCATTCGCGCCCACATTGAAAATCCCCTTTCCATGGAAATTTTGAAAGGCGCCATCCCCGAAGGAAGCGTCATCGTCGCCGACGCCGAGATGGGCAAAATGGTCTTTAAGATAAAATAACGACTCTTTTCTTGACATGGCAAACCAAAACCTATAGAACGTTCAAGGCCTTAAAAAAAAGATTCCCTTCTCAGAATCTTTTTTTTTGGGCGTTGCAAAAAAAATAAACTTTTTTGATAAAAATATCCAAAGAGCCGGGCGAGTCTGTGAAATATCCAATTAAATAATAGAAATGGGCGAATGGGGAGCAAAAAAATAACCATTCAACGACCCTTCCACTCCATCAGAATTCGCTATTGACCAGGAACCAAGACTGCTTAAATTTTTTATGCCAAAAAAGAAAAAGAAACGAATAGACGATTTTTACAAGCTGTTTTCATGGGACGACCAGGTGTTGATCCTGATTGACGCCGACCCTGACGCCATTGCAAGCGCCATGGCGTTGAAGCGGCTCTTGTGGAGAAAAACCGCCCATGTGGCCATTTCAAACATCAATGTGATCAAGCGCCCCGACAATGTGGCCATGGTGCGGTTGCTGAATCTGCAACTCATTCCCTTAAACAAAATCGACAAAGAAAGATACACCAAATTTGTTCTTCTGGATTCCCAGCCCAGCCATAAAGAGGCCTTTGAAAAAATTCCATTCGATGTGATCATCGACCATCATCCCGACACAAAACCCGAGGCTTCCTTTGTGGACATCAGACCCGAATATGGCGCCACCGCCAGCATGATGACCGAATACCTGAAAGCCGCCAAAATAAAGCCCGCCGCCAAACTGGCCACCGGTCTGTTTCACGCCATAAAAACAGACACCAACAACTTTGCAGGAAAGGCCATGATCGAAGATGTCAAGGCGTTTCAATACCTTTTCAAATTCGTCAATATCCACCTGTCCAAACGGATTGAGCAAGGCGAGATGAGGGCGGATTTCATAAAGTTTTTCAAACTGGCCTTAGATGGAATGCAACGACGGAAAGGAAGGGTATTCTCCCACCTGGGACGGGTGCCCAGCCCCGATGTTTGCGTTCTGGTGGCCGATTTTTTCATGAAAATAGATTCTGTGAACTGGAGCATCGTCTCGGGAATATACCAGAAAAAACTGGTCATTATTTTCAGAAACGACGGGGTTCGGAAAAACGCCGGAAAGGTGGCTTCTGAAAGTTTTGGAGACATCGGTTCGGCCGGGGGGCATAAAAACATGGCCCGGGCCGAAATTCCCCTTTCCGCGTTTAAAGATATTTTTAACGGCGAAACTGAAAAAAAAGTCCAGCAGTGGATCAAGAGCAAAGTGACCCAAAGAGCCGGATCGAAATAACCCCCTTTTTTTTAAAAAAACCGGAATGAAACCAACCGCCCTGACCATAAAAATTCTGGGATCCGGAACCTGCGTCCCCTCCCTTGAGCGGCGTTCGTGTTCGGTTTTCGTCGAAACCAACCAGGCGAAACTCCTTTTCGACATCGGCCCCGGCGTCATGATCCGACTCCTTGAAACCGGCGCCTCCATTTTTGACGTTTCCCACATCTTTTTAAGCCATTTTCACCCGGATCACTGCGCCGAGCTGGTCCCGTTTCTGTTCGCCACAAAATATCCCGACGACTCAAAGCGAAAAAAAACCCTTTCCCTGATCGCCGGGGCCGGGTTCAAATTATTTTACAAAAACCTTCAGCGCGCCTGGGGCGACTGGATGGAGCCAGCCCCTGGTTTCGTGGAGATCATTGAGGTGGACAACCAGGGCTTTGATGGCCGCCCGTTCGACGGATTCACCCTGAAATCGGCCCCGGTCCGCCACCGGGAAGAGAGCGTGGCGTTTAAAATTTCCCACCCGTCGGGAAAATCCATGGTCTATTCCGGAGACACGGACATCAGCGAAAACTTGGTCCGGCTGTCCAAAAACGCCGACATTCTGATCTGCGAATCCGCATTGCCGGACGGCCTCAAAGTCGATGGCCACCTGACGCCTTCTCTGGCCGGAGAGATGGCGAGCCGAGCCGGGGTAAAAACGCTTGTCCTGACCCATTTATACCCTGAATGCGACCGCGTGGACATCAAAAAAGAGGCCCAAAAAACTTGGGACGGACCCATTATCATCGCAAAAGACCTTATGGAGCTTGCCTTATGAAATATTACCCGATCAATCTGGACGTCAGAGACCGAAACTGCCTGGTGATCGGCGGCGGCCGCGTGGGACGACGAAAAGTCGCCACCCTTATGGAATGCGGCGCCCGAATCACGGTGGTCAGCCTTGACGCAAACGACGCCATTTGCGCGCTGGCCAAGGAAAACCGCGTGGTCCTTAAAAAACGGGGCTACGTCGAATCTGATCTGGAGGGAATCTTTCTGGTCATGGGCGCCACCGATGACGAGGATTTGAACCGGAGAATCCATGCCGACGCCTCCAGGCGAAACATCCTGTGCAATATTGCGGATCGCCCTGAAATTTGCGATTTTATTCTCCCGGCCATTGTGAAACGGGGGGATCTGTCCATCGCCATATCCACTTCAGGGAAAAGCCCGGCCTTTGCCAAACATCTCAAAGACCAGATGGAGGCCGACATCGGAGATGAATACGCCATATTCCTGGAGCTGATGGGGGCGATTCGAACGAAGCTTTTGTGCGAGGCCCATGAGCCGGAGGTCCACAAGCCTCTGTTTAACCGCCTGATCTCAGGGGGTCTGGTCGCCATGATCAAAGAGGAAAAAACAAAAGAAATCAATCGACTCCTTGAAACGACTCTGGGTTGTGGGTATGACTATGCGTCGCTGATGGGAGGGTGATGGGAGGGCGATGGTGATGGGAGGGTGACGGCGCCAAAAAAAAACCGCCGGGCCTTGCGTTGAAATTTCAGAGTTCGCTGAAAATGGCACATTATTTTTCAGAGAGCCTTCAGCCATTCTTTAAATAGCCTTCAGCTCTTTTTTAGAGAGCCTTCAGCCCTTCTTTAGATAGCCTTCAGCCCTTCTTTAGATAGCCTTCAGCTATTTTTTAAATAGCCTTCAGCTTTTTTTCAAATACCCTTCAGCCCTTTTTCAGTTTCAACGCCTCCTGATAAACCGCCTTTTTGGAAAGGCCCAGGCGCGCGGATATCTCCTTTGAAATCTCGGAAATTTTCGCGTCACTGTCTTTCATGGCCGCCCTCAATTCATCCCTGAGACTCTCCACGGAGACGGCCTCATCGGTTTGCCGCCCCACCACAATCAGGACGCACTCCCCTTTTATGGAGACGCGTTGTTCTAAATTTTCCACAATGCCCGAAAGGGGGCCCCGGACAAACTCTTCGTGCATCTTGGTCATCTCCCGGCCCAGCGCCGCCTCTCTGTCTCCCATGATCTCCATGATCTGTTTTGCGAGGGACAAAATCCGCCGGGGGGATTCGTAAAAAATCAGGGTTTCGGGATAACCGGAGAGCTCGGTCAGCCTTTTTTCACGTTTGGAGGCCTTGCGGGGGCAAAAGCCTTGGAAGAGAAACGAATCCGACGAAAGGCCCGAGGCGCTCAGGGCCGATATGGCGGCCGAGGCGCCGGGGATGGGGACCACGGCGACGCCCTTTTCAATGGCCGCTTTGATCAGATAGCTCCCTGGATCGGAGACTACGGGGGAACCCGCGTCAGAGACCAGGGCGATGGAGGCGCCGGACAATAATTTTTCAATCAATCCGGGGGTCCGGTTTTTTTCGTTGTGTTCATGGCACGAGATCAGACGGCCGTCGATGCCGTGATGTTTCAAGAGACCGCCGGTGTGTCGGGTGTCTTCGGCCGCGATATAATCGACGCTCTTTAAGGTTTTCACGGCCCTTAAGGAGATATCGTCCATATTCCCAATGGGCGTGGCCACGATGTACAATGTGCCTTCATGCTCTGCCCGGCTCTGTTCGGCGTGTTTTGAATTCATTTTTTTTCGTTTTTTTTCTTTGGCTATTCTTGTTTTTCCTGCGGATGCCGGTTTTATTTTTCCTGCGGATGCTGGTTTTGTTTTCCTGCGGAAGCTGGTTTCCTTTTCCTGCGGATGCCGGTTTCCCTTTCCTGCGGATGCCGGCTCCACGGCCCCACAGCCCCGTAATTAAGCCTCTTCCTTCAACCCCCCGGGCCCCGTCCGTCAGCCGTAGGCCAGCTCAAAGGCGTTTTTGATGATCTCGATTTGATCACCGCCATCGCCGGAATAGATGGCCACCACGTCGAATCTCGCCTTGGCCCCCATCTTTTTCTTATCTTTCAAATATTTAAGAGCGGACATGGATATCTTGACCTGTTTTCTCCGGTCCACGGCCCATTTGGGATTTCCGTACTGGCCCGAACTCCGGGTCTTGACCTCCACAAAGACGATGGCGCCTTGATCCATCGCGATGATGTCGATCTCCCCCATGGGGGTCCGGTAATTTTTTTCCAGTATCCGGAACCCTCTTTTTTTCAGGGCCTTGACCGCGATCTCCTCCCCTCTTTTTCCCAATTTCTGACGTTGGTTCAACATGGCGCGCCATCCATTTTCAAGTGAGTCTTAAATGTGATAAACTCGTAAAAAGTAAAGTTATGTTGGGTTTCGTCCCTCAACCCAACCTACAAGTGACCGTAATTAATTAGCATCCAAACTAAACGCTATTGTGTCTGCTTGCGAATCCAAATTTTATTTTTTTACCACGCCATCAAATGTGGATGGCCCCCAGCGTCCTTTGGGCCGCCTCAATGGTCTGATCAATATCCTCGTCGGAATGGGCCGCCGAGACAAACAGCGCCTCAAACTGGGAGGGAGGAAGATACACCCCGTTTTCCATCATGCCCCTGTGCCATGCCGCAAAGCGATCCAGATCGCAGGTTTTGGCGTCATCGTAATTTGCCACGTCGCTTTGATCCGTAAAGAAAAAACCCAGCATGGACCCGGCCTGTTGGGTCACGACGGAAACGCCGGCCTCTTTCGCCGCCGCTTCAAGCCCCTGGATCAATCGTCTGGAAGACGCGGCAAGGCCATCGTAAAAACCGGGCGCCGTCAGCGCGTCCAGAGTCGCGATTCCCGCGGCCATGGCCGCCGGGTTGCCGGACAGGGTTCCCGCCTGATAGACCGGGCCGCTGGGCGCCACGCGCTCCATGATCTCCCGTCTTCCGCCGTAGGCGCCCACGGGCAGGCCCCCGCCGATGATTTTTCCCAGGCAGGTCAAATCCGGATGAATTCCATACACCGATTGCGCGCCGCCCCAGGCCACGCGGAACCCGGTCATGACCTCGTCAAAAATAAGAAGGCTCCCGCATTTTTCCGTCTCCTCCCTTAACCCTTCGAGAAAACCGGGAAGGGGCGGAATCAGACCCATATTTCCGGCCACCGGCTCCACAATGACGCAGGCGACATCGCCTCCCCGCTCATTTAAAACCGCTTTCACGGCGTCCAGGTCGTTGTAGGGAAGGGAAATGGTGTGGGCCACAAAGGCGTCCGGCACCCCCGGACTTCCGGGAATGCCAAGGGTCGCCACCCCGGAGCCGGCCTCCACCAGCAGGGAGTCCCCATGACCGTGGTAGCACCCGTCGAATTTGATGATATCCGCCCGGCCGGTAAACCCGCGAGCCAGACGGATGGCGCTCATGGTCGCCTCGGTGCCCGAGTTGACCATGCGAACCATGTCCATCGAAGCGATGGCGTCGGTGATCCGCTCGGCCATGATGATTTCCAGTCGGGTGGGGGCGCCAAAGCTGGCCCCTTTTTTAATGGCGTCAAAGGTCGCTTCCATCACGCCGGGATGCCCATGCCCGAGTATCATGGGACCCCATGAACCGATGTAGTCGATGTAAACGTTCCCGTCGGCGTCCGTGATTTTCGAGCCTTTGGCGCTTTCAATGAAGACCGGGTCGCCCCCCACGGATTTGCACGCCCGCACCGGGCTGTTCACTCCGCCTGGAATCAGAGCGGAGGCTTGTTTGAAAAGGGTGTTCGATTGATCTGTTTTCATTTTTTTTTCATCCTTTGTTTCATAAAAAATCGCCGCTGGCTTTATCTCGCCATCGGTTTTGATCATGCTGCGGGTTTGATCAAAAACCGTTGCGGGCAAAGCGCCTGTCTGGACTGGGGATCAAAATCACGGCGCGGCTCGTTTCCCATTTATTCTTTGTTTTCCGTCAAATGGGTCGCGTTCTTTTTTCAAAATACTTGAGCGCGGCGGTCACCATCTGCCGTTGTTCTTCCGATGGCAAATCTTCCACAAAAAATTCCTGAAACTTTTCTATCATATGCCTTCCCAGGCATGAATATTCGCGGTCCGGAGCCTCGGAATTCATAAGCTTTTTCAGGATGGTCTTAAATGCCAATTCAAGGGCGTCAATAAAAAATTTACGGGAACTCAACGCCCCGCTGTTTTGTTCTTTTTTTTGGCAAAGAATATCCACCTGGTCGCGGATGCCGTTCTTGAATCCGTCGATCCGTTTTTTCCGGTCTATATTCAGGCTTTCGCGGTCCAACCCGCATATCTCGACTGTGGCGCCTCCCTGGTCTGTTTTTGCGCAAATCGTCCCGTCGCTTAAAAAATCAAAATGCTCTTCACAGTCGTCCAGTTCAGGATTCAAAAGCAATGGCTGTTCATCCATAAACGAATCTGAATCCGCCTTCCATTGCGCTCGGTCAATTTGGGGTCGCGTCACCCGTTGGCCTTCAATGGGAAAATGGTTGGATTTTTTTTGATTGCAATTCGGGCAACACAAGACCAGATTGCTCCATTCATACGCCAGCCAGTAATAACCGTCGTGGCCGTCGTCTTCCTTCACCGAGCCTTTGGGCCTGAAATGATCGATTTGCAAAAAAGCTCCCGCGTCAACCTTGCATTCGCAATAAGCACATTTGCCTCTATAACTATTTCGGAGCGTTTCTTTTACCGAGTCATGGGAATAAAAATGCCTGGAAAAATCATGCCCTCTTCCTTCGCGCAACAACTCTTCCCGTTTTCTTTCAGCTCCCGGAGTTTTCAGCCCGGCAGGAATATCATTGAAATCTTTGCTCGCTTTAATCATGATTCATCATCGCCCGAATCAAAAAATTCCCGTGGAAACCGCCTTCCTTTTTTGGCGCATTCCTCCAACCGTTGATCCCGGTCCTGTTGGCGCTGAATCTCTTGGAAGCTGTCATCGGTCCAGACTTTGGAAAAATCCTTGTTTTGATCGCTGACAATGGATTCAAGCCCAAACAGAGGAGAGGTTAAAATAGCGTTTGGCAAAAGATTCGCCATGTCGATATCTATCTTTTCCACCCGGGTCCCGCGTAGGGTGTCTCTGGAGGCTTTAAGAAATATAGACCCTTCGGGCGCTCCCATCAGGGGGATGACGCTGTGTGTGCTGGCGATAAACTGCGCATTGGGAAACGCCGTTGACAACAAACCGGGGAATTTTATCTGCCATTTGGGATGGAGGTGGGCGTCCAGCTCATCAATGAGGACGATTCCTTCAAGGTCTTTTGGGTCGACTATTTCAGGCTGCGCCTCAAACAGACGGATCAGAAGGTCTCCGATCATGGCGATGATGCTTTTGTGGCCGGCGGACAGATGACGCCAGGGAACCCTGTGCCCTTTTTCCGTGTAAAAAACCGATGGGCCTTCAATCTCCATGTCGGACACATGGGGCATGAGGGTCACAAGCAAGGCCCTGACCTTTGCCATGCGACGCTTGATATTGAATTTCTCATCCCCTTGTTTGATCTCCGCCTCATGTTTTTGGTCTTTGAGCCAGCGCTCAATATTTCGCAGATTCCCTTTTTGGCGCAACAGATTATACACCGGCCCCGCGCTGTCCAGCTCTTCGATTCGGGTGTCTTCGGCGTGGATGTCCATGCGCGACGGGCCGTAGGCGCATACATTTTTTGAGGATTTTCCATTTTCGTCACCCTCCGGAGAAATCGCCATTTTCCAGTGATCCTGCTCCCAGTAAAAATGGCGCAGACAGGGCGCCCCGTGATGCTGAATTTCCGTGTCTATTTTGCAATCCCTGTCAATGCCTTTCAGTAGATTCTCGGCGTCGGCCGTTCCATGAAGGCCGATGGCCAGGGCCTGGAGCAGGGATGTTTTGCCGTCCCCATTTTCGCCGGTGATAAAAACCCAGGGGCCGTCTATGGGAATTTCCTCAATTCCTGTGCGGGAAATGCATTGGAAATTTTTTATTTGAAACTGTTTCAGGGTGTGCGGCAGAGGCCGGGCGGTGGGGGCCTGTTTCACATCAAGAAAAAGTTTGGTTATCAGAGGCGGCTCCGGGGCGAAGACAAGTTCATCAAATTTTTTAACAATCCCGTTGAACCGCTCTTTGTGTTCAGGATGGTTTCGCAGGGGATCAAAGGCGGACTCGGCGTCTATGCTATTTTCACCAGCGCGAAAATGTATTTGTCTGTAACTTTCACTCAATTTTGGCGAGTCAATGATTTCTTCCAACTCGAAAAGAGCGGCGGAATGGTTGCCTTGGATGCTTTCAGAACATGCGATGTTATACCCTCCCAAAAAATCATCCGGGTTTAAATCCGAAACCATTCTAAAATAGGCTTTGGCCTTGTCATAATTTCCTGCTTCATATTCAATGATCCCAAGCACATTATAGCCGCCAAACCATTCCGGGGCTTTTGAGACGCAGAATTCCGCCTCCCGGCGAGCGGCCTCATAATCGCCCTGAATCCACAAATAATCAGCAATGGCCCGTGACAAAGGCGGATTGTCAGGGTCTTCTCTTCGCCTCATCAGCCAGGAATTCACACGCTCAGGATATTTCTCTTTATCCCTTGGCTCCATTTCGATCCTCAGAAATCCCCCGGATATGTCGTCCTGATCCAGGATCCTGTAATGCTCAAAATGTTGAGCGGCCGATATGGACAGGATATTTTTTTCCGCGTCGGGATTGACGGTGATGGTCTGGGGAGATGGACCCAAAAAGCGATTATTAAAAAATATGGAGCAATTTTCAGGAACGACCTTGACCGTCAGGGTCTTGCGGGTCTGTTTCAGGTATTCATATTCCTCCACATCCTCCCGGCTTCTGATGTGGAGTTCGGGGAAAAAATCTTCAAACGATGGCGTCTGCCTTGCGGAGGGGACCCATGCCGCCAATTTTTCCCTTACCTCAGGCAGGTCCTCGGGATCGTATGAAAAAAGACGAATATGGGAAAACCCTTTGCCGGGCTGGCGGCCTTTTTCCAGCATCATGATCACTTTTTTCTTTGCGGCATGGGCCAGCCCCAGCTCGTACATCACGGCCGGGTCTTCGTCGGTGATCACGGCGATGATCATATCCGCATTGACGATCCGCTCCCGCACTCCCCCCATGACGGCGCCGCAGTCCGGCGCGATATCTCCCCCGCGAAACGCCTCCATTCTGTTTTGCTCAATGGCGGGTTTGATTGCCGCGTCCCACAGGTTTAAAAATTTTTTGGCGGGAGGAATCAATACAAAGCAAAAGGGGTGATGGTCTGATTTTTTTTTCATGATCTGTTCTCCCATATCAACAAGCCGGGACGTTCATTCGGTTTTATTTTATCTGAAATAGTTATCATCATGATTGATACGCTCGTAAAAAGTAAAGATAGGTTGGGTTGCTTCGCTTAACCCAACCTACAAGTAACCGTAATTAATCATCATCTGAATTATGAAATGTTGTGTCTGGTTGCAAATCCCATTTTTTACGAACGTATCATTATGATGGTTTCATAAAAAATCGCCACTGGCAAAACATACCCTCAGGATGGGGGTCCGGCGGGGCAAACAGGCATTCCACGCCGATTCTTTGGTCGATGGCCGCGGCAAAGCTTTGAAATTCCCGGCGATGCATCTCTTTGCAGACGTACTCCCCAATCCCCCGGTCGATTCGGGCCCTCTGGGTGGGGCACTCCGGCACGGAGAGGATCAGTTCATCGTCTTTTTCTTCAATCTCATATCCGACGATAATGCTCCAGGGAAAAAGATTCAGGGCCTTGACAAAGCCGGCCAGCCCTTTTTCCCGGATGCCAAATCGGGCGATGAGGTCCTTGGCCGCCATTCCCCCCACCCGGTCCCACACGTCCGCGTTGATGGCCTCGGCTGTGGGCTGGTCAAATTTTTCCGCGATATTGATAAACCAGAAGGCGTCCATCACCCGGTAATGTTTGATGAAAAAGGCGATGTATTCCCTGAGCTGATCTTCGTCCATCTGTTGAAAAATGGTCATGTCCATCCATCACTCCTTTTTTATGAAAACCCATTTCAAGCGCGGGTTCGGTTAAACGGGGGGCGCGGTTACACAAACGCTCTAATTCAGCCCGATGTTCCAGTTCCACATTCCGGGCCGTTCCATGATCTTGATCTGTTTTGGAACCGGCTCATAAAAAACCGCGGTCATCCGGTATCCCGCCTTTTCAAGGAGTCTCTTTTTTGAGCGTATATCGAGCCTCCAGTTTGGAAAAACCCAGTGGTTCGGGCCATTTTTCGCCACCCAGGCGCCCTCGTTTTTCGGGCTGAAAAAAGGCGTTTCCATCGTCAAGCGTTCCGACACGTTTCGGGAAACGCACAGCGGCCAACTCCCATAAATGACGATTCCCAACGGAATCCGGCAAAGGGATGGCAAGCTGAGGAAATCGCCGCCGGAAAGCTCGGGGCTGACAATGACCCCTGAAAAGCCAAACTCCGCCGCCGTCTGAATGGCCAGGGGGTTGGACAGATTGCAAAACGGCCCGGCCCACAGATTCAATGATTTCATTTTGGGAAACAGGGCCAGTTGCCAGGGCGCGTTTAGCACAAAGTGGGTAAACCCTTTTTTTAAAATCGTTTCGATGGCGGTTTGGATATTCCCTTGATCTCCCGGCCATATGACCGGGGGAAGCCACCACCAGGGGGTGGGCGCGGGACCGCTGTTTCGGGGCCCGGACCTTTTTTTTCTCTTTTTCGAGGGACTGGTTTTAACGTTCTCGTTTTTAACGCTCTCGGATTTAGCATCCCCGGATTTGCTATTTATGGATTTGCTATTTATATTTTTACTATTTATGTTTTTTTTGGCAAAAGAAAAAAACGAATCCAGGCCCGCGCCATCTTCAGGAATCCAGAAACCGACCGGCGATCCGCCCACGGGTCCTCCGGGAAGCTCTCGGTGAACCGCCACCTCAAACGACTCTTGTTGCTTCAACTCTTTTTTATGCAACGACAGGGAAAAGTCATCCGGCGACGGCGCTATGGACTGGGAGGATTTGATTTTTTTCCCCAGCTCCGCGATCATCTCGGCCAGCGCCTTTTCCCGCCGGTCCACCAGAAACACCGGCACGCTTTTTGACGTCCCTTTTCCCGGCGCGGTTTTTAAAAAAAGTTTGCCCTGTTTGGGAACATATTTTTTCACATGGATGACGCTGTGCCAGGATTCATCCTCATACCCGGCCCGAAGAATGTCCCCGGCCATCAGGTCCGTCCGGGGCGCCAAAAACATATTTTTGGCGCTCCCCTTGGTCCGTCCCACAAACAGGCCGGACCCGGTTTGCCCCTCATGGTCAATGGGATTGTAGGGTCGGTGGGGAAGGAAAAAATAGTGGGTTCCGACTCGGCCCAGGGAATAATCCAGCAGGCGCCCGGCCTCTTTGACCGCCTGGGAGTCGGAGGAGTGATCCCTTAAAATCCGGTGGGCCTTTGTGGTGTAAAAGACATAATGGGGGCCTTTTTTCCGGCCTTCGATTTTCCATGCGCGGATGTTTTGGATGTTCAGCAACACCTTGACCAGAACATCCAAAGACAGATCCCTCAAGGAAAAATGTTTGGCCTTTTCAGAACCCTGGCGATAGATCCTTCGACAGGGCTGAACGCATCGGCCCCGCAATCCGCTTTTGCCCCCCATGTAGCTGCTCCAGTAGCATCTCCCGGACACGGCGTAGCACAACGCGCCCTGGGTAAAGACCTCCAGGCTCAATCCTTTGGGGCATGCCGCAGCCATCTGTTTGATCTCATCAATGTTCAGCTCGCGGGGAATCACCACCCGGGTGATCCCGAATTTTTCTGAAAGCATCCCCAGCGCCGCCGGGAAGGTCACATTGGCCAGGGTGGACAGATGAATCTCACCGGAAAACCCGGCGTCCCGGACCAGAGGCAGCAGGCCGATGTCGGCCACAATGAGCGCGTCGGGCCGGACATGCCGCTCCAGTCGCTGAATATACGCGCCCGCCTGACTCAACTCTTCCGGCCTTAAAATGGAGTTGAAGGCGATGTAAACCTTGACGTTGTTTTCATGGGCCAGGTTCGTGAGATCCGCCAGCTCATGGAGCCTGAAATTTTTGGCGGCCATGCGCGCTGAAAATTTTTCCAGCCCGCAATAGATGGCGTCGGCGCCGCCGGCCATGGCCGCCAAAAACGAATCCCTCTCTCCGGCGGGAGACAGGATCAACGGCGGCGTCGGTTTGAAATCATCCATAAAAAATCTACCTCCCGGCTTCCAGCTCGGCCATGATGCGGTTGAAAATATCCCCGGCCGGACCCGTGATGATAAAATCACTGACCTCGCCGGTCAAGGGCGTTTCTTCCATATTGATCTCCACGACCATGGCGTTGTTTTCACTCGCGATCACCGGCATCATGGCGGCGGGATGCACAATGGCCGACGTTCCCACCACCAGCATGACATCGCAAGACGCCGCCAGCCGTCTGGACCGCGACAGATGATCCGGGGGAATCATTTCCCCAAAAAAAACACAGTCCGGCCGGAATATTCCCCCGCAGTCGCACCGGGGGGGAAGTCGCGTCACGTCCATGTCGGACGCCGCTGTTTTTCGGCCGCAGTCCAGGCAATAATGCCACGCAAAGCTGCCGTGAAATTCAATGACATCCAAATTTCCCGCCGCCTGATGGAGGCCGTCGATGTTTTGGGTGATGATGGATTTAAGCATTCCCATCTTCTCCAGCCTGGCCAGCCCCAGGTGAGCGTCGTTGGGCCGGGCCTTTTCAATGAACTCTTGGGTCTCTTTGATCAGACCTTCCCAGACTTTTTTGGGGTCTTCCATAAAGGCGTCGATGTGGGCGTATTCCATGGGGTCGATCTTTTCCCACAGCCCCCCTTTGCCGCGAAAAGGAGGGATCCCGCTCTCCACGGATATGCCCGCCCCGGTGAGGGCCACGGTCTTTTTTGAGGCCGTCAGCGCTTTGGCGATCCGTTGGATCAATTCTTCCATGTCGTCTCCTTAAATCTCTTGATGACGGAGCTGTTAAAAATCAATGGCGTCAACTGTGACGCGATCATTCCCAAAAGCATCAATCCGGCGCCAAACATGCCCCGCACGGATATCGACTCGCCCAAAATCAGCCACCCCCCAAACGCCGCGAAAACCGTTTCAAGGCAAAGGATGATGGCCACGTGGGCCGGGGCGGCGTGGCGCTGGGCCACGAGTTGCAGGGTGTAGGCGATGCCCACCGAGCCGAATCCCCCGTATAAAAGGGGAATCGCGGCCCCGGAAATCCCCTGCATGGAGATTTCCTCAACCGCCAGCGCAATGGCCATGCTTAAAATCGAGCAGAATGAAAATTGGATGACCGCCAGTTTCAACGGGTCGATCCGGTTTAAGACTCGATCAACGGCAATGACATGGCCCGCCCAGAAAAACGCGCCCGCCAATTCCAACATATCCCCGTAGCCCATGGTGAATTGGTCGGTGACGCTTAGAAAATACAACCCCACACTGGCGAAAAAAACGCCGACCCAGGTTCCGAGCGCCACCCTCAACCCGAAAATCAGGCCCGCGATGGGCACAATAACCACATACAGGCCCGTGATAAAACCGGCGTTGCCCGCCGTTGTGTACACCAGACCGACCTGCTGAAGGGAGACCCCCATAAAAAGGAAACTCCCCACCAGGCACCCGATGGCCACGGCCTGGCCGACGCCGCCCTCTTTTTCCTGACGACCCGATTTTTCAGCGCCCGATTTTTTTTCATCCCGTCGCTTTCGGACGCGACGGGCCGCCAAAAACGGAAGCAGAAAAACAACGCCCATGGCAAACCGGATGCCACTGAATAAAAACGGCCCCATATGGGGCATCCCGGCGCGCTGCGCCACAAAACCGAAGCCCCATATCGCCGCAGTGATCAAAAGAAGCGAGTCAGAGCCCAACGAATATTTTTTTCCCATATAATCAAAAAATCCTTAAAGTCCTAAAGCCATCCACCCATTCCTAAAATCTCAATCCTGTTTTTTTTTTCGGCCGGGAAACCCCTCCACCACCCACCAGACCGTCCATCCAAAGGCCACAGGCCCCAGTCCGACGGAGACAAACAGAAGGCGTTGATGATGCCACGGCTCCAGAATAAGGGTCCAAATCGCCACATAAAAAAGAGAGACCGCCATGGCGGCCCGCATTTTCCCGGAGACTCTCTTAAAGGAAAACTCTTTTTTTTCACGCCCCCCACCCATGACCCTCGGCATTAAAAATACAACAAAGATGATGATCAAAAGGACAAGAATTTCTTGTATGCCCGACACTGTTTTCTCCTCTGTGCGACGCGTCCGCGTCCGATCCACGATTTTTCCGGGGCGCGCTTGGCCCCTTTTTTTTGTTTGCGCCCTACCCGGCCGTTGCGTCGCCAGCCATCTCCTGACGCCGTTTTTTCATAAAGCATCTCCAGGCCTGGGGCGGATGGGGGCGACGAGATTCAAAATGACTCGATTCAAGGGAAATAATTTCAAAATAAGGCTCGGCCGCCCAAATGATCTCCCCCGCAGTCAGTTGAGGGGGGCCCGGCCCCTGGCGATCCTCATCCGCGTTGCCCGTCAACGTCAGCCAAAAGCCCCCTTGTTCCAGACGGGCCGCCACGCGCCCGGCAAACCGGCGTCGCTGTTCACCGGAGGCAAACGCATGAAAGCAACCTCGGTCAAAGACAAACCCAAAGGATCGGTTTTCAAGACGGTCTTTCATGAAATCCGTGAGGATGAACTCGCATTCAACGCCCGCGTCCAAAGCCTTTTGTCTGGCCTTTTCAATGGCGATCTCCGACACATCCACCCCCACGACCTGAAAACCGCGCCGGGCCAGCCAAATGGAATGGTCTCCGGTTCCACACCCCACATCCAGCGCCTTTCCGTTTTCAATAAAATGCCGCCGCGCCATCTCCATCAAATTAAAATCGGGCTGGCCCGTGTCCCAGGGCGTGTCTCCAGATTTGTATCTGGCCTTGAAACGCTCTTCCACCGTCATCTGATCCTGATCCATCCGGCTGGTCTCCAAATTTTTTTTTAAAATGTCCTGTGATGGCTCGCTGAAAAATAACTTACCCTTTTGAGGGAACCCTAAAACATGATAATTTCAAAATTTTTTTCACACTTTTTTTCACACATTAACCCAATCGGCTCAACCCAAACCGGTTGAAAAAATCGCCCGCACACCGGCAAAATCAATCCCTGGATCGATACAGCCGCAGGCTGTTGTAAACCACAGTGACGCTGCTCAACGACATGGCCAGCGCCGCCAAAATCGGGTGAAGGCTCCTAAGCATCATGGGAAGGGATGAAAAGGGATACAAAACGCCCGCGGCCAAAGGGATCAGCGCCGCATTATAAAAAAAGGCCCAAAACAGATTCTGCCGAATGGTTCTCATGGTGGCCCGGCTCAACGCGATGGCTTTGTAAATTCCCGCCAGACTTCCGCTGGAAAGGATCACATCCGCCGTCTCCATGGCCACATCGGTTCCCGTGCCGATGGCGATCCCCACATCCGCCTGGGCCAGCGCCGGAGCGTCATTGATTCCGTCCCCCACCATGCCGACCTTCCGGCCCCCCTCCTGAAGTTGTTTCACTTTGGCCGACTTGTCTTCGGGCCGAACCTCGGAGAGGATATCCGAAATACCCACCTGTTTGCCGATGGCCTCGGCGGTATGGGGGTTGTCGCCGGTGATCATGACCAGATGAATGCCTTGCCGGCCCAGCGTCTCAATGGCGGTTCGGCTGTCGGGTTTGATGGTGTCGGCCACGGCGATGACGCCGACGGCTCGATTGTCCGCAACCACCACCATGGCGGTTTTTCCCTCCCCCTGGAGGCGATGAACATCCTCCTGGATTCGGTCCATGGACCGTTGATCCACGGAAATCTCCGGGGAATCAAACCACCGGGGTTTTCCCACGCGAATGACTCGCCCGTCCGCCTCGGCGGTCACGCCGTCTCCGCTACTGGCTTTAAACTGGCTGATTTCCGGAAGCTCAAGGCCTTTCTGACGGGCCGCGTTGACCATGGCGGTCCCTAAAGGATGCTCCGATCCCGTCTCGACGGCGGCCGCCATTTTCAACAGATCCGCGTCGGTCATGCCATCGACCGCGCTCAGAATATCGGTGACCGCGGGTTTGCCTTCGGTGATGGTGCCGGTCTTGTCCAGCGCCATGGTTTTTATCAGGGCCGCGGTTTCCAGAGCCTCGCTGTTTTTAAACAAAATGCCTTGCTCCGCGCCCTTTCCAGAGCCGGCCATAATGGCCGTGGGAGTGGCCAGGCCCAGGGCGCACGGACAGGCGATGACCAGGGTGGCCACCATGCGAACCATGGCGGCGACAAAATCTCCCGTGACAAACCACCAGATGGCGAATGTCAAAAACGCGATCCCGATCACAGCGGGGACAAAAATAGCGGCCACCCGGTCGGCCAGGGCCTGGATGGGCGCCTTGCTCCCCTGGGCGTCTTGCACCAGTTTGATGATCCGGGCCAGCGCCGTCTCTTTTCCGATGCGGGTGGCGGTCATGGTCAACAGCCCGTGCCCGTTGATGGAGCCGCCGGTCACCACATCCCCCTGTTTTTTGTCCTCCGGAATCGGCTCGCCGGTAAACATCGACTCATCCACCGTCGACTCCCCGGACAGAACCGCGCCGTCCACCGGAACGCTCTGACCGGGTTTCACCATCAAAACATCGCCCGCCAACACCAAGGAAAGGGGAATCTCCTCCTGTTTTCCATCCGTGATCCGAAGGGCTGTTTTCGGCGCCATATCCATCAATTTTCGAATGGCGGAACCGGCGCGCCCCTTTGTGCGCGACTCCAGCATTTTCCCCAGCTTGATCAGGGTGATGATAATGGCCGAGGTTTCAAAATAGACATGATCCCCCAGCAAGGGCTCCAGCAAAAGGGCAAAGGAATAAAAATAGGCCACCGACGAACCCATGGCCACCAAAACGTCCATGTTGGCGGTTTTGTTCCGAAGATTTTTCCAGGACCCGACGTAGTAGTCCCATCCGGTGTAAAACTGAACCGGGGTCGCCATGGCCATAAAGAGCCAGTTCACCCACGGGGCGTGGCTCCAGGCGCCGATAAAACCAAAATCCCTGGCCATGCTCATGACAAAAAGAGGAAGCGCAAAGACCAGACCCACAAGAAATTTCCGGGTCTGATCCCGAATCTCTTCCCGCCGGGCTCGCGCCTCGGCGTCATCGGCGTCATCGTCCCCCTGGGGCAAAATCGCCTCGTAACCGGCGGTTTTGATGATCGCCGCGATCTCGTTGGCCGTGATCGCCGAAGGCAGGTAGGCCACCGCGACCCGCTCCGAGGCGAAATTCACCGCCGCATCCAGTATCCCGTCCCCCTTTTTTTTCAACGCCCGCTCAATGTTCATGGCGCAGTTGGCGCAGGTCATGCCCTTGACGGGAATATCCATCCGGGCGGACACCGGCAAAAACCCGGCTTTTTCTATGGCCGCCGTGATGTCGGACAGGGCCGCGTCATCATCGTTGTAACTCACCGCCGCCTGTTCCGAGGCGAAATTCACGCTGGCCGTCGCCACCCCGTCCGCCTTTTTCAACGCCCGTTCGATGTTCATGGCGCAATTGGCGCAGGTCATGCCAGAAATTGATATGTTTATATTTTTTTCCATACGCTCCCCTTTGCCTGACGGCGGGCGATGTGGGTCTGTTTTTTTGTCAACCGGGTAAAGATGGGTGGGTCGCCCGCATTTTTCATGGGCGACGTTTTTCATGGATGGTGTTTTTTATAGCTGGCGTTTTTCATGGCCGGGCGTCATGGGGTCTGGCATGGTCTGGTTGAAACCGGCGAATTCTCCCCCATCGGCGACCGGGCCGCCCGAACCACACCAACGACAACGTCAGCGCTATTTGGCCGGGTAGTTGATCTCCTCCAGCTTGGCGCGGATGCCGCTTTCCGCCGCCGGAGCGTCAAATTCCACGGAGATGGTTTTCTCGTCGGGATTTCCCTCCACCGCGACGACGCCGTCCATGTCGCTCAGTTCGTTTTTGATGGACATGACACAGTGACCGCACGAAATATTCGGAACTGAAAAAATGGCTTTTGACATTGTTTTTTCTCCTGTTTGAATGGCGCCGCCTTGGCGCGTTTTGCGTGAATGCCGTGGGCTATTGGATGCCGCGGCCACTATTATATATGGCGACTCAAAATGACGCGAAATTATATGGTCGGCGCGGACGCGTTACGGACGCCCCGGTTGCCACAGCGGACGGCCATTGTTTGAACGGACGGCCATTGTTTGAGCATGAGTCGATTTTTGGCCTGAGTCGATTTTTGGATGTTGCGACGCGCCTTTTTTCTCCAGAAACCCGCGTCCCCTATTTACAAATTTAACGGCGGGTTTGTCAAACACTATTCGTCGGGTGTCGGTGGTCTGCGGTCAGTGGTCCATTGGCAGCGGTTTTGGTCCGTCGTCCATTGTCAGCGGTCAGCGGTCCGTTGCGGTTTTAGTCCATTCGCCCGTGTCATTGGAAAAATGACCGGCCGCGGCAACCCGCCGCATTGATGATCTGTGCTTTTTGCAACGGACTATAGACTACGGAATAGGGGCTACCCACCCATCTCCCCTTGCTGTGATTGACGCTTGAAAATAGCCTTAAACATATTCCCGTGTCTGTCATCAACAAAATCAATGGTGGGATAAGCCGCCAACGCGCGCAAAATCCCGGAGCCATACCCCCGATACGGCAATATATGATTTGCAAAAGAGGCCAGCGTCGCATTGCGAGTGTTCGAGTTTCCGGCCTTTATATTTTCGATGGTCAAATTATTCGGAAGATGTCCGGGGCTTATGATTTCCACGCGGTCATCCAAAACAAACACCCTGACCGGCGCGGAGATGAAATAGTCGCGATGCGCCAATGCGTTTACAACGATTTCTTCCAGCGCAATGCGAGGTATTTCAGGACGTCCAAGGCTGTTCACCGTTTGATCCCCCTGGACGTGTCGAATGTTCGCCAGGATAAACGCAATGGTTTGTTGAAATACCTCCGCTATTTTTCCTTTAATGTCGCGACTGTCTCGATAGGTTTCAGCGGCGATGCTTGTCCCTGGGAAACAGCCTGCCTTGACTATAAATGAGGGCAAACGCGACCCAGGGTCATTCCCAAAAATCAAGGCTCCCGCAATATTCAAAACGCCATCCCGGCCCAGATTCATATTTTCAATGGTTTTCTCCAAAGGCAATGGCTGTGACTCCAGAGATTCCCCATAGCGGCGTTGGAAAAAATCGCGAAAATAATTCATATCCAAATCCGCGATGGTCAGACCCTTTGCGGGAGACTCATCCGCGCATAATAACCCGGATGATTGAAACAATCTCTGGATTTCCTCACGCGATGTCGCTCTGCGTTTGTCAGCGCCATTTTTCACCCAAAAAACGCCGTTGTTGTCCTGGTACGGTTTATTCATTCCCGCAGGCACATCAATCATTAAAATCAGACCGCTTTCAGTCAAAATATTCTGAGTCGTGGGATTGATGGCGGGCCGCACATTCTGGCTGGCCACATTCGATATCAATTGATTCAAGCGACGGATGTCTTCACTGGTCAGACCGGCAATCAGACCGTCATCGGTGACTCCAATAATAATTTTTCCGCCATTCCCGTTGCTGAACGCCGCCATTTCACCAGCCAGCGACTGGGCATTGGCCATGTTTTTTTTAAATTGATGCTCGCTGTCCTCCCCCTGAGCAAGGATGTTCATAAGCTCTATGATTTCCATATTTGGTAAATCTCCTTGCGGCGATTGAATGCCTCGCGCCCGCCTTCCATGATTTCAACAATGGTTTTTTGTTGCGCGGAATCATCCATGCCGCCGCTTTGAACCGAAATAATATCCTCCATAAAGGCGCAGGAATGAATCTGGTCGGCGTCGCCCAGAACGGGAATGTTCGGATTATGGGTCGCAAAAATAAACTGTGTCGTTGGCTTGAGGCGGCGCGCCAATTTGATGACATCTTCGTAAACGGTCTGATTGTCCAGGTCATCCTCAGGCTGATCAATGATAATCACATCATTTTCCCGCTGACTTAAAACAAAGAGAATCAATGCGGAGGCCCGTTGTCCTAACGAGTGACGCCGCAGTTCCTTACCCCGGTACATAATGGTAAATTTATTGGGAACCGGGTAGGTCAAAAGCGCCTTCAAGTTCTTTTCAAACAATTCATCAAGTATTTTCGGATTGCTTCCAAAGAAATTTTTTGCATGTTCAAAATCAGTGTAGATCGATATGAAATCCTGATATTCATCAACCATTCCCTGATAGGTTGTCTCTCGAATGCCGCTCCCTTTAAATATATTTTTCATAAAATCAAGGAAAGCGCCCCGGTCTTCCTTGTAACCTGAAACAATGGACAACGAAGAATTTTCTCCGCCCACCTTGTCGAGTTCCGTTTTGATCATATGAAACTCCTGGCTCCAAAGTTCATTTAATCTCCGCAATTCCCGGTCAAGGGCGAGCGCGATGGACTCCTTCCGCTCGCCTTGTTTTAAAAGATTCGCCAATTGTTGCCTGGCTTGAGCCAATCTCTTTTTGAGCTTCAAAAACTCATCTGAACTTATATTTTGGCTGGCGCTGACTTTTAATTCTTCCGCCAGCGTTCTTTCAACTTCGGCAAACTCATCCACCAGACCTTGACGGATTGAAACAAGTTCCCTCTTTTTTTCAGAAAGATCGACCCAGATCGCCTCTGTCTTTATTAATTCTCCTTTTATGATGTCTATGCTTTGAATCGCTTTGAAATAAACAGCGTCAAACCGGCTGAATAAATCGGCGTTATGTTTGGAGCGATGGCCGATGGAATTGCGAATGTCATCTTCGTGTTGGGCCAATAATTCTTTTTGCCCAAAAACAAACTCCGCCACCCGATCAATGCCTTTTTCCATGGCGCGGATGTCGGCGTCGAAATCAAGCCGTTTTTGCAATTT
>Ga0307987_1000039_pt1 | contig 77809 bp, 64 predicted proteins | sample EllFjometagen181_FD_203157 | JGI IMG/M metagenome (GOLD analysis project Ga0307987, IMG submission 203157) | Marine microbial communities from Ellis Fjord, Antarctic Ocean - #181 | ecosystem: Environmental > Aquatic > Marine > Unclassified | place: Southern Ocean | collected 2014-10-08 | reverse complement strand
CGCATTCATCCAGTTTTGCCCGACATCAACAATTGCAGTCCCCACCAGCTTTCCCTTTAAGCGAAACCTCAGTTCCATCCCCTGAGTAATCTTATTCAGAAAGAATCCCTGGTAATAATTTCTGCCACCGTTGTTTTTTTGGGGATAACGAACGCGAAGAAATTTCTCACATAGCTGTACATTCTCTTCACTTGCCTGCAGAGGCGCAAACTCAACTTTAATATCTCGGTTTTTTTTGAGTACCCGGCGTTGATTCCGATTGAACTGCATGTTTTTTGGATGAAGACGAATTGGAACGCAGGCTGAACAATCACGACAGTGCATGCTGTAGAGGCAGTTTCCATTTCTTCTGTACCCAGAAGCTAAAAACAACTCCATAACACGATCGGAAAGCGGAGAAAACAAAGCCTGGTAGAACATGGCGTCATGGGGCAGATGGTAGGGACAATCAACCGCCATTTCAGCAAAGAACTGATTAAGACTGGGTTTTAGAAGCCCAAAATCTCGGGCGCACTGTTCATCGTAGAGAGACATGTTTTTAGGTAAGGTAAAAGGATGAAGGATAAAAGGCTGAAGGTAACTGTCCCTTCAGCCTTTCCCCTTTTACCTTCAGTCTACTATTATACCAGTCCCTGATCAAGCATGGCATTCACAACTTTCACAAAGCCTGCAATATTCGCCCCAGCCACGTAATTCCCCTGGACGCCATAACTCTCACCCGCGTCGACACAGGTTCTATGGATGGATTTCATAATCTGTTTCAAACGTTCATCGACCTCTTTTCTAGGCCAGGAGAGACGCATGGAGTTCTGTGCCATCTCAAGCCCGGACACGGCAACACCACCAGCATTGGCAGCCTTACCAGGAGCATATAACAAACGATGTTCCACAAAGAGATCAACCGCATCGGGAACAGACGGCATATTGGCACCCTCACTAATAAGAGCCACACCATTATCCACAAGATTCTTTCCATCCACCGCATTAATCTCATTTTGGGTGGCACAGGGAAAGGCACAATCAGCTTTATGATTCCAGAGAGGATTGTAGTCAAGCAGCGGATCAAGCGGAGTATATACGGCATTTGGATAGGTTTCGATATATTCACCGATCCGTCCGCGCCTGATATTTTTCAACTGCTGCACAAATGCCAGTTTTTCACGATCAATCCCTTCTTCGTCATAAATATATCCAGAAGAATCGGACAAGGTTATAACCTTACCACCCAGATCGAGTACTTTTTCAGTAAGATACTGAGCCACATTTCCAGATCCTGAAACGATACAGCTCTTCCCTTCCAGTGTTTCACCACGTGTTGCCAGCATCTCTGCTGCAAAATACACAGTTCCATAACCGGTTGCTTCTGGACGGATCAGACTGCCCCCCCAATCCAGACTCTTACCGGTAAGAACTCCGGTAAACTCATTGCTAAGTTTTTTATACATTCCAAAAAGAAAACCAATCTCGCGGGCACCAACTCCGATATCTCCGGCAGGCACATCGGTATTTGGCCCGATATGACGAAACAACTCAGCCATAAAAGATTGACAAAAACGCATCACCTCGGCGTCGGATTTTCCTTTCGGATCGAAATCAGACCCACCCTTGCCACCGCCCATGGCAAGCGTGGTCAGTGAATTCTTAAAGACCTGCTCAAAGGCAAGAAACTTGATAATACCGATATTCACAGAAGGATGAAAACGCAAACCTCCTTTATATGGGCCAATGGCCGAGTTCATCTCCACCCGAAAGCCGCGATTCACATGCACCTGACCATCGTCGTCCATCCAGGGGACCCGAAACATAAGAACACGTTCAGGTTCCGTAACTCTTGCCAGAACTGCCTGTTGGCGATACTCCGGATTTCGTTCAAGCACCGGTTGTACCGATGCCACAACTTCTTTAACAGCCTGATGAAATTCGCGCTGCTCCGGATCTTTATTCATAACCGTGCTCATAATATCGTCCATACCAACCTCCGCTATATGTTATAAATCGTAAACTTCAATAATGATTAATCACAACTTCAATTGTTAACAAAAAATATATACCAACCTCACTTACCGCTTACCGGTGTTAGATTTTATTTTCTTCGTACTTCCTTACACGCATCCTTAGCAACAGGTTTTTCATCTTTCTGATATAAGACAGCCAGTTCCTCCTTACCGTTACACTTCATTACAAAAGGGACAGGCAAACGAATATGACGAACAAACTTTGTATCTTCATACTCCTTCTGCCCCATAAGCCAATCCCAATCCAGACAACTCTCTTCATTTTTACTTTTACAGGTTCGTGATGCCTCATTCCTTGTCTCCATAACCGTAAGATATGGAATACCAAGGGATGTAATATTCTGGAAAAAATGTGACCCTTGAGAAGGGTCGGCATGAAGCTGCGCATTTTGGAGCTCAATAATGGCCCCGACGCCTGAAATATCACGCCATTGAACAGGAATACCCAGCCATGGATCGGCAGAGCCCCAGCGTCCAGGGCCCAGCAGCAAATAAGGCCTCTCTTCTGCCTGAAGTTTAGCATTCATTGCGTTAATTTCTCCGGCAATAGTTCTAGTGGCTCCCGCATCAAAACTCTCGGGCCTAACAAGCAGAATATCAGCCATAGTTTCAATCCGACCATGTCCAAGACAGGATCTTGAAAAACAAAAGGCCTTCTGAATTTCCTGTGAACAGATCGCAACATCAATATTTTCACCACCCGTCACCATCGGCCGCATCTGAAGAAAAAAGAATTCACTCTTATTGATTTTTGGGTCCAGACGAACGGCAAATTCAATTTCCACTTCACAGCCCATACCGCGACGACCAAGATCAAGCAGATCTTCAAGGATTTCAGGTAAAGGATACAGCTTATGTTTCAAAATTCTGGCAAATGTGACCACCTTCACTCCAGGCATGCATGTATCCCGTATCCGGTTTTCATCCGGAATATAAGTGGAAGACAGAATCTGTACAGGCTCCTCATGCTCCGCATCCTGTATAACGCGCTTCACAAGATTTGATCCTTCCCTATCAAGTTGAGTGGAATGTCTCATATCAAGTGCATAAAAATGACGCTGAGAGTTCTCAAGGATATCATTCACCGTGGAAAACTGGACAAGCCGTTTGGGATGTGCAGGAGAAAAGCGCAGCGAACGTTCTCCTTCAACCACCGTCTTTCCGATTCCAAGTGCAATATGAGATATCCCCTCCTCCGACTTCATTTTCATAACCGGATAGTAGTTATGCGATTGAGCAACACCTGAAATATGCGGGTAGTAGTAATCGTCATACTGCTGCCCCACAAGCTGCTGAACAATTACAGCCATGGAATCCTCACGTCCCTGTTCCGATGCTTTTGAATAGGCTCTTGGACTCTCAAACCAGGTCGAAGCATAGACCAGTTTCACCGCCTCTTCGAGTTGCTGGCAACGCAGACTGAAGGAGGGATGGTTATTGGCCAGAAAGTAGGTAGAATAGAGTCCCGCATAGGGTTTAAAATGAGCATCTTCAAGAAGACTTGAGGAACGGACAGAAACAGGAAAGGTGATTTTTTTGAGAAAGGCGTGGAGATCTTCCTGGAGCCAACCGGGAAGTTCTGCCGCAAGAAAAGTCTCTGCTATTTGTTCATCACTTGCATCCTTATCCAGTCGTAACCGGTTTTTGACTATAAAATCGTCAAAACCATCGGCAGTGATCACGCAGGTCTTGGGAAGCGTAACATTATTTTGAGACAATATGGGGTGGGAGCCTCGTGATTGCTGGAGTTGCATCCACATAAAGGCTAGTCCCCTAGCCTTTCCGCCGAGCGAACCATTACCGATTTTAACAAAATCCATCACTTCAGGATCAAAATATTCCCTAGAAAATTTCACAACCACTCCCTGCTGTCGAAGTTTGCGGAGTGAATGCACTTTGAACACCAGATCATCACGCAAATCGGAACAACTCACAATACCACTGACATGATCACGATGAAGACGTGTTGCAAGAGCTACTTCAGCACGCGCCATAACCCAATTGGAAAAATGGTTGCACTCTGCGTGATAGCGCAATGATTCCGTTGGTAAGGTACGAAGCTGCTGCTCAAATTCATACAGATTAGAAGCATGAGAAATGGGAGTTCCATTAGGATGACGAAAAACAAAATCGCCAAACCCAAGATAGTCGAGAAAGAAGGAGTGAATTTCATCTTTTATAAAAAGCGAATCCTTATCAAGGAACACTGCCGGGATAGCCTCGGCACGTGCTCTGTTTTCAGGTTCCGAAGAGAGCATCAGCATGGGCAGGTCAGGAACTTCCTCGCGTATCCCTTCAAGAAGTCGCATTCCAGCCTCAGCATCCATCTTGCCCTGTCTTGGATAACGCACATCGGATATAATTCCAAAGACATACGGTTTATAGGCCTCATACAGAACCATGGCCTCTTCGTAATTGATAGCTGTAAGTATTTTCGGCCTTGCACGCATACGCAGTAAGCGATGGGGTTCATTTAAACTTTCATCAAGTACTGCCTGAGTCTGACGCACCACTTCATGGTATAAAATAGGAAGAAAGGTGGATCGATACACCGGTGAATCTTCCACCATAATGATCACTCTCACCATGGCTCTAGCGGTATCCGCATCCACGTTGACATGATCTTCAAAATTCTTAATCAATGAAAGAAGCAGATCAGCTTCACAGCACCAGAGGTAAATATCATCTATTGACTGGCAATCAACATTTTCAGGAAGAGGGTATATCCCGCGAAGACTATGGGAAATCAGAACAACCTGCTGAACAGGATGAATCCTCTTTATGGAAGAACCGAGGGTAAAGGCATCCATCCCCCCGACATTGGGCATAGTAATTACAAGATCAAAGGATTGGCGGCGTAGAACTTCGAGGGCCTCCTGACCGGAAGAGACCAGGGTAATACGGGGAGCACCACTGAGATTCAGCCCTTGGTATTCATTAATAATACGTGTTGCAAGGGACCCATCTTCCTCCATAATAAAGGCATCATAGGGACTCGACACCAGAAGGATCTCCTCCACTTTGAAGGGCATAAGTTCGTGGAAAATCTTAAAGTGAGGATCAAAATCAGAAATTATTTTTCCAGATTCAAAACGCATACCGAGCTTCCCTTATATAATGTTTACCAATGTTAAATACCAAAACCAAACTTAGGTGAAATCAGTGTAGCACAAGAGTTTTTTTATGAAAGAAAAATGGAAGAGAGCGTTAATAATAATCAATGCTTAACGCTTTGTTGGAGTGACACAATGTTGCTGAGAAAAAAGGTACAAACAGAAACGGCACGATTTATCCAAAAACAGGAAAAATCGTGCCGACGGGAACGAGTTGAATTCAGGTTAAAATATGATTATTTTCAGATACCATTAGTGAGAAAATTTATGGCTTCATTATCCACCAGACCATATTCAACGGAAAGTAGGATCGCTTTCTTTTTATCTGCAAACCACCAGCGACGACAAGGCTTACCATCAATAAAAAGTGCTAATCGATTGGTAATAGCTATAAGCCCCTGTTTCTTAGCCAGTTTCATAATAACTTTCCCCTGACTTTTAAAATCCTTTGCAGAATGAACACATAATGCTGACAATTCTTTTCCCATACAATTCCCCTTGTCTGATCATGAGTCTGAATCCGTGATGAAAACAGGAACCATGAATTGATTTTTTTCACCTGAAAACGCTCACGGGTTCAGGATGAAATAAACACTGGTAAACGGTAAGTGAGCTTCCATAAGTGCCTTTTGTGGATGTTAAGCAAATGAATTTAACACCATTTCACAATTACTCATTTTAAAAATACAGCTTTTATGATCGAAGACACTAAACAGCTTTGCCGGGTCTCTTTAGGAGTGTATACTCCCTTCACCCAACCGGTACAGATTGTTCTTCTTCTTTACCTCAAAGCACAATTGATACTTTTTATTATACTGGAAAAGTACTACATTTGAAACAAATTAAAAAACACTCTCACGAATAAATGAGCCTCCAATGACAGCCACCCAACACCACAAACGAATTGCCACCGAACTACAAATTTCCATTCCTCAGGTCACTGCCACCGCCGGACTTTTAGCAGAAGGAGCAACGGTTCCTTTTATATCACGATATCGTAAGGAGATGACCGGTTTACTCGATGAAGTTCAGGTCACCGCCATAAGGGAACTTGTTACAAAATTCGCAGAACTTGATAAGCGAAGGCAAGCAATTATCAACTCTCTTAGCGAACGAAAGCTCCTCACCGATACCCTGAAAACGAATCTTGAAAAATCGGATAATCTCTTAAAACTTGAAGACATTTACCTGCCTTTTAAACAGAAAAGAAAAACACGGGCCGTGATAGCTAAAGAAAGAGGTCTGGAACCGCTTGCCCTAGCAATATTTAATGGGAACGAAGGCACCATAAAGATTTCAGATTTCATCAATCCGACCAGGGACATTTCCTCGGCAGAAGAGGCAAGTGCTGGCGCAAGAGATATCATTGCCGAATGGATAAGTGAAAATTCAACCATCCGGGCACGCCTTCGTAAACTCTTTTTAGGAAAAACCGTTCTTCGTTCCACCGTTGTAAAGAAAAACAGAGAATCAGGGACTAAATTTCGTGATTATTTTGAATGGGAGGAAGATATTCGCAGGGCTGCTGGCCACCGCATTCTGGCAATGTTTCGTGGCGAAGCTGAAAAGGTGCTGCGACTTTCCTTTAAGCCTCCTGAAGATCAGACAATTGCTGTTCTCAACAGCTATTATGCAGCAAAAAATCAGGTCTCTCAGGAGATGTCGCTTGCCATGGCTGAAAGCTACAAAAGATTGCTCAGTCCAAGCCTTGAAAAGGAACTTCGCAAAAACCTTAAGGAAAAGGCTGACAAAGAAGCAATAGCGGTCTTTGGGGAAAACCTGCGCGAACTGCTCCTGGCACCTGCCCTAGGACAAAAGCGGGTTATGGCGCTCGACCCAGGATTCCGGACAGGAGCTAAACTTGTCTGTCTTGACGGCCAGGGCCGATTACTCCATTACTGCACCATATACCCGACCCATGGCGGTAAACAGGAGCAGGAGGCTGGTAAAATAATACGGGAACAGTGTCAGAAACAACGTATCCAGGCTATTGGTATCGGCAATGGTACAGCCGGTAGAGAAACTGAGCAGTTTATTCATAGCCTGCAGTTAGAGGATGATATTCTGATCACTCTGGTGAATGAAAGCGGTGCATCAATTTATTCAGCATCGGAAGTTGCCCGAAAAGAATTTCCGGATCATGATATCACCGTTCGGGGAGCAGTTTCCATCGGCAGACGACTTCAGGATCCCTTGGCCGAACTGGTCAAACTTGACCCCAAATCCATAGGTGTCGGCCAATACCAACACGACGTAAACCAGACCGAGTTAAAAAATGGTCTCGAGGATGTAGTGGTCAGCTGTGTTAACAGTGTTGGCGTGGAAGTAAACAGCGCATCCCGGGAACTCCTCACATATGTTTCTGGCCTTGGCCCAGTACTGGCCGATAACATTCTCAGCTATCGTAATGAACATGGACCGTTTCTCAGCAGAAAAGATCTCAAGCGGGTAAGCAGACTAGGTGCAAAAGCCTTTGAACAGTGTGCAGGATTCCTACGTATCCATGGTGCCAAAAACCCGCTAGATGATTCGGCGGTGCATCCGGAGCAATACAAAACCGTGGCTCAAATGGCATCCGATAGGCAATGTGATATCGAAAAACTGATCAGCAGTCAGAAGCAAAGAGATGAAATTGATATACAGCAGTATGTTTCAGATAGCCTTGGCCTGATAAGCCTGCGCGACATACTCAACGAGTTAGCCAAACCGGGAAGAGACCCACGTGAAAAATTTGTACACTTTGCCTTTGAAAAAAACGTGAATTCAATTGATGACCTGATCACTGAAATGAGGCTACCTGGAATTGTAACCAACGTAACTCGGTTTGGTGCCTTTGTGGATATTGGAGTGCACCAGGATGGCCTTATCCATATCAGCCAGCTCGCTAACAGATTTGTGCGCGATCCAGCGGAAATTGTAAAGACCGGACAACAGGTGGTTGTTCGTATTCTTGAAGTTGACAAGCCTAGAAAACGAATAGCTCTCTCCCTTCGGGATATATAACCCTCCTCTTATAGGTTAATACGCAAAAATGCCCCCACCCTATTTAATTATTTGCTTTTGTAGCCATTTTCTGGCATGAACATGTATCATAAATAAAAATATCCAAAAGCACTTTAAAAAATCGTAAGGAAGCACAGCATGAAACGAAATCTCGGCAAAACCTACTCCCCATTTTTCTTCCTCGCAGCCCTAGGCAATGGTGGGCTTACTGTGGCGTTTTTTATCTTTTTTATGTTTATGACGCCCCACCCGGACACTCCCATAGCAACTTTTGATACGGTTTGGGGCTACCTTGCAACCACATCACTCTTTGCTCAAATACTTGGTGTACTCTGTTATGCCATGATGCTTTACTTCGCAATCAAACATATTCAAATGCTGATCTGGAATATCCGGGAATACAGGATGTTCAGGCAGACGAAAGGATATACGGATCTTATTGAGACCAATAATGAAATAACCTTAATGACCATCCCTCTCACGCTGACCATGACTATCAATGTCCTGTTTGTGCTCGGAGCGATGCTGGTTCCAGGATTGTGGAATGTTGTTGAATACCTCTTCCCTTTTGCTTTCCTTGCATTTTTGGCAACAGGAATCTACAGCCTCACACTGTTTTATAACTATTACAGTAAGGTACTAAACACAGGCCATTTTAAACACTCCAAGAATAATTCACTCACTCAGATGCTTTCATCCTTCACGTTTTCCATGAATGCAGTGGGATTTGCAGCTCCAGCCGCCATGAGTGAAAATCCAGCAATGATAACAATTGCGGCGTTCTGCGCGATTTTCTTCTTTTCCGTAGCAAGCCTTCTTGCTGTAAAGAACCTTATTCTAGGCTTTCATGCCATGATGGACAAAGGCGTCAATCGAGAAGCCAGTGCAAGTCTGTGGATTCTTATTCCTATCCTGACCCTCCTTGGTATTACGGCTATCCGCCTCAATCATGGATTTCACTTCCTCTTTCATGGCGGAAGTAGCGCCATATTCCATTTTATCTGGTCTAGTTTTATTGTTTCAATACAGATTTTTATTGGTATCCTGGGGTATGTGATCATGCGCCAGAACAACTATTTCCCAGAATTCATACACGGTATTAATGGAAATATTGAAGAGGATGCAGCAAGGAATCCTGCCACATATGCACTTATCTGCCCCGGTGTTGCCTTCTGGGTTTTTGGGATGTTTTTTCTTGATAAGGCACTGGTCACGTCTGGTTTATTAAACCTTTTCTCAGTGACTTACTTCATCTTGCTGCTGCCACTGATTCTGGTGCTTTACAAAACAATTATCGTAAACTGGAAACTAAACAAGCGATTACTTCAGGAAGAATAAAACAAGTAGGAAATGTGATAAAACAGATCGTCAGTTACAGCAGAGCCTTCACGTTTCCACCAAGTCCAACCCTCCCAGCAATTTCTTACCCCTCAAGGCAAGTCGAGCAAAATTTAAACGCCCTTGGTGGATGCATTACAGCCTATTCCCTCACAATAGCTACCGTATAGTTTTGACTTTATCGATACCCTCTGTCGCTACTTATTTGAGGACGCTGCCAATAAAAGACCAAAACCGATAAAAACAGAGCCTGTTGCCCTATTAAAATTTGTCATTCTTGCCGATTGATTCAGCCAGCCCTTAGCTCTCAGCGCCAGCACGGCATAGGCCATCAGAAAAAGAAAGGAGAAAAACATCAGGGTGCCAATAAGGAGTATAAATTGCGGAATCAGTGCCTGGTCGGTATTTATAAATTGAGGAAACAGCGCAGTTAGAAACACAATTGCCTTTGGATTACTGATTGCAACCCCAATGGCCTGGAAAAATACCTTTTTTGATGAGACCGTGCTTGAAGCGCTCCCCTCCCCAATCCCGGGGAGACCGGAAGATTTCTGAAAAATCAGCTTCAGCCCAATATAGAAGAGATAGGCCGCTCCAGCGTATTTAACAGCATTAAAAACTGCAAGTGAGGTATTCAACAGAGTACCAAGCCCCATCACCGCCACGATCCCGAGAAGAAGCAGTCCGGTAATATTTCCAGATGCAGCGTAAAGTGCCTTTTTCCAGCCATAGAGGGTGGAGTTACTGATTGCAAATAAAACTGCAGGGCCAGGTGAGGCACAGGCAGCAAGAACAAGTATCAAATAGAGCATCCAGGATTCCACACTCACTTCAATCACCTCTATAATTATTTTCACTGGAAACCAACAAAAAGCCAGCTATCCATAGTTATTTTCAAGTAGTGCCGACGAACTCCAAGCCCGACAGAGACACTGCTATTATTGTAAAAGAAATTGGTGGTTTGAGCAACTGACAGCACAATGGAACGCTCGCCAACAATGGCCACCAGAATCACAAAAATCCCTATTCCAATAATCTGCAACAAGGTGTGCCCAGTATGATATCAAATCCATGGTCAATCCTGTTGTAGGTTGTTTATCCGTTGTCCATTGGGAGTCTATTGCTCAAGCAAAAAATATGCTTTTTCTGCTCCCCCCTGTAAAAGATGGTATCGTAACACATTCAATGAAAAAAGGAATTGCTGTGTGTTTTGCTGACAGCTTACCCCCTCTGACATTCCCTGCTCCCAATCAATACCTGGGTAAAAAACACATGGATTCTTTGATATTGCCGTTTTGGTGACAGTATTATAGGATATCATTCATGATCCTGGGGATGGCGTTTGAAGAGTAAACCGGTGGAATAAGCCTGTTACCCAGTCACTATGTCCCCCACGGAAAATCCATCTTCACCTTTCAAACCAACATTCTATGAAAATTTTTCTCGCATCTCTTATACTTTTCTTCTTTGCAGAATTTACCATCCAGGCCTATCATTATTTTTTTCCCAGCAATCTTTTTTACAATCACTCATATAAACAGGCAAAAGGAAAGGCACTTGGCAAAGACTACAATTTCACACTCAATTCCCAGGGGTTCAAGGATACTGAATTCACAAAAAAGCAGAACGATAGCTACCGCATCCTTGCCATAGGCGATTCCTTTGCTTTTGGTTCAGTTCCCTACCAAGACTCTTTTCTCTCCCTAATCGAAACAAAATTCAATCAGCTTCCCACTGGAAAACCCATTGAACTGTTGAACATGGGGGTTCCATCCATTCATCCTCGTGCTTACTGGTCAATTCTGGGTCTGGAAGGTCTAGCTGTCGACCCTGATATGCTCCTCCTAACTTTTTTTGTGGGAGATGATTTCAAGGGAAGCAAAGAGCAGACAATATTTCATAACTCCGGACTCTTAAACCTTGCCAAAAAATTAACCGACAGAAATAAGGAGCCGTCCGAAAAGATTTACCACTCAGTCACTACCTACTGCGACACTTGTCAGGTAATGCCTCGGGATATCTTCCTCTCCATAGAAATGGAAAACAGTTACCTCTTTAATACAGGAGACAGGCAGTTCGACGAACAACTGAGTAACGCCATGTATTTTATTCGTAAAATACGTGATCTTTGCAAAAGAGAAGGTATAGAACTCCTGGTGGTTATTATTCCAGATGTTCTACAGATTGATATGTCGGTAGAAAAATTTGTTAAGAAAAAAGCCTTCTCAGACACCATTCATTCTCATTGGGATATTACCCGCCCAAACAGAGCCCTTACAAAACAGTTAAGAGATGAAAACATTGCTATCTTTGACCTCTATCCTGTTCTGAAAAAAAGTCCCGTTGCACTGTACAAAACAGATGATGTCCACTGGAACTTGGAAGGGAATCGACTTGCAGCTGAAAGTGTATTTACCGAGTTGAAAAATTCTCATTTAGCTCATTCCAAATAGGAGAGAACGCACCACTATTTTTTTCATTTTTGCCATATTACAAGTGTGAAAAAAAATGGGTGACGCATCCAGAAGCATGATTATTTCATTGAATATTCGGCATCAACTGTTCAGGAGCTTTGAATAAACCTGAAACAGTCAATAACCTGCAGGCAATCGAGTCAATTGGAACCAGGTTTGAAGGGCTCAAGCCAAACAACTATTTGACATTCAATTCCTATACAACATATACTTTTTGTACGAAGGATGGATAGCCATGTAAAATATCAACCACATTAATTGAGGAATATTTTTATGAACCTGAAAGATCTTTCCATAAAATGGAAATTACTTCTACTTACATTTACAGGACCTGTAATTATTGCCTCAATCCTTGCCTGGCAAAGAGTTGACGACATACGATCAGGTGCAGAAGATGCATTAATTGAAAAAAGTAGAGCCATCGTGCAAATGGCAGAAGCAGCCAGAAGTGATATGGCTGACAAGTTAACTTCCGGATTAATCCCCCCCTTGGATCAGATCGCCCCCTCACTAGTTGTGGATGCAGTACCTGTGATTACAGCAATAAATATTGCTCAAATGAACGCTGAAGCCGGTGGCTATCTTTTTAAAACACCACACTTTAACCCAAGAAATAACGATAACACACCCAATGAGCTTGAAGGGAAAATCCTCAAAGAACTGAAGAACAACTCACTGAAAAATAAAATTGTTATCACAGATGATACCGTGCATTATTTCTCTTCTGTCTATCTCACTAAAGAATGTCTCTTGTGTCATGGAGATACTAAAGGTGACAAAGATGTTGTTGGCAGAACCAAAGAAGGTCTTCGTGTTGGTGATATGTTCGGCGCCTTTGAAGTAGTCTCCTCCCTCGCCGATGCAAACGCACAGGTAAACGCTGCAAAAATATCTATCGTGCTCTGGGTTGCGGCCATTCTTTTCTTTCTCAGCTTCGTGACTTGGTTTGTTCTGAATAAAAGTATCATATCCCCTCTCACTTCTTTTTCCATATTTGTAAAGAAAATTGCCAAAGGAGAATTGTCTGATCGCTTGGAAATTCAAAACAATGATGAAATAGGAGCCATGGGGAAAGATCTCAACGGAATGTTGGAGGGGCTCAATTCAATGATGTGCAGTATCTCAAACCATTCTGTAACCTTATCCACTTCAGCAACGGATCTTGGTGAAATTGCAAGCGATTTCAGTGGAGCGAGTAGTGATACTGCCGGAAGAGCTCAAAGTGTTGCTGCTGCAGCTGAAGAAATGAGTGCAAATATGAATTCGGTAGCTGCTGCAACCGAAGAGGCCTCAACCAATATCAGCCTTGTTTCCACAGCAACCGATGAAATGACTTCTACAATCAATGAAATCGTTAAGAACACAGAGAAATGTCAGGTAATCACTCAAGAAGCTGTTAACGAAGCCAGCACAGCTTCTGCAAAAGTTGACGAACTTGGAACTGCTGCCAAAGAAATTGGTAAGGTGACTGAAACGATAACTGAAATTTCATCTCAAACCAATCTTCTGGCCTTAAATGCCACCATTGAAGCGGCAAGAGCTGGCGAAGCTGGTAAGGGGTTTGCCGTAGTTGCAAATGAGATAAAAGAACTTGCAAAACAGACCTCCGATGCTACCCAGGAAATAAAAACCCGTATTGAAGGAATACAGACATCAACGTCTGGAACGGTTGCTCAGATTCAGCAAATCACCAAGGTTATCAATGAAATTAATACCATAGTAACAACCATAGTTTCAGCCGTTGAAGAACAATCCGTAACAACTGCTGAAATATCAGAAAACATTAGTCAAGCTTCGCAAGGAATTCAGGAAGTCACAGAAAATGTTGCTCAGAGTTCCACCGTTGCTGACGAAGTGGCAAGAGATATTACAGAAGTGAATGAAGCCGCTCAATCCATGAATGCAGGAAGCCATGACGTGGATGATAATTCAAAAAAATTAAAAGAGTTGGCAGATCGCTTGTCGGAGGAAGTGCATAAGTTTACCATTTCATGTTAACAAACACATGACCTCCTGTTAACAGGCTGCTCTTTGACCCCCTCTTGGCAGGATGCTTTTTGAGGTTCTGTAACCAGTCGCTTCAGGGTGGTATTCCAGCACCGTGTATTTCTTCACCCGCTTCACTGACAGAGGTGGTATTAAAAAAGTGGATAATGCAATGCTCCTGATACTTTGACCGTCTCGAAGTATCAGCAGGATTGCCCCATTAAGGGGAGGCTGATTATTGCACCTCAGAAGTTTCTCAACACTGCCGGTAAAATGTATACCACCTGACTTGCAAAAGTATCCTTGAGGCAACTGCCTGGGGCAGCTACCGCACAGCAAAAAGACTCAACAGCTTAAGGGTAAATTACCTTCCACTCTTTTTTCATATCCACTACAGTCCAACCATTTACTTCAGCTTCGATCAATGCTTGTACCGGGCAAAACAACCTGGGCAACGATTCTATTTCTATCCCTATTCAAACACTCCATCTGCTATATTTTGCGCCAGTTTTTATCAAAGCAAAAATGGACATGTCCGTTCCCTGTTGGGACCATCCATGTTCCCCTCCGGGAACACTTTCAACATATCCCACTCCGCTAAATATTCTTCATACAAGTAATTGTTCTGCCTAAAACAGTCCTTAACATCTATGAATCTTTTAATTATTGAGATTTTCTTCATAAATAATACCTAATGGCCTGTTTATTGCGTTGGTCTCCCTGTTTACATTGCTCCATTATTCATAATCACTCATGTACTCAAAGTTTGACTATGTCCTTTGAAAAGTATCCTGACAGAATGCTGCAGAATACGATTTTTGAGCAATCCTAAAGTTATAATTTACAGGAGGAGTCCGGAGATGCAGAAGACAAACAGAAGAGATTTTCTTAAGCTTGGTGGTTTGGCCTTAGCAGGCCCGTTAGTGGCCTCAGGAGTGAGCCCTAAAGCGGCCAGAGCAGAGAAGTTACCAGGATATGGTCTTGAAAAGCGTATACCCGTCAATTGCCGGATGTGTGCCCAGAAATGTCCCGGACTTGCCAGGGTGATCGATGGACGCCTTATAGGAATTGAAGCAAACCCTCATTCTATCTCACCAGGAGTCTGCGGACGATCCGTCGCCGCAGCCGGTATGGTGTATAACCCCAATAGGATTCAAACGCCCCTTATCCGGGTAGGCGAAAGGGGCGAAGGAAAGTTCCGCAGGGCCAACTGGTCGGAGGCTTTAGACCTTGTCGCTTCCAAACTCAAAGTCTATCGAGACCAGGGAACCCCTGAAGCACTTGCCGTAGCCGTTCGTTTCAACGGGGCACCTGGCCTTGACACTGAAGTGTTCAAAGTCTACGGCACCCCCAATTTTCCAGGCTACGCAGATACCTGCTGGGCAAATTCACGAGCGGTGGGACTTGGTGCAGTTTGTGGACCATTCAGTAAAGGTCAGCCAGGATGCAGCCCGAGCAAGGTCAGTATCAACTATGCAAAGGCTAAATACGGCGTCCTCGCCGGTCGTAATCCTGCTGGTGGTCTGGTTTGCTATCCATGGGCCTTAAATTTTGGCAAGGGAAAACGAGATGGACTGAAGCTGACGGTGGTCGATCCCCGTAAACCCTCTGAGACTGGAGAGGATAATGTAAATTGGCTCCCCATAAAACCTGGGTCAGATCTGGCCTTTATGCTTGGTCTCTTTCATGAACTCATGAAAAACAAATCATATGAGCCGGATTACCTTATCAAACATACCAATGCCCCCATGCTTGTTGATGCCAAGACCCTCCAACCAGCTGGAATGAGAGAAATAGAGAAAGACGACAAAGAAAAGAAGATCAAAATTCTAGATTATCTTGTTTTTGACGAAGCGACCGGAAAAACACAATTTGCCAGTGAAGCTGAAAAGCCTGCCTTACATGGTGCCCACGAGGTGCTGTTTGAAGGAAAAACCTTCACAGCAGTGACAGCCCTGGACAGAATCGCCAAGGAGCTTGAAAGCTATACCCCCGAATGGGCCGAAGGAAAAAGTGATGTACCTGCAGAGGAAATCCGTAAGGTTGCCAAAGATCTGGAACAGAACAGGCCCCATGCTTTTATCGATCCAACCTATCGCAGCGAACGCTATTTCAATTCATTCAAAATGGTTCAAGTCATCTCTATGATGAACGCCCTTATCGGAGCATTTGGCCGGGAAGGTGGCATTATCTGGAACCATTCACCAAAGCTTGGCAAACTCATTCATCCGCCAAAACCCAAAGCAGATGCCATCAGTAAGCATTATATGAAGCATGACCCAAATTTCCGCTTTGGTAACAGCAAATACTATCGTCACAAGTCCGTGGAAACACTGCTGACCGATAAGCCATATCCCATCAAGGCCATGGTTTTCAATGGCGCCAATCTGTTGGGTGGATCAGCTGGAGGGACTGAAATTGTAAAGGCATTGGAAAAGTTGGAATTCACTCTCTGTATTTCTCCTTTCTTCAACGAAACAACCCTGTATGCCGATGTCATTCTGCCAGATGCCACCTTTGTTGAACGTAACGAGGCCATTAATGCCAAATACAAGTCTGAAGTACCTGGCGTAAGCATGAACATGAAGGTTATTGATCCACTCTTTGATGCAAAAGATCCCTACTGGATCAGCCTGGAGCTGGCACGCAGACTTTTGACCGCCGAAGAGTACGAGACCCACTTCAAGCCCTTTGAAGTCGGCGGCATGGAATTGCTCTGGGAAAAACAGCTTGCAGGCCTGAAGGGAGTTTCCGATAAGGATAAAACAAAAATCACTGTCGATTATCTGAAACAAAACGGCATCTGGAATGGTACAGCACGCCCACCAAAGCCAAAGGCCAAAACACCGACCCACAAACTTGAGATATTCAGTACCTTCCTTGCCGGTGCCTATGCTGAACTTGAAGCAGCCGGGGACAGTAACTCCCTGGTAGCAACCCCCTTGCCGGTCTGGCAACCAGCCAACTGGATGACCACCAGAGAAAAACTGGCCAATGACGAGTTCATTCCAATCACTGGATTTGCCCCAATAAATTCTTTTACCGGCCAGCAAACAAAAGACAACAGATTGCTGGCCAATGTCGGCGAAGCTATCTCCTGGGATGCTGTTTTTATTAATAAGAGTAAAGGCAAATCCCTCGGATTTACAGATGGTGACATGGTTACCATCTGGAACCCAGACAACAAATTGGAACAGTCAGCCAAAGTTGTACTGAGTGAACTTGTCCACCCCGATGCTATGTTCAGCTATTATGGCACAGGTCCGGGTGCATTTAAAAATCTAAACAAGTTTTACGGTCATGCACCGAAGACTGGATTTAATCCTAATCATTCCGCACCCTACCACCACGCCCCCCTGGTTGGTGGACATGCAGCGCATGATTTTGTTATCAAAATGAGGAAGGCATAATGTCTATATATTCTATGTGTTACGATTCACAGGCCTGTGTTCGCTGTTTCACTTGTGTTGTGAGCTGCAGTGTGGAGAACCGCCTACGCCTGCAGCGGAACGGAACGACCTCCATTGAAACGGGAGTGAACAAAGCATTACCACAACTGAATTACCTGTATCCTATTCAAAGGGAATATGGAAAATATCCAAAAAGTTATCGAATTACCGAACTCCATCACTGTATGCATTGTGAAAATGCCCCCTGTGCCAGCAGCTGCCCAAGTAACGCCATTGAGCGTAGGAAAGGCGGTCAAGTTGTTATTCACCAAGACCTCTGCGTGGGCTGTCGTACCTGTCAGGATGCCTGCCCCTTTGACGTTCCTATTTATGATCAGCACAGCAATGCCTCGTATAAATGCATGATGTGTTACGACCGAGTGGAGTCAGACCTTAAGCCTGCCTGTGTCAATAGCTGCATCGCCGATGCCCTGATCAGCGGTCCCCGTGAAGAGGTAGTTGCTGAAGCGAGGGCACGTGCCAAACGCTATAGTGAACAGTTTGGAAAGGAGTATATCGTCTATGGTGCTGATAAAATAAACGACTATGTCGGAAAAGCTGGATGGATGACTATTGTTTCGGCGGAAGAGATGGAAAAATATGGCCTGCCCAAAAACCCCATGGTCAGTAGCATGGTTTTGCGACAGACCACAAAGGCCTTTGGCCTCGGAGCTTCAGCTGCTGTAGCTCTAGGAGCTGGTGCCCATTTCCTTTATTGGCTCGCAAACCGTAAAGATGCCCTTGCTGCACAAGAAAAGGAGGCAGATCATGAATAAAAAAATTACCGCATTTACCCCGTTTCAAATGTTCTATCACAGATCCATCATCATCCTGATTTTCTTTTTTATCCTGACAGGGCTGCCGATACTGTCTTCCGGCTTCCACTGGATCGCCTATAGCTTCGGATTTCCCTTTGATTTTATAAGCGGTCAGAATGGTGATACGTTAAGATCCGGCATTCAAGTCTGCAGGATAATTCACAGAGTAGCTGCTCTACTTTTCTTTCTTTTCACAGTACCTTTTATTGGCGTCCAGTTGCTGCAAATCAATAAATGGCACATCTGGCCAGAATCTGAAGCCGCCGGACTGAGCGGATTAAAAACCAATTATATTGACTTTAAACATGCCAAGCAGGGAAAATATAATGCCGGTCAAAAAATCGCTGCCTATGTCTTTATAGTCTGTATTTCCATGCTGGCTTTTTCAGGATGCGTTTTGTGGTTTCGTGGATCATTTTCCCCAGCCACATTGGCACTGGCTAGGAATCTCCACGATATAGGATTTGCACTTTTACTGCCGACTCTACTCGGTCATATGTACTTTGGTATTCATCCGTTAAACAGGGCTGGGTTCAAGGCAATGTTCAATGGTCGCGAACTTGACGAGGCGGATGTTCAATCGCATCATCCTCTCTGGTATGAAAAAGTAAAAAAAGACTAAAATATAAGGTGAGAGGAGATTAAGACCAATGAATACTATAGCTGACACTCAAAACAGCTCTGACCGGGATATGGGTTCTCCCGGTCAGGAGCAGTTCCCTCATTCAGAAGAACTGCATCAGGCAAGATATGCAATGTACAAAATGTTAAGCCTTGCCTATCTCTATCCCGGTGATATTGACTGGAATACTTTCCTCAATGAATTGCCGGAAATCCTCGAAGAAGCAGCAGGTATCCTGCCACTCGATATCACAACGGAAATAGCAACCCTGTCGATTCTCTCTCATTCTCTGGAATTAAAACAGATATGCTGTGAGCATACCTTGCTCTTTATTAATAATCCCAATAAAAATCCGATCGCACCTTATGAATCGGTGTATCTGGAAGATACGATCATGGGAAGATGTACCCAGTCAGTACAGGAACTGTATGAACAATATGGCCTTGCCGTGGATCAGCAACATTCCTATCTCCTACCGGATCATATTGCCCTTGAACTGGATTTTATGGCATGTCTCATTGAAAAGAGCTTGGAATCGGGGGCATCTTCTCTTGAAGAACAGAATAGCTTCTTCGATAACCACACCGGACGATGGGCGCAGCAGTTTCTAGCAGATATCAAGGATACGAAGCCAGATGCTTATTTCACTTTGCTGGCCACCGTAGCAGATAAATTTTTTCAGTATGAGAAACACTTTTTTGCTTCCCTTGCATGATAAAAGAAAGGGTCAGCACGACTGATTTATTGACGAAGGCTGTATTTTTCCAAGCGTAACAACGGCCCTTGACCTTCTCTGGGGAAAAGTTCATAGTACTAGGGAGGTGGATGGTTTTTCACTAAAACGAATTCTCCTCCTTATCGAAATCATAGAGCCATATAACTTTTCGATATATCAGTTTTAATGATGGGGATCTGAAAAGGATTCCGGTCCCCTATCATTATCTCCAGGGAGGATTTACCCCCATGTTCCATCATTGCGTTATTCGCATTCTGCTTGCGGCCTGTTTAATTCCAACCATCCTGTTCACCGAAATTGATGCTGCTCCTCTGGAAAAGAAACAGATACCGCAGGTTATTCGCCTTGGCGTGATCACCCTATATCATCCACTGGTAATGTTTAAACAGTACCAGCCATTTGTGGATTTTCTTAGTGAATCGACACCCTATACTTTTGTACTGAAAATCACTCAAAATTATTCCAGTATAATCAGCCTTCTCTGTGATGGTGAAATTGACGTCGCCCTCCTTGGTGGCCTGACCTATATCGAAGCTGCAAATTCATCCTGTTGCATACCTTTTCTTTCTACTCTCAATGCTGATAAAAAACCGTTCTACCAGGGAACTTTTATTGCCAGAGAGGATAACACCGCCATACATGAACTTCAGGATATCAAGGATAAACGTTTTGCCTTCGCATCTAAGCACTCCACATCTGGAAACCTTGCCCCTTTGTATCATCTTTATGCCAGGAAAAATATGCAACTTGAAGATTTTTCCACATACAAAAATCTCAGCTATCACGATGCAGTTGCCAGAGAAGTCCTTCGAGGAAATTTTGATGCGGGCGTAGTCCTGGACTCCGTTGCCAGAAAGTACCAGGGAAAGGGTATAAAAATTATTGGTCAAACCGAGCCGTTGCCTGGATTTCTACTGGTCGTTCGACCTAATATAGACCAAAACTTCACGCAATCTCTAGAAGATACACTTCTTAGCCTTGATTACAACAATCCTGAACAAAAGGCCATGATGGATACCTGGGATGTGAATATACGCTTTGGCTTTTCCAGAGTTGTCGATTCTAATTATGACCCGGTCAGACAGATGATTCTATATCTGAAAAATAAGGGCATATACTTGGGGGTGGAAGATGAAATTGTTCCTGGGCATTCAAGGTAAATTTATTCTCATCGCATCGCTCTCCATTTTCCTCTTTTCAAGTATCTTTGGCTATCTAATTATCAGTCGTGAAAAAAGATTTTACACCGGGGATACAGTTCACCAGGCAAAGATAATCGCTGAAATCTCCGGGGTCATCTTTACCAACGCCTTGGTATATAAGGAACTAGGACTAGTCGATAACATTGGGCTCAATGACTATCTCGATTATTATGTATTGGACATCCTTGCCAAGGAGAAACGAATCCTTTACCTGGTTGTCCTTGATCCGCACGGCAAAGTGCTCTCCCATAGTGATATCAGGGAGTATGGTAAGATATATACTGATCTGGTCACAAAAAAGTCTTTGGAGGTCACGAAAATAACGGTACAGCGATTAAAAAACGCTCAGGGTATCGATTTGATCGATGTAGCAGCCCCCCTAAGAATAAGTACAAAGAGCTGGGGAGTATGCCGGATAGGTTTTTCCCTGGAGGAGGTAAATGAAGGGGTTCGGACATTGAGAAATGAAATACTTACCATGGTGTCTATGATGCTTTTGGTAGCACTTGTCATTATTGGTATTGCCGGTAGGGCCTTTGCTACTCCTTTAATTAATTTGGCCAAAACCATGGATCTGATAACTGAAAAGGGTGATCTTGATATCGACTATCCTATTCCTGAACAACGTAACGATGAAATAGGCAAACTACAGGCAAGTTTTTCCTGGATGGTCAACAAACTGAGGAAGGCAGAAAGAGAAAAAATCGAGACCATGGATCTTATGTGCCAGACAGACAAAATGGCCACGGTGGGCAATCTGGCCGCCGGTGTGGCTCATGAAATAAATAACCCTCTTGGTGGGGTGATTCTCTGTTTTGGTAATTTCACAAAAGATGATATGGATGAAGAATCCAGGAAGATCCATATTGAGGTGATCAATTCAGGACTTCTAAAAATACAGAATACGGTCCAGGGGCTTCTTGATTTTGCAAGAAAAACACCGATTATCATCGTGCCATCTTCCATTTGTACCATTCTTGATGAATGCCTCAAACTGGTAGATACTTTTCTGATAAAACAGCAGATAACGGTCGACCGGGAACGCTGCGCCGGGTTACCCTTGGTCCCTGTGGATCCTTCCAAAATTGAGCAGGTATTTCTTAATATTATTATTAATGCGGTCCATGCCATGCCTGAAGGAGGGACACTTTACTTAGTGGCCAACAAAGATGAAGACATGTTACTCCTTACGATAACCGATACCGGTTCTGGAATAGATCCCCAGGTTCTACCGAGAATCTTTGATCCTTTTTTTACTACAAAAGACCCAGGCAAAGGGACAGGGCTTGGACTTGCTGTCTGTAAATCCATCATTGAACAACATGGAGGATATATCAAGGTCGGATTAGAAGAAGGACGCGGAGCAAAATTTACCATAGGCCTTCCTCTTAAAGGACCAGAACAAACATGAAAAAAAGTATTTTACTCATAGAAGATGAACTTTCCATGCGACTTGGGATCAGCCATTCTTTAACCGGAGCCAGCTATGGGGTAACTGCCTGCGGGGACGGTGTGGAAGGCTTGAAGGCCTTGCATGAGAATAGCTTTGACTTGATTATAACCGACTTCAGACTTCCAGGCGTGAGCGGTATGAAAATCCTCACTGAATCCATGGAAGTATGTCCCGACACCGGTGTTATAATTATTACCGGTTTTCCGGAGATAGACACGGCAGTATCAGCTATCAAAAAAGGCGCCTTTGACTACCTGAGTAAACCCTTCAGCAATGATGCTCTCCTTATTGTCGTTGACAGATTTTTCAGCTACCGGCAACTCCAGATTGAAAATGATCAGCTAAGAAAAACTGTGAGAGAAAAAAGCCAGTCTGATCATTTCATTGGCGAAAGTTCAGCACTCAAGGCTGTGTTTGATCGCCTGGCCACCATCGCCCCAACCGATGTCCCTGTCCGTATCCAGGGAGAAAGTGGTACCGGAAAAGAACTTGTTGCCAGTGCTCTTCATCATTTGAGTCAGCGAAAAGATAAGCCCTATCTGAAAATCAATTGCGCTGCCATTCCTGAAAACCTTCTTGAATCAGAACTTTTCGGCTACGAGAAAGGAGCATTTAGCGGTGCTGTCCAGTCGAAAAGAGGCAAGTTTGAAGTCGCGGATGAAGGGACTATCTTCTTTGATGAAATTGGAGAGTTACCCATAAGTCTGCAGGCAAAACTTCTCAGAGTTCTTGAAGATCAGGAAATCACCAGGCTCGGAAGTAACAAGAGTATCAAAGTAAACGTACGAACAATCTTTGCTACCGCCAAAAATCTAAAAAAGGCTATCCAGGAACGAACATTTAGAGAAGATCTTTTTTACAGGATCAATGTCGTTCCGATTCATTTACCGCCATTGCGTGAAAGAGGCGAAGATATAACCGCCCTTGCAGAACATTTTTTAAAAATCCACTCGACCAAGTACGGCAAAGAAGGATTGGATATCTCCCCTGACGCATACAAATGTCTTCTTGCCTACACCTATCCAGGGAATGTAAGGGAACTCAAGAACGCCATAGAGCGAGCTGTACTTCTCTCCATCGACAGCCATATATATGTGTCTAACCTCCCATCAGAATTCAGACAACTAACCGAAGACATTCCCGATTTTGGAGCAGACATGCCATTAGATGAAGGGGTTAAATGTTACGAGAGACAGAGAATCCTCAAAGCTCTTGATGAAACAGGCGGGAAAAAAATTGCAGCTGCCGACAAACTGAGTATCAGCAGAAAAGTCCTCTGGAAAAAGCTTAAAGATCTGGATATCGAGTGTTAACTACAGATTGTAATGGCTAAATATTCGGGTACATATTCGGGGGACACAATACCTATTAGCGTACACTTAAAGGACAGAATGTAGTGACATATCATCATTTTCCTTCACACATTATGCTCACAATGCGTTCATCAACACAGGTTCATAAAAAATATTCATCGATTGTTGATTTCCTGTTTTATCAAAATCCAACATTAGACGATTAAACTTTAATTGTTGTTTTGCAGGAAAATTGATGGGGATAACCTGGAATTACTATTCTTGCTATACGTGGCATGTCTCTGCCAATATCATATTATTTCAGAGCAAACAATAAATACGTATTGTGTCCACAGATCTCTACGCTATAAGCTATAAGCTATAAGCAAAAAAAAGGATATAGCTTGAGGGACTCTATTATGCTGTCAGTCCAGCGCTATAAAGCCACAGTGGATATTATAGTAGCCATTTAGATAATACGCTTTCTGATATTGGTCACTAAAATCTCTGCAACAACAACAACAGCAAAAATACTCAGAAGTATCACCGAAACCCTATCCCAGTAAAACAGGTTTAAAGCTGTATCCAACACCATTCCAATTCCACCGGCGCCAACCAACCCAATGACTGCTGATTCGCGAACGTTAATATCCCAGCGAAAAAGAAAAATACCCCAGAATGATGGGGCGACTTGTGGCCAGTAGCCTTTGAGAAAGATACTTGGCCAGGGGGCTCCGGCTGCAGTTAAGGCCTCGATAGGACCAGGGTCTGACTCTTCCAGTGCTTCAGCGAAAAGCTTCCCCACAAAGCCAACGGATCTGAAACCAATGCAGACAGTTCCGGCAAGGGCGCCAGGTCCAAAAATAGCCACAAATAACAAGGCCCAGACCAACGAATTTACTGATCGCGAAGAAACCAGAATAAGTTTTGCCAGCCAGTTCAGAAGTGGTATACGAACAATATTATTCGCCCCCATGATACCGACAGGGATGGCCATACCAATAGCAAGCAGTGTTCCTAAACTTGCAATATGCAGCGTCTCAACCATTGCTGCATGGATCCCTTTTGGATAATAGGCTAGATCCATGGGCCACATACGCGTTAGAAGATCCGCAGCCTGAATATGGGCGTCGTAAAGAAATTCAGGAATTACTTCGACGGTGCTGATAGAGACGGACAAAGCCACTGCAAATCCGAAGAATACAGCAAAACGGGCCATCTGTTCTTTGAAGGAGAATCGCTGCCATTTATGTACAGTTTGCGAGCTCATTGAAATACCCCTTTAATGCGCAGAGATATAAACTCACTCACCATGACAAGCGCAATAATTGAGAGCAGAATCGCAGCTAGAAAATCGTAATCAAAACGTTGAAATGCGGCAAACAATGTACCACCGATACCACCCGCGCCAACAATCCCGACCATAGTTGAATTTCGCAGGTTGGCATCAAACTGGTACGATGAAAAACCGATAAAACGGTTCTGTACCTGTGGCAGCACAGCATACAGAATAACGCTGATAAATGGTGCACCGGATGCCTGCAGAGCTTCAACCGGTTTCAATGAAATTTCTTCAATTGCTTCGGCAAAGAGTTTTCCAACAAACCCAATGGAGGCAAAAATCAGGGTCAATATTCCGGCAAGGGGACCAAAACCAACCGCCTTTACAAAGAGAATAGCAAAAATTACAGGATGGAAAGACCTGCAGAGCACAATAAATAAACGAGCCGGCCAGGTAAGCCAGGAAGGCATCAGGTTTCTTGCTGCCAAAAGGCCAATAGGGAGTGAGAAAAATATGCCAAATGCCGAAGCAATAACTGCAATCTCCACCGTTTCCAGTAAGTTGCTGACCAATAGTTGCCAGCGTGAGAAATTCACTGGTACCATTTCAGCAAGGAAATCAGCCCCGTTCCCAAGCCCAGCTATAAACCGTGCAAAAGAGACATCAAGATAGTTTGCAGCGTAAAGGATATAACAGACAACCAATACCCATCCTGCCCTGATCCACCAGTTCACCTTGAAGGCATCACCGTATGCAGTTTGTTTGCTGTTATTTATCATTGCAGCCAGCTTGCTCCGCCATAAATCTCTGTAAGATTGTCATTGCTTAACTCAGCAGGAGAACCGTCATAAACAATCCCCCCCCCGCACAAGCCAATAACACGACTAGTATATCGTTTTGCCAGTTCAACATCGTGAATATTGATAATAAACGGAATTCCTCTCTCTTCTGAAAGTTCCAGGAGAAGCTCCATTATTTCAACACTGGTTTTGGGATCAAGGGATGAGGTTGGCTCATCAGCCAACAGCACGTGAGGTTCCTGAATAATTGCACGAGCAATACCTACTCGCTGGCGTTGACCACCGGAAAGGCTATCTGCCCGTTGATGTGCAAACTCAACCAGGCCAACCGCATCGAGCAATTCAAATGCACGATTAATCTCTTCCTGTGGATACTTACGTAACCAGGCCCGCCACGGAGCTATATAACCAAGGCGACCACACAGCACATTTTCCATCACCGAAAGTCTTTCCACCAGGTTAAACTCTTGAAAAACCATGCCGATTTTTCGTCGTGCCTTACGGAGAGCAGTACCGCTGAGTTGAGTGATATTTTCACCGCTCACATACACATTTCCGCTGGTAGGAGGGATCAATTTATTGACGCATCTGATCAGAGTACTCTTTCCTGTTCCTGATGGGCCAATAATGGCAACGCTGTTTGTTCCCTGAACCTCAAAACTGATTCCATTCAATATCGGTTTTCCAGGAACATACTCCTTCACCAGATTTTCAATTTTAAGTGATCTCTGCACTGAAGTCCCACTAGATTCGTTTTGCATACTCATCATATTACGAAAAAAATTACTCAAAGGAAAAAAAGGAAGCAGCCCATGATCTAAGGCCATGGGCTGCAATAAGAACGTGCTGTCCTACTGTTATTTTTTTGCTTGTTTCGCTTTCTTTTTGGCTGCCTTGGCTGCATCTTTTGCAGCCATTTTCTTCAACCCAGCCTGATTATACGATGTGCCGGTTGATGAGGCGATATCACGAATAATTGCCCAGTCTTTCTGATACGTTACTGGAAAAAAGCGATCCGCTCCGCCAAAGGTCTCCTGCATGGTAGGAGTAAAACGGTAAGAATGGAAGGCGTCAACTATTTTTTTGGCCAGTTCCGGCTTAAGATCATGAGCATAACCAAAGGAAGATGTTGGGAATTTCACACTGGTGAAAACAATACGAAAATCATCGGCATTGATTCTACCTGCCTCAGCCATCCGTTTAAACACGTCACCAGCAACTGGAGCTGCGTCATAATCGCCATGGGCAACACCAAGAATGGACTGGTCGTGCTTACCAGAGTAAACCACGGTGTAATCCTTGTCCGGTACGATACCATGTTCAGGAAAGATTGCCCGAGGGGCGAGATTACCAGAATTGGATGAAGCTGAGGTATGCGCAATACGTTTGCCCTTGATATCTTCAAGTTTTTTAATATCACTGTCTTTCCGGGTTACCAAAAGCAGATTATAACCCTGGAAACTCTCTTCGGTGCCCTTCACTGCGATCGGCACATAACCAGCCAAGTTTACGGCAAAACCGGTTGGTCCAGTTGAGAAGCCAGCAATATGGAGACGGCCGGAGCGCATTGCCTCAACTTCGGCTGCATTGGACTGAACGGTATAATAAATTACTTTTTTACCAGTTGCTTTAGTCAGATATTTCTGAAAATCAGAGAAGGCATCTTTATATACTGCGGGATCTTCAACGGGGGTATAGGTAAAAACAAGTGTATTGGGATCTTTCCACTTCTTCGGATCCGTGGGTGCGTCTGCGACCAGATCCATATTTTCATCACAAAAGCGTTCATCCAAGGTGCCACGATTTTTACAGGTATCGGCTCCATAAGCTACATTTGCCATAAATAAAACTGCCAGCATTAACGCCAGAACTTTCTTCATCCTTTCAAACCTCTCTTATTTGGGTGATGTAACTAAAACTACGCTAAATATGCCACATTAGTGAATAAGATTATTCGCTAAATAGTAATACAGTATCGGTAGGAATGAGAAAAAATCATTCACGATACGTTATAATTATTATATAGTATTTGTTACTTCTAGCGGTTTATGCCTTAGACTGTCAAGGCTTAAGTTCCAAAACATACCACAAATTTGACAGGTTATTTGTACAAAAAACAGACAGCTATTTTACATTTTTCTTTTTTAGGGGAGTATATAAAATGAATACACATAAACTGGGAAACAGCCATTTATTGACCACCGACATTGGCCTTGGCCTTGCCGCATTAGGGCGCCCGGGATATATCAATCTCGGACACAGTGACGACCTTGAGAACAATCACGATGTCAGGGTGATGGAGGCTAGAGCCCACGACGTTTTAGATGCAGCATGGGAAGCTGGTATTCGCTATTTCGATGTTGCCAGATCCTACGGCAAAGCTGAAGATTTTTTACACTCCTGGCTGCAGAAACGTAACATTGAGACAGATAGTATTACTGTTGCTTCAAAATGGGGATACACCTATACAGCAGATTGGCAGGTCAATGTGGAACAGGGGAAGAAGCATGAAGTCAAGGAGCATTCCTTAACGGTTTTACAGCGACAGACAGAAGAAAGCCGTAAGCTCTTAGGCGAACAGTTGGATCTTTACCAGATTCACTCGACAACTCTTGAGAGTGGTGTATTAGACAACATTCCAGTTCTGACAGAACTGGCCCGTTTACGTAATGATGGGCTCGCCATTGGACTCTCAGTAACCGGCACAGCCCAGGCTGAGACTATCGAACGTGCTCTTGAAATCAGCTTCGATGGCATCCCGCTTTTTGCTGCAGTGCAGGCGAGTTGGAACGTATTGGAACGGTCAGTGACTGCAGCGCTACAGATGGCACATGATGCTGGATTAGGCGTTATCGTGAAGGAAGGGCTGGCCAATGGACGCCTTAGCACACGCAACGTTGCCCCGGACTTCCAAAAGCAGATGACTCTGCTGCAAGATCTGGCAGAAGAGCAGAACAGCACGGTTGACGCCCTTGCTCTGGCTGCTGTTATTAATCAGCCCTTTGTGGATGCAGTCTTAAGTGGTGCTGCTTCTGTTGAACACCTTCAATCTAATATTCAGGCATTACAAATACAATGGACCGATTCACTGGCAGATCACCTGCAAGGGTTAGTGGAACCAGTAGAAAGCTATTGGCAAACTCGTAGCCAGTTAGCCTGGAATTAAGATAGCCCTCGTACATATTCCGAGGACACAATACCTAACAGTATGTGCATAAAGGACAGAATGCAGTGACAGATCATCATTTCCCTTCACACATAATACTCACAATGCATTAAAATCATCGTGACGAATAGTCTCACCAAAGGTATCCAACACGCTTCACAAGATTTTTATAATGGATTAACAACAACATATGTTACGGAGTTGCCAGCGTATTGCGGTGCATACCAAGTACTACCACAGCGTTGATATGAGATGCCATTCGACAACACAACTGTACAACTCGGTGGTAGTGTATGGACCATAGACCCGACCACGGCTGCGGTAACTGCGACAGTTGCTCCAATTGCAACACCAGTAGCGACTGGATTCCGATAACGTCGGTTATTATTAACATTTACATTAACATTTCGATTTCGATGATTGTTATTATTAATATTTACGTTTGTATTACGATTAACATTAACATTACCACCTCGGCCTCGCCGAGCATCGGCTTCTGATGGCAATGAAGCTATAATCAAAGTTGAAGATAGCAGAAGTAAACCAACTATTGAAAATATAGGTCTAACTTGCATTAGTTAGTCTCCGGTTGAACTGTATACGCTTTGAATTTAATTTGTATATCATCGTTATTTGGACTAAACACAAATTGAGTTGTTGACAAATCTGGAGCTAAATTCCAATCGAGTAGTACTTCATATCTCGGTTTATTTTTGTCATTATTTGATACAAATAACATTTTTAACGGTAATTTTTCCGTGCCATTTTGAATCCAAATCTGCCAGTCCATATCAGCATTTTGAAACGCGTATTGTGTACATGGTACATCCGAAATCATAGCGTCACCAACGATAACTGCCGCCGTAATCGGTTTATGATTGGCAACTTCAGTACCCAAAATAAACAAATCACTTAATGGCATTTTAATATCATAGCGTTGTTGAAGTTGTACTAGCGCTTTGGCTGAGTTTTCTTTTACTTCCATTGACGCGTAATAATTAGTTGAATCTGTATGCAAAGTAAAAGTATTGCCATCAAAGAAAAATTCTTGTCTTCCGTATGCATTCACAGTTTCAGCCCAGAATTTTGTCTGCTTTTTCGCTTTCAGGGTAATCGTTCTATTTTGTTGAATAAGCTGTCCGGAATCAAGAAAAGTATCAATTGTCGAAGTACCATGCACAGAAAACGATGGCAAGGTACGCAGATATTTTGACATCTCCAGAACAGCATTTTTTGCCTGTTTTGAAGAGTCACTTTCGATTGTAGTCGTAGTAGGCACATCTGAGTCCGGCGGTGTCGCTAATGCAACCGCCGCAAATATACCGATGCTAGCTGATACAAGCATAACTATTCTGAATATTTTCACTTTTTCTCCTAATTCAAATTCAAACTCTAAAATTAAACGATACTGTAGGCCGTTCATACAAGCTGTTAGCTTAGAGCCAATTTATATTTATTATATTCCGTGTATTCCGTTGTGTGTATTCCGTGTATTCCGGGGACACTGTATTCCGGGGACACAATACCTAACAATGTGTGTTTAAAGAACAGAATGTAGTGATATATCATCAGTTCCCTTCACCCATTATACTCACAATGCGTTCATCAACACAGCTGCGTAAAAAAATATTCATCGATTGTTGATCTCCTGTTTTATAAAAATTCAACATTAGACGATTAAACGTTAATTGTTCTTTTGCGGGAAGATTGATGGCAGGAAATCCAGCATTCAATAATATGCCATTCATCATAAAACGCCCCATACGCTTATTCACATCATAAAAAAAACTGTGCTCTTGCCATAGTAAGAAAAACAAAATTCAGACAATTGTCTGCGGGCAAGCATTATAGCCTTAGCTTTATTGGGTATCATTTCACTTAGGCTATGTTTCAAAGGGTATCTCCTGTGGACCGACAATATCTGTTTCTTTTTTTGGCCCAGGCTTTTGGGGACGCAGAATGCGCCCCGTTATCTTTTCTATCTGGTCCACAAATAATTCATCACCGCACGGTCGACCTGTCCGAGTTTTTTCACGTAATTTTTCCATATCATCCTGAGAAGATGCTAAGAATTCCTGCCAATTTCCTATTTCCGACAGGAATTTAGAATAGGTTTTTTGCTGTTTTCGACTGCCAAGCAATGGGTCTCTTTCAACAAACCCTGCATGATACCTGGCGCTCGACCAGGGGTAGTCCCAGGCATGATTGATATTGTCAATAACTCGGACAGGGTTACGTTCAACATATCGTACACAAGCCAGTAAATATTGCTGATCCAGTGGACAAGAAAAGAAACGCCCTTGGAATAAATATCCCCTAACGCCGTCACGAAAGTTAACCATACGAGTATACAGGCGATGGGCCTCTCCAATGGCAAGAGCCAGACTTTTTTCTCCTTCGGGTACTGCAACAAAATGGACATGATTGCTCATCAGACAATATGAGAGGATATGGAGACCATGCTTGCGGCACTGTTCCCTCACAAACTGAAGATATTGTACCCTGCATTCATCAGAGGTAAAAATATCCATTGAGCGAACACCACGCTGAGTGACATGATGGGGATAACCTGGGATTACTATTCTTGCTATACGTGCCATGTCTATGACAATACCATATTATTTCAGAGCAAACAATAAATAGGCATTGTGTCCCCTGATCTCAGTGTCCCCCGATCTCCAACATCTGTCGAAAATCTATCGAGCATCCACAGCATGCTAGGGCTTTCAAAAGCTACCTTTGTTTTTCCATTGCATATAGTATTTAGGACTTTATTTAGACCGGTTTGTTTTTTTGTTCACACTCTACCTAAATATGTTTTTTGTTTTCATTTCTTGATAGTGATTATCAAGGTAATTAGCGGATATTTAATGGCATAAGAATAGCGGCTATAATAAGAGGGGATTCGCTCATGTTCCTCAACTTATTCTTGAAATTCAGAATAGGAAGCGGCAAGTCCGCCTAAAGATGTTTCGCGGTAAAGGGAAAGCATATCGTGACCGGTTTTCTTCATGGTTTTGACAACATTATCAAACGAGACCAAATGCCTGCCGTCAGTGAGAAGAGCATAGTCAGCGCAAGCGATTGATTTTACGGCAGCAAAAGCATTACGCTCTATACATGGTACTTGAACAAGACCTAGAATTGGGTCGCAAGTAAGGCCCAAATGGTGCTCTAGAGCCATTTCTGCTGCGTATTCTATTTGTCGTGAAGATCCACCCATTAATTGAGTAGCTGCCCCAGCGGCCATGGCGCATGCCACTCCAACTTCCCCCTGACACCCCACCTCAGCACCGGAAATTGAACCATTTTCTTTAACAAGATTACCAATAACTCCGGCTGTGGCCATCGCATTCAAAATACTTCTATTGCTGTGACCTTTCTCAAAAGAATAATAATAGAGCACGCTTGGCAAAACTCCTGCAGAACCGCAAGTGGGAGAGGTTACCACAAAACCGCCATCTGCATTTTCTTCAGACACCGCTAGGGCATAACTAGAGAGAATGCCTGTACGGGCCTCTATCCCTTTTAGACGCCTAGCCTGGACTATAAAATCCCTTGCCTTCCTGGGAAGTTTGAGGCCACCATGCAACACTCCTTCTTTTTTCAAACCAGTGTTGATGCATTGCTGCATTTTCTGCCAAATATCGGCTAGGTACTCATCTATAAATCCTTCGTCTTCGACCTCCGCCACCAGCTGCCAGATAGGCTTACCGGAATTGCTGGCCCACTCAAGCACGTCATCCATTGATTTTTGCTTATAAATATAAGCGTGCTCGCTGGCTGTTCCTTCCTCATCACGCAACTCCCCACCACCAATGCTAAAGGTCGTCCATTCTTTTATAACCTGCCCATCATTACTTAAAGCCTCAAACTTCATGCCATTAGGATGGTAAGGCAATTCATTATCACACCAGATAATTTCACAGGAAACAGGGGCAAAAGCATTGATTATAGCCTTGTCAGTGAGATGCCCTTTGCCTGTTAAGCTCAAACTACCATAAAGGCTAACTTTGTAGGATTTTGCCTCTTTGGTTTTTGCCCTAAATTTTTGGGCTGCATTGTTGGGGCCAATGGTATGGCTGGAAGAAGGTCCCATGCCATAATGGTAGAGGTATTTGAGTGATTGCATTGTCTTAAGAAGTATTTTTCGAATTTTTCGTAAGAATGACCAGCAGGTAGCGGCTAACAACATACCTGTTATACAGGCTTGTAGGCTGTTCGAAAATGCCCTTTCACCTCAGTTCGTTGTTATGTTGATAAAATAATGACAGCAATATTATTTATATGGCTGTGCTTATTCTACCACATACCTAGATCTGCGACAAAAAGTACCCCCTCGAACAATCCCCTAGCATACTAGCTGTCATTCTGTATACTTGAAGGATTCTACTTGTAGTCTTCTAATCCAAGTTCCTTTAATTTTCTTTTACTTGGTACACCGGTTTCAACATCCCAGCCACAAGCCTCATAATATTCGTCTAACAAGGCATCATAGTCGCTGATAACACAATCTTTTTTATCCTTATAGACACCGAATTCTGGAAGAGAAAGGATTCTTTTGGGCAGCATATCATCTTTGCGCCCCAATCCCTCGCGGACATTGAAGAGCCGCTGAATATTATGTACCCGTTCGCCAACCTGAATGAGTTCTTTTGCATCTATATCCCAGCCAGTAGTCTCCGCAAGCATTTGTGCCCAATGCTCTGGATTAAGTCCTGCGTAGCTCATAAACTTACAGGTAGATAGAATATCTGGAAGGATTAAACCACGTTGAAGAAGAGCACAATCTGCACCTTTTCCTTTTTCATCCCAACGATCAATAGTTTCAGGATCCCGTGCTCCATGTGCCTTCATCCCCCAATCCATCTTGCCACGATCATAAGCCATTCCTTCTAAGGGGTGGATATGACACATGCCACGATTTGCTGTACCATATGCTATTCCGAGAAGTTTTCCAGAACGCGGATCATGGGCCGGACCTTCCAATCCTTTTACGTGAATAGCAAATTTCTCAGATCCACCGCCAAGTTTTTCAGCTGCTTTTCTAACACCATCAGCAAGAATATCACCGAAGCCCTGTCTGAAAACGATCTTCTCAAGCATTAGGGGTAACGCCTCGCTATTCCCCCACGTAAGGTCTATACCATCAACATCCGTCTTGGTTACGATACCTTTTTCATAACATTCCATGGCAAAAGAGATCATGGCACCTGCTGAAATAGTATCTATTCCCCATTTGTTGCAGAGGTAATCGCAGTGCACAGCGACGTCTATATTTTTGTTGAGCAGAGATGAGGTGAAAACACTGATAGTTTCGTACTCTCCACCCTCATGAACAGGTGTTTTGTATTTTCCTTTTTTTACTTCGCAGACACGGGCACAGCCGATAGGACAACCTGAGTAGCAACCTTTCGCCTTAACAAGGTTGTTTTCCTGAAATTCATCAAATAACCTCGCCCCCTCACCCCAACTATTGGAGCGCCAGTTTTTTGATGGCCAGTCACCATCTTCATCATTTGCCGGCATATCACCAATGGTTCCAAACTCATTAAAACCATCCCGCATTTCACTATTTTTGACAGTTGTAATGGCGTCTTTGGTTGCAGCCCGAAAGCCTTCAGCACTTGCGTGGTTGGGCTTCGCTGTCCCTGATACAGAAACAGCAAGAATGTTTTTCGACCCCATAACCGCGCCACCGCCATTACGTCCGGCGGCTCGATCTCGTGCCATGATGGAGGCAAATAAGACAAGGTTTTCTCCGGCCTGACCAATACACATCACGGTGGGCTTTTTGCCATTAACCGTTTCTGCATTCTCGATGAAATCAGATTTTTCATAGACATCTTTACCCACAAGATTGGTTGCATCTTCTAATCGTGCTTCCCCGTTGGTCACCGCTAGATACACAGGAGTGGCGGATTTCCCTTCAACAATGATAATATCAAAACCAGCTTTACGTAAATCAGGACCGAAATTACTCCCGCATCGGGATTCACCCCAAGCTCCAGTTAACGGCGATTTAAAACAGACAGTAATACTGCCGCCACCCGCAACTACGTTGCATGTTAGCGGACTGGTTGCAAACACGAGTTTATTCTCAGGGCCCAGCGGGTCTATCCCAGCCTTAAGCTCAGAATATAAAATCTCAGCGCCATACCCTGCACCACCAATAAATTTACGCGCTTTTACTGAATCTATTGGTTCAGTTGCACACGATTTTGTGCTCAGATTCACACGTAAAATTTGTCCTGAATATCCATTAATCATTTTGTCATCCTCCAACCAGAAACCGTTTAAACTCTAAGGTCTGCCCGTTATATAAAGGTTCATTTTCATTTTTTAACACCCCTGCTTCAGAGCGCATTATAACAGGCCCTCTCGGCCTGTTTTTTGTATGGTTCCATACTGCCGGTGAAATATCAGTACCCGCAACATTTGCAAGCTCATCATAGAGATCTGCGAGTGTTGCGCCCCTCCCAAGGCTGAGCTGATACTCGATAGCCGGAAAATATCTTTTCATTGTGCCGTTGATCTTGAGTACTATTTTCATCGTTATTCAAGGTGTGTTTGTGAGCAGGCAATGCAGTTATGATCTCGTTCAATATCCATGATCTCGATTCTGCAAGTCAGTCCATCAAAAAACATAAATTTGTTGATGCAAAGGTCGCCGGAATTTGTAAAGATTTTTATCGCTTCAGTCGCCTGTAATCCAGCCATAATAGCAACGCAAGCTCCTAAGGATGGGATTGGAGTATCATCTAGCTCCATATCTCCTGTGAGACTGCACACTGGACAGGCACTTTTTTGAGGAATAAAAACAGATAATTGCCCCATAAACCCATCAACAGCAGCATGTACAAGAGGGATATTGTTTTTCACAGCATAAGCAATTAATTCAATGCGCCCTGGTAAGTTGTCCAAACAATCGAGAATGAGCTGTGGTTTTACCGATGATGGTAACAGCCGTTCATTAAATCGTCCATCCACAGCAATAAAGTCAGGATCACCATTAATTTCTTGCAGTCGGTCAAGGGCAACATTGACCTTTTTCTTACCTATATCTGTCTCTCTGTAGAGCAGCTGACGATTAAGGTTTGATATCGATATAGTGTCATGATCACATAAGATTAAGGTGCCCACACCAGCTGCCGTAAGCGCCATGGAAGCTGAACAACCAAGACCACCCATTCCGGCTACAAGAACAGTTGCGCCGGAAAGTGCAGCCTGACTGAATGTGGAACTACAATTTAATTGTCGGCTATATCGACTCTCTTCCATGATCTGTTATCTAGCGTAGTGATCGAGCAAACTTTACGATATCATCCATAAGTAACTCAGGTTCTTCAAGCGAAGAGAAATGTCCGCCCCGTGGCATTTTCGTCCACTGGACGATATTATAGAGCCTATCTGCATATGAGCGAGGTGGCCATGGAAAGCTTTCTGCCGGAAACATTGCCGCTGCTGTCGGCACCTCAACACGCGGCCGCTCTTTGGTACCTAATATACGGCCGCCTTCTTCCCGTCTGCCATAATAAATCCAGGTAGAGGTGTTGAAGCTTTTGGTTACAAGATAGACCATGATGTTGGTCAGCATTCCATCTTTTGTATGGGAACTTTCCACATCATCGTTTTCAATATCGGACCATGCATGAAATTTTTCTACAATCCATGCTGCAACACCAACAGGACTATCCATCATCGCATAACTCAAGGTCTGTGGCTTTGTTGCCTGCTGGGTGCGATACCCATCCTGGGAAACAACGCGTGGTGAGACCTCACATTCTTTTGCCCATGCCTCTTCTTCAGGAGTCTGGGGACCATCAATATGGCGCATGGTCGGGAAGCAGATATGGATACCGTCACAATTCTCTGCGTGGTCATAACCCAACCAACTTGAAATGGCAGAGCCCCAGTCAGCACCATGGGCGACATAATTCTTATAACCCAGAACATCAACCATCAAACTATTGAGTACGTCAGCCATTTTTCGAGGTCCGTAAGGGCGGGAGACCTTGCCTGAAAAACCAAATCCCGGAAGTGAGGGAACTATTACATCAAAGGCATCTTTCTCATCGCCGCCAAATCGTTCGGGGTGAGCGAGCCGTTCTATAATCCCCATGCTTTCGACAAATGACCCGGGCCATCCATGACTGATAAGCAGTGGGGTGGGGGTTGCGCCACTACCCTTTTCCACAATAAAATGCATCTCAACGCCATCAACAGGAGCCTTGAAATGCGAAAACTTGTTCATTGCTTCTTCTTGTTTTCTCCAGTCATAATCATTGACCCAATATGAGCAAAGCTCTTTCATGTAAGTCAGATTGGTACCATAATCCCAGCCACCATCTACGGGCATTTCATGCCATGGAAACTCAGCGACTCTGTGACGAATATACTCAAGCGTTTCTTCGGATACCTGTATAGTAAACGGTTTCATATCTAGATCTTTCCTTTTTCGTACTTTACTGGCGCAAGCAAAGATCGAATTTCCAGAGTTATGAGAAAGTTCCAACGCATACATGCTATCTGCGCATAAGAACAGTTTCAAACGTTCTGTCTATAAGAATAATTACTTAGCCAAATGCTTAGGTAGGAGAAAGCCTTATAAGTAACGCGAATTTCTCACCACCATGTATAAAAAGCTACATTATATTGTTATGAAAGATTTAATCAGAGGACCCTGTTCCGCCGGCAACTTTGAATACACCATTTTTCAGTCGAACAAAATCTTCAACTATTGCAGCGATAGCGCCAGCACTAATAAGAGCCCCAACTAAGGGAAGAATTACCATTGCATAACTTTTCGGCATATAGTTAGGCTTGAACACAAGCGTTGAGTCCTCCCAAGCAAAATGCCACATTTCCCAATACTTGCCTCCCATTTTAGCTACAACTTCAAGTCCATAGTAGCAAATGACAAGTCCTAGTGCGCAAATAGTAAGTGTCCAGAATTGCTGAATAGCAAAACCGACCTTAAGTGGAAGTCTTGAATAAATGACATTGAGTGCAATATGTTCCTTCTCTCTCACAGTAAGCGAAAGGGCGATAAAAACGAGCCAGATGTTGCTAAGAACTGTCAGTAAATCCCCCCAAACGGGTGGGTTTTCGAAGACATAGCGCATAACAACTGTATAATCTGTAAATGCAACCATCAAAAACAACATGAACATGCAAAACGCAGCCAAAAATTTTCTCATCCAGCCATCGAGAATTACGATTAAATTAATCATCAAACCTTCCTCTGATTTAATTAACAAAGCCTAAATATGTGGGAAGCCACATTGTAATGTCTGGAACAACTACGAGTAAAAATAACAGGAAAAACAATGAGACTAGGTATGGCAACATTGCTACGGCAACGCTCTCCAGACTGGCTCTGGCGATAGTAGCAGAGGTAAAATAGGCAACACCCAATGGTGGAGTTACTGAACCGATCAAAAAACCAACAATACAAACAAGAGCTCCCTGAATTTCTGGATATCCGGCTTTAGCCATAACTTCAACAATCACAGGACCAACAACAATAATGTTCACCGCTGAGTCCATTATCATTCCAAGCAGATATATGAAAGTGATCAAGACGAGGGCAAAAAGGATGGGATTCGAAGCATAACCAAGCAAAAACTCTTCTAACTGACCGAGAGCGCCTAAAGAAGTCAACAACCAGCTAAAGGGTCCAGAGGCGGCAATGATAATAAAAACTGAGGCGCTGTTCCGAAAAGCCCTAGTAAAGGCACTTTTACAGTTCACCACGTTTATTGTGCGATATACAAAAACACCCACAAACAATGAAATAGTGGCCGTTAGGGCACCAGCCTCAACAACACCTGCAATTCCACCGACAACAGCCCCAACAAGTACGATTGGAACAATGAGGGCAAATGATGATTTGACAGCTGCTGTTTTCAGTTTTGAGAAGCTAAAAGGTTCTTCACTACGTTCAAAGTTGTATTTCACTGCAAGAATATGATTGACGATCATGAGCAGAATACAAACCAAAATGCCGGGAATTATTCCTGCGGAAAAAAGTGCTCCGATGGATAGTCCGGTGGCATTCGCCAGAACAATCATCATAATACTAGGTGGAATAATACCACCTATAGTCGAACTTACGGCCGTAATTGCGGCTGAGAACGCACGCGGATAACCTGCTCGTGTCATTGCAGGAATTATGAGTGATCCTACAGTTGCTGTATCTGCTACAACAGAACCGTTCATACCAGCAAAAAACAGACTCACCAGAACATTTGCCTGGGCAAGGCTCCCTCGCATGCGACCAATAATACGCTGGCTCAGTTCAACGAGTCGATCTGTGATCGTTGCGCTGGACATCAGCTCACCAGTCAACATAAAGAAAGGAATTGCGGTCAAAGGGACCGAGTCGATAGCGCTGAACATCTGCCCTGGAATAAGCACAAGTGGAGCCGCACCTGTAAAAGCGACATAAAGCGTTGGCAGGAGAATCATGGTGAAACCGACCGGTGCTCCAAGCAGTATAAAAACCATGAGAAGAGATAGAAGAAGTATACTTTCCATTATTACTCAGTCCTTAAATATAATTTTAATTGTATCGCCCGATGTCACTGAGCCAAATACTGAGGCCATCTGTAATTCGTTGGTTGAAAGGAGAAAAGAGCAGGTTGTAGAATAAAATCAGATCACGTTTCGTACGCCAACATTCCTCTGGAAATGTTTCGAGGATATTAACGGTTGAACTCTCTAATTTCAGGGAGTTCAACCGTTAACTGACAGGAATTAAGTTTTTAGATGTTTATAACGCTCCTGCTTTTTTCAGGTCAGCTATAAAGGTATCCAAACCCTGTTCAGCGAGAACACGTTCAGCAAGGACTGGGTCAAAAGTACCCTTTGCGGCTTTCCAGGCACCGATAGCACCTTTACGCCATAATGCCATTTCAGCTTCAGTTGGTACGTACCACTCTTTGATATCTTTCTTTATTGCTTTAGTGCCATCTAAAACCCATTTTTTATCAAAATTACCAACAGACTTGCCAAAAGCGTCGGCAGCTTCGTGTAGCCAGGTTTTTTCTTCTTCACTAAGTTGGTTATACTGAGTTATATCCATAGACAAAACATTACCAGACCATGAACCACCAATTTCTGTGTAGTATTTGGCAACCTCATATAGTTTGGCGACTTCCTGCCATGGTATTGCAACATACTGACCCTCTACGACTCCAGACTGCAAGCCTTGATACAACTGGCCCCAATCATAAGGAACAGGTACTCCACCCCAACTTTTAATCAAGGTATATTCAATAGGGCTCTTGGTAACTCTCCATTTTATACCCTTCATGTCAGCTGGGGTATGTATAGGTTTGGCAGCGTTACCCAGCTGGCGAAACCCTCCACTGGAATAAATAGAGAGAGGGATATGGCCTGTTGTTTCGGCAGCAACTTTGCTTTGAGCTTCTCCGAGCCATTCTTTTGTAATTCTATCTGCATCTTCAATGGTATTGAAAATATAGGGTAAGTCAAAGATAGCTAAGGCTGTTCCGAAACTACCATAATTTGCAGTTGAACTTGTCCAGAGTTGGATTAATCCTTGGTTCGCCTGTTCACCACATTTTTGCTCAGCGCAAAGAGATTTTCGGTAGTGTGGCTCAACAGTCATCTTGCCACCGGAAGCCGATTCAAGTGTTGGAATCAAAGCCTGATCAATGGCATCACCGATAGGCATTCCTAGCCTTCCAGTCGTACCTAACTTTAGAACTTTTTCAGCGCTTATGGCTGGAACGGAGATTGTTACGATCAACAAACACGCTAATACGCCTATACGAGTAAAACTTTTCATTCTGCAATTCCTCCAAGAAATTCAATCAATTAATAAGGGGCTATAGAAGGCAAATTTAAGATAAAGATGCTATCTAAGCATAATAACCAGTTTTCTGGGCGAGCTTACCCAAGGTAAAGCATAATGCATGCCACAAAACAAAAGCACCAAGCAAAACAGTCAACTTACTGTTTTTTAAAGTGATTAAAGGAAAAAGATGCATCGGAGTTTTTTATGGGTTGTTGGCTACCACAGATAAAATGAGGCAAAAACACACGTGGGGGATAAATAACCTGTTATTCAGCAGTGTTGCTGGTCGTGCAAAAACGCACCCCGCGCAGTCCTGCACAGCCAGTCTCTGTTCTACTCCTGTTGTGAGTTATAAGATGAAAGCGAAAACTCAGTGCAACAGAGCAAAATTAAGGAGAGATTGGCCATCCATAAAATGATACCACCAATCGGAATGACAACATAATTATGTATGAACTACGCTATTTTTGACTGAAATTTTCTCAGTTCTATGTATCTAGCACTGTTGAACAGGAGAAAAGAGAGCAACTCATATCATTTTCTGATGACGCACAAAGCTCAGCAATTTTTGTCTGTCATTCCCTAGGAGGCGGGAATCTAGGGGAGGGTGGCACGAAACTGGATAACAAACATTCAGCCAGCATTAAGCGATTTCATCTCTCCAGAACGCAGTTTACGTGAAACTGTCGTTCTATCAACTCGAAAGAGTTTTCCAACTTTTGACATGGATCCGTATTCTTCCATAGCTTGCTGCAAAATTTCATATTCAATACCAGCCATAACCTCTTTTAACGATTCGCCAGCATGAATTTTGTTTGGGAAATCCGATTTCACATAATCTTGTTCTTTGCTTTCTCTAGGCATTAAGTGCGGCAAATCAATAGGATTGATGGTATTCGAATCAATTGTAATAACAAGTCCCAAAATCATATTCTGCAATTCGCGAACATTTCCAGGCCAACTGTGCTTTAAGAGAATTTTCAATGCTTCATCAGAAAAAGATACTCGTTTACGATACTTGTTGTTGTAGCGTTGCAAGAAAAACTCCGCAAGCGGTTGAATATCCATGATTCTGTCCTGCAACGTAGGGATACGTAATACACTAACATGGAGACGATAGTAAAGATCTTGCCTGAATTTGCCATTAGCAACTGCTTCTTCGAGGTTAACATTGGTTGCTGCAATTATTCGGGTATTTATTTTTTTAGGCGTGATACTGCCAACTTGCATGATTTCTTGGTCTTGCAGAAAGCGGAGTAGCTTACTCTGCATAGGAAAGGGTAACTCACCAATTTCATCAATAAAAATAGTTCCATCAGCCGCTAATTCAAAATAGCCCAGCTTACCTTCACGTTTCGCACCGGAGAATGCTCCCGAGGCATAACCAAAAAGTTCAGACTCGACCAGACTTTCCGGAATGCTGGTACAATCGGCTTTAAAAAATACTTTATTCGCACGGGTGCTTTGTGCATGTATTAGTTTGGCAATCTCTCCCTTGCCAACACCAGTATCACCCAGGATCAATACAGTTGCGTCTGTTGGTGCTATTTTTTTCACCTGAGCCATTACGCCTTGCATCTCTGAACTCTCTACCACAAGCGATGAATCGTTCGTTTGCTCTGGTTCAACTGTGCGTATATCAAGCCTAAAATTTTCTAGGATATCTTTATGATATGCCATTTGTTCTTTAAATAATGTAATTTGTCTAATATCGCGAACAAAGGTCACAACTAACTCAACTTCACCTGCATCATTGAGTATAGGATAACCATGCAAGAGGTTTCTCCTTCCATCACTAATTTGTTGAATGGAATTTGCTTGTCTTTTTGATTTAAGAATGAGTGGGCTTACCGCCCCCATAAAAATGCCTTTTTTTCTCTCCACCTGTTCGGCATTTGGCTCGGCTTTATCAAAAACCCCCTCTTCGCTATTAAGATAGCTTACTTTTTTACCAAGCATCGCCTCTGGTGACACACCAGACAACCGTTCATACATCGGATTCATTTTTATGATCTCACCCTGCGCATTACTTATGCAAATTCCTTCATGCAAAATATCAAGAACACTCTCTAGGCCAGTTAACAAATGACCATATTTTTCTTTAAATTCAGGGACTTCGTATCTAGATTTATTCATTTCATTATTGTTATGGGAAAGCAATGAAGCTTAATTGTGAATCGGTTGTTAAACGAACCCTTCGTCTAACTAGATTTTTAAAAAATGAAATATTTTAGGGTGCTTCCCTCAACATATTCAGATACATATCGTAACTGTTGAATATGCAAGCGGTACACAACACCGCAGTAGAACAATGACTACTGGCTATGTCAATGTAATTGGCGACCACTTTTACCTCATAGCCCCGAGAAATAATGAAATCCTAGCTGGTTAGTTCAGGACTAATGGTTATGGCCCGAAGACAACAACCTGTGGGTACTTTGAAATAGTGTTGGTTACTAATAACCTTTATGAGCAGCACTAAATTTACGAAGGGCATGCAGAGCTGGCATTGGAAAGATGGACAATTCAATTCTTCTGATACTTCAACTGTCTCAAAGTATCAGAAGAATTGATCTATTAAGGAGGGGGTGCAGCTACTTCACCGCAAAAAGACTCAACAGTTTAAGGGTAAATCACCTTCCACTCTTTTTTCATATCCACTACAGTCCAGCCATTCGCTTCAGCTTCGATAAGTGCCTGATCCAGACGTCCGATATGTGAGTCACGATCATAGGCTACCTCTCGTTCGCCATCGGTATGATGAACAATTCCTGCAAAACGTTTTCCTGTGCTACCAAGGGTAGCATATTGCAGCATCTGCAAGTCACCGTCGGAATTGCCAAAGGCAAAAATTGGACGACGTCCGATATGCTGGTTGATACCAACAGGTTTTCCAGCTTTATCATCATTAAAGTTCACCTTTGCTTCACGGATCAGAACTGGTTTTCCGTCCCGCATCTCAAATTTGGTAACAATTGAACTGCCCACAACCTGTTCGGGCGGAATCCCGTAAACTTCCTCAGTCCAGGGACGCATAAATTCAATACCACCACCGGAAACGATAAAAGTCTTAAAATCATTGGCCCGCAGGTAGTTTAACAGCTCAAGCATTGGCTTGTAGACCAGCTGAGTATACGGTTTGTTTAGAGTGGGATGTTTAGCAGTCTGTAGCCACTTTTTAACAACTTCTGTGAATTCATCACTTGTCATACCTGCATGCGTTGCCATTATCAGTTCGAGTAATCCCTTTTCACCCGATGCGGCAAGGGTTTTCATATCTCCTTCAAGGACTGCCTGAAAAGGTTGCTGCGTTTTCCATTCCGGATGTTCTGCGGCCAGTTCTTTCACCCGATCCATGGCAAAAAACAACTGGAAGTAAGCAGGTTGTTCCCCCCAGAGAGTACCATCGTTGTCGAAGACTGCAACACGCTCACCAGGTTGCACATAATCGGAGCTAGATTTATCGGTTACGGCTGTCACAAATGCTGTGATAGCAGCCTTACTTGATCCTTGATTCCAGGAAGGCAACGGGTCATTTTGAGTCCATGCGGGAGTTGCAATCAAACAAATCGACAGCAACAGAAGGAGGTTAAAAAATTTAATTTGTTTCATATTTATTCCCTTGTTGATTCATAAAATACATTAATATCTCTTGAAAACGAAAACACCCTGCCCGGTATGGTCACATACTAAGCAGGGTGATAATACAAACGAACTGAAGATCTTTTCACTCTAGCCTCAGGCTAATGTGCACCACCGGGTTGAGAAAGTGTATCCATCACCCTTTCCAGACTAAAGCTGGCGGGTTTCTGACGTGGTGGGAATTCCTTAAAAGTTTCCAGGAATTTTCCTGCATAGGCCTGTGCCGGTACCAGTAAAAAGACACGATCTATCACCCAGTCATAGTAGGTGTTTGATGTCAACTGAGCTCGCTCATAGGGATCTCGACGCAGATTAAAGATTAAAGGTATCCGCAGCGGGGTAAAAGGGTTTGCCCACAGTTTCAAAGTACCTGTCGCTCGTTGTTCCATAAAAACGAGTTTCCAAGCATCGTAGCGAAGGGCGGTAAGATCACCATCATCAGAAAAATAGAATATTTCATGGCGGGGACCTTTTTCTTCCTGACCAGTGAGGTAGGGAAGGAAATTGTAGCCGTCAAGGTGTACTTTATACGTTCTCTCAATTGCAGAAACGCCACCTTTTTTAAGCTTTTCTTTGATGTCAGGATCGCCAGCTGCAGCCAGAAAAGTAGGCAGCCAGTCCATATGGTGCATAATTTCATTTGACCAGACTCCGGCCTTGATATTGCCAGGCCAACGGACCATGGCAGGAACACGCCAGCCACCTTCCCAGTTTGTGTTCTTTTCACCACGAAAAGGTGTCATGGCGGCATCGGGCCAGCTATTCATATGGGGCCCGTTATCCGTAGAGTAGAATACTATGGTGTTGTCGGCAATACCGAGCTCATCCAGTGCTTTTAGAAATTTTCCAATGTGCATATCATGCTCAACCATGCCGTCGGAATACTCATCCTGGCCGGAAATGCCACGCAGTTCTTCTTTTACGTGGGTGCGGAAATGCATCCGAGTGCCACTCCACCAAAGGAAAAAGGGTTTTCCCGCCTTAACCTGGCGTTGCATAAAATCAATGGCCGCATCTGCGGTCTCATCATCCACGGTTTCCATCCGTTTTTTAGTAAGCGGTCCGGTATCTTCAATCTTGCCATCGGCAAAGGATTTAATAACGCCACGGGGACCATATTTTTTGCGAAATTCAGGGTCTTTCGGGTAATCTTCATTTTCCGGTTCCTCTTCAGCATTGAGATGATAGAGATTCCCGAAAAATTCATCAAAACCATGATTGGTGGGCAGCATCTCATCCCGATCTCCAAGATGATTTTTTCCAAACTGGCCGGTGGCATAGCCTTGTGCCTTGAGCAAGCCGGCGATGGTTGGGTCTTCAACCTGCATACCCTCTTTAGCCCCTGGTAAACCAACTTTGGAAAGTCCGGTTCTGAAAACAGATTGTCCCATGATAAAGGAGGATCGGCCTGCGGTACAACTCTGCTCCGCATAGTAATCGGTAAAGGTCATGCCTTCTTTAGAAATACGATCAATATTCGGAGTCTGATAGCCCATCATACCATGGGTATAGGCGCTGATATTGGATTGTCCAATATCATCACCCCAGATTACCAGGATATTGGGTTTGTCACCAGTGGCCGCATATACAGCCCCTGTGGATAATAACATCACTGCAGAAAATGCCAGCCCCGTTAAAAATTTTCGTTTTAGCTTCATAGAACCTCCCTTTTTATTAATGGTAACTACTATCAACTTATGCTGTTTATATAAAATTCCATTTAATGCTCGATTTTTAAAATTCCTTTTTTTGGGAAGCATTCAACGCAGGCAAGCTCTGCTACCCAATAAAGGGGACGTTATTTCAAAACGTATAAATCACACCCAGCAACGGCCCATGGGTAACAGTGTCATAGGAAAAATAACCGGGCTTCCCTTTTGTTCCGGTTTCGTAGTCAACCCAGGTTCCCTTGTAGCCTATATCCAGAAGCCAGGAATCAGTCATGGCATACTTTAGGCCGACAGTAACGCTGGCTGTAAAATCAGCCTCCAATCCAAATCCGCCGACATCTCCACGCAAGATAAATTTCCATCTTTCACTTACTGGAGTTATCCAGCGGCCTCCCACAAACAGATCCACCCAGTCTTCTCTTTTGCTTACTGTGGCTGAGCCGGGCAAAATGGCCGGGTCAACAGTTACCTTGAAATCGTTATCCCACCAGCGGATACCACCGAGATAATCAAAGGTACCAGTACCCAAAGGGATCCGGTACAGTAGGTCTGCCTGCAATACTCCCTGCCGCACTTTAAAATCTGCCACTCCGTCCTGTGGACCGGAAATATCATCCCGTAAATCCATAAAGCTGTAATCCAGTGCAGTTCCCCAACCACTTTTGTGATGCGCTTCAAAGTGCACCATGCCAGCCATGCTTAACTTTTCCAGAATATCATGAAAATCCACATCCACTTCAGCTCCGGTGGCACGGCCAATGCTCGTATCTCCAGAAATTACTGTTGCCAGAAGGTACAATTCAACTTCGTACTCCCATCCTTCAGCCTGTGCAAAGCTTGGTAACACCAAGCTCACACTCATGACACTTAGCAATAATAGCTTCTTCATATTTATTCTATTTCTCACAATCAAGATCATTTCCATTATGGGTTCAAGGCAGGCAGACTATGCTGCACGCCATGAGATTCATGCTGTTTCAGTTTCTTTCTTGCCCGCAGGACTGCGCTGTAAAGTCTGTCTCCAGACCATGCTCGTTTTTCTTCCCTGCCATACAGTGTTGTTTCAAGAGCTTCAATTTCCTCACTCAGCTTCGGATCCTCTGCCAGCTGGACAAATTGTGAAAGACTACCGGAATTACCGATTAGGGTACTGTAAGCAAGCCAGTGGCAAAGAGCCCGCATGGTTGCAGCAGCATCGCCTGAAGTGGCACTCTGCTGGAACTCTTGGAAAAATTCCTCCACCTTGTCCGGTACTTGCGGCTCACGCGGCTTTCTTCTATGATAGAACCAGGCACCAGCCATACAGACAACCAAGAAAAGAGTAATCGACAGTAGCCACTTCCAAGGAAACGGCTCTCTTTTTGAAACCGACCTATCCACTGGACTGTCCTGCTGCAGAAGAGGATTTGCAAGTACTTCTAGTTGTACCTCTTTGAGAACAATATGCTTCAGGACCTCTGTTCCCGGATTCCACCACTGTATTTGCTGTGCAGGAATGGTGAAGCTGCCTTCCTGCTCACACACATAACTGATTGTCTCGATACGTTTTCCGGTAAAGTCTCCCCGCTGCATTGTATCTGCTACCTGCGGCTGCTTTGTGTATTGGCCCAGCCCGTTAACTTTTTGTAGTGCAAGAGGAGGAAAGGCCATACCTGGAAGGTCATTGGCGGTCATGGTTACTGTTCTTGTAAATGCATCACCAGTTTTGGACTTTCCGGGAGTCGGCTGCCAGTGATCCTTAACCTGAAAATCGTTGGTGGTAATCACCGGGTTATGAGGATCTGCACCGGGAATTGCCTGAACCCTAAACTGCAGTTTATGGGTACTGAAGTTCTGTTCAGCAACTTTTTCTTCAGCCGTTTGAAAAGCAAATTCCACAGTGAAGGACGGTACTGCCAGGCTGCCTGATCTCCAGGGAAACAGCAGAATTTCATGCTGTTTAAAAATATAGGTACTGCCATCAACTTTTTCTGTACCAAGCAGTGGGCGGTCCTCACTTTCCATCATAAGCAGGCCAGATACTTCCGGCAGTTCAAAACGGGTTGAGCCGGAAAAAGAAGTGCTTGTGTAGAGTTTTATGGAGAGAACCTGCTGCTGTCCCGGCCAGACCTTTTCGTTCTGTTTCAGTTCTGTTTTAATAAAGGCGGGACGAGGCCCTGCAGTGGACATGGGTACGCCAGCAAAGCATACGATAAGGGTGAATATAAGAGTCCGTACGGCAATCATTTCGTTTCCACGGCCTCCTGCCCCATCGCATGCTGATAAGAAAACTTGGCTCGCAAAAAATCTACAGGTTGAGTCTGTACACGCCGCAGCCACATGGCCCGCATCTCCAGATCTGTTATCTGCTCACTTCCCTGAACCGTATCTTGCTGCCCATTGGGATTTTTTGCGGCACGTTTATCAAAAACGATTTCGTCGGCTCTAAGCATTCCATCTGTACCACCAGCATCATCATCCGGTGGAGCCATCTTTTCTTTTCTGGCACGGGCTAGGGCAAGATTCTCTTCCGCCTCCAGCCAATCAGGTTTTAAAGATAAGCTCTTTTCGTAGCCTGCAATGGCAGCATCATATTTCCCCGCCATCAGCTGAGCATTCGCGCGATTATACAGAGCTTCCACTGAACCATCTCTACCAAAAGTTGCTGCGGCTGCCTTGAAATCACCATTTCGATACTGGGCAGTCCCGCGCTGCATCGGTTCCTGAAAGACTTCGGCAGCGGACTTAAAATTCTGTTTTCCCATCAACACACGCCCCTGCTGGTCCGGAGTGATAAATAAATTCCCCAATGCCCAATTAACGCTAAAAAGAGCATAGCCAAATGATAAAAACATCAGCAGTAGTATGCCCGGCCGTATATATTTATGCAGATTACTCATAAACAACAATCCACCCGCGCCTAAAGAAAAGAAGTGCCAGGATAAGCAATAATGGCAACAACCAGTACCCCGCATCCTGCCAGCGCTCACCCTGGTTTTGTTTTGCAGCCGAGAGGCTGGTTGTAATGCGCTGGCTCAGTTTTCTGACATCACCATCATCAGGAGAAACAATGGTCAAACTGGCATCCATTGCATCTGCTGTTTTCTGCAAATTATCACGATCAAGAGCTGGAGCAGGCGGGCTACCTTGAGGAACAGTTGCCCCCTTGTCAGCAGCAATTGCATAGATGTGTACCGGAATATCTGACTTTTGGTGAAAACTCAGCATCTCTCCCCTCTGATCCCCTGCTATCTGGTCTGTAATCAACAGGATGGAGCCGGGAATTTGGGCTTTTGCAAGAACTAAAGCGCCAAGTTGAAGAGCATCTGCTGTAGCGTCACCGGTCTCCGGCATAATATCAGGTGATAATGCCTGAGCAAACATATCAATAATATTTGGATCCACGGTGAGCGGCATGGTTAGATGGGCACTCCCTCCATAGGCAATAAGCGCAGTTTTAGCGCCGGGCCGCAATTTGAGGAGATCATGGATTTTCTGAGTGGCACGCTCCAAGCGTGAAGGCTGAATATCCTGGGCCAGCATGGAAGGTGTAACTTTCAGAGCAATAACAAGCCCTGCGGTATCTTCTGTAAAAGGAGAAGGTTCTTTCTGCCAGGAAGGACCAGCCAGGGCAATGATAGCAATACACCAGAACGCTGCCAGCAGATACAGCGGACGGAGTTTTTCCTGTTTTTTTCCGGCAATCAGCAAATGCTCCAGCAGATGAGGAGCAATAAGTGACTGCATCCCGCTCCGACTGTCATTTTGGCTCTTCCACGCATACCACAGTAAGACAGACGCCGGAACCAGCAGGCTCAACAACCAAGGACGAAGGAAATGGAAGCTGCCGATAAATTGCATCAGTTTATTCCTCTTCCTGCGCGTCTGGTTTGCACAGCACGTAATCCATGCATAAGCAAACTCAACACAATGGCCAATCCCAGGGGCCAGTAATACAAATCAATGCGGGGACGATAGCTCATTGTTTCAATTTTGTGACTACTTAAATCATCTATTTTTTCATAGATTTTTTCCAGTTCTACCCGATCTTCGGCTCTGAAAAAATATCCATCCGTTGCGCTCGCCACACTTTGCAATGTCTTTTCATCCAGTTTTTCTTCTCCCACGGCCTCGGGATCGCCCACGGCAACAGTGTAGATTGTAATATCATTGTCGCTGGCAATCTGTGCCGCCTTGACCGGCTCCACCTTGGAACTAGTATCATTGCCGTCGGTGAGAACAATGAGCAGTTTATCCTTAACCGTACTCTCTTTAAACATATTGATAGCAAGACCAATGGTATCACCAAACGCAGTTTTTGGGCCAGCCATTCCCACTTGCGCCTCTGCCAGTAGTTCACGACAGAGTTCTGTATCTTCAGTGAAGGGTGCCTGGATAAAAGGTGCCGACCCAAAAAAGATCAATCCCACCCGATCCCCCTTACGACGCGAAAGAAAACTATCCAGCACCTCTTTGACCGCAGCCAGACGACTAACTCTCTTCCCCTCCTTTGAGGTGAAGTCTTCGGTTTGCATGGAACCGGACAGATCCACAGCCAGCAAAAGATCACGAGTAGGGATTTCTTTAATAACTGGCATCTCAATCCATTGTGGTCTGGCAAAGGCGCTTAGCAGCAGGATCCAACAGGAAACAGTAATAAGCTGACGCAGTAATGGCTGTTGCCGAACAATGGAGCCACTTCCCGGAACCTGCCCGGACAGTTCGGCAAGTTCATCAAAAAAAGGGGTCCGAACTGCCACTCTTTCCTCCTGATACGGCTTTGCCAATTTTCGAAGGACAAGAGGCAGCGGCAGGAGGAGAAAAACCCATATATAGCTAAAGGAAAACATCAGGTTTACTTGTCCACCCTCATAAAGATCACTTTATATGTTCTATCCAGTGCAGCCTGATAGTAAAAGCCGGCCAAAGCATCCTTTTCTGCATAATAGTAGAGGGTATAGGTGGAGCCTTCATAGCCAGTATCCTGCAACTGAACAAAAACCTTCATCAGCTGCTTCTGTATACTAATTTCTGCCTGCTCAACATGGATAGGCTTGGGATTGAAATATTCCACTGTTACCTTACCATCTGTTTGTGCATCTTTGACTTTGAGAATGTAGTTGCCATCTGTTCGCTGCCACTCACCATCGAGGAGTGTGTAATTATGCTCTGCAACAATTTCGGTTGAGTCTGTTGCAAAGAGTAACTGGGGCAGTCCTGCCAGCAGAAGAGAAAAACAGATGATTCTGAGATAATTATTCATATGCTTGTATGACCTGTTAAAGGGAAAGAAGTTTGATGTTTTCGGATCCAGTGCAAAACAGCTTTGTGAAGATCTGTTACCTGTTTGCTGGTGAACTGATCCAGCTTAGCAACTGATTGATAGGAGCAGTCAGTTAACAGTTGTCCACCTTCTTTGCTAAAAAGTTTGGTAGATCCGGTAATATCGAGAAAGTTGAGCCAGTCATCACCGCTTAAGGATGCAACCATATTTCTTCCGTAGGCTACTATAGCCGTACGTTTAACTAGCCTTGGTATTTGGGGAAGAAGTTGTCCATACATGCCCCTGTCAGCCAGCCGATTTTTTAATTCGGACAGTTCCAGCAGAGCTTCACGTCGGTATTTGTTGCGTTTCCACAATAGATATTTTTTCACCAGAAACCAGCTTCCCAGTAGAAAGAGACTAAAGCTCAGAGCATACCAGCCAGAAGCTGGCGGGAACCAGGCCACAGGTTGTGGCACAATGATATCATGGAGATTCTGAAGGCTGGATGCATTCATCTCGAGCCCCTTACCGCTATTTTTCCAAAAGCGGATTGTTTACCAGGCTTGTATCCCAGAATTGTCCTGATCTGCAGGGCAACTGATTCAGCAGTGTGGAGAGGTAAAACAGGGACTCCAAATTTATCCAGCGCATCACTCAAAGTTTGCACTCGACCTTGCAGGAATTCAGGGAAACGCTTCTGTAAATGATTTTTTCTGGAATCCAGCAAAATCTGTTTACTGCCATCGCTGATAATCAAACTTCTGTTTGTCGGCAGTTTTTTGGCAAGTGGATCATATATCGGGAGAAGCATAACATCGTTATGCCGGGCCAGCTGTTTAACATGGTGCAGACTCTTAGCACTGATACCAGAGAAATCACTGATAACGCAGACAAGGTAGTCATGGCCAGCTCGAAGTACCGCCTTTTCCAGAACCTTATCAAGTATTTCATTGTTGGACTCAACACCGCTATCAACAGATAATGCGTTATTCTGTTCAACGATCCGCTGTAAAATCTGCATCACTGTTTTTTTACTGCGCCGGGGTTTTATCTCTCGAATTTCCTGATCATTAAAAACAATGGCTCCAACTTTATCTCCTGTATCCACAACCCTCCAGGCGGCAAGAGCGGCAGTTTCGGCAGCTGTTACTGATTTCATATTCAGCTGTGAGCCAAAAAACATGGAGATGCGCTGGTCGACAAGAAGCAAAACGGGTCGTTCACGCTCCTCGGTAAAGACACGAACATAAGGTTCCCCACATCGTTTGGTGGCCTTCCAGTCCATGGTACGAATATCATCACCCGGTCGGTATTGACGCAGCTCTTCAAAATCCAGGCCGCGCCCACGTAACCGTGAACGATGACGACCGGAAAGGAGAGAGTGAACCGGCTGCCGTGGAAGAAAACTAAACCCTGTCGCCTGATACTGAAGGCGAATCAGGTCCTGGAGAGCCACATGGACTCCGGGGGCGCTTTTGTCCTTGATCATTAATCAGGCCACGGCAACTAATTTAATAATTGCATCAATCACCTTGTCAGCACTCATACCCTCGGCATTTGCTTCATAACTGAGGATCAACCTGTGCCGCAGACAATCATGGACAACTGCGCGTATATCATCTGGAGTAACATGGTCCCGCCCTGCAAGCCAGGCATGAACTCGTGAACATTTATCGAGTGCCAGACTGCCGCGTGGACTTGCTCCCACTTCGATCCATTGAGCCAGTTGTTCGTCATACTTTTCAGGATAACGGGTGGCACTGACTAGGCTAACGATATAGCGTTCTACATTTTCAGAAGAGTGAATTTTGGCAATCTCCTTACGGGCAGCAAAGATAACATCCTGGGAGATCGCACTCTGCTCTTCTTGTTTTTCTCCGGACATTTCGCCTCGTACCAAACGGATGATTTCAAGCTCCTCTTCATCGCTTGAATAATCCACTCGTACATGCATCAGAAATCTATCCATCTGCGCTTCAGGCAAAGGATACGTTCCCTCCTGCTCGATGGGATTCTGGGTGGCAAGAACCATAAACAACGGTTCCATTTTATGCGTTTTACCCGCCACTGTAACCTGCCGTTCTTCCATGGCTTCAAGCAGTGCTGCCTGAACCTTCGCCGGCGCCCTGTTAATCTCATCGGCCAGGATAAGGTTACTGAAGATGGGGCCAGGCTGAAACTCCAGCATATCCTTGCCGCCGGAACTATGATACATCTCTGTTCCGGTAATATCTGAAGGAAGAAGGTCCGGAGTGAACTGGATACGGGAAAGTCCGGCAGCCAGATTTTTGGCCATGCTATTTACCGCTCTGGTTTTGGCAAGACCGGGAAGTCCCTCCAAAAGCAGATTACCATTGGCAAGAAGTCCCAATATAAGGCTGTTTATTACCTGCTGCTGGCCGATGATGCTCTGGCCCATGCAGGCTTGTAATTCTTTGATTGAAGCGAGTGTAGTCACGTTATTGCCCTGGTATGGAATCAAAAAGCTACATCCAGTATGACAGCGCCGGATGTAGCAGGGGAACAGATTTACAAATAAACATCAGTGAGGAACGATAATCCGGTACTCTTTTCAGTACCCTACTGAGGGGAAGAGTACCTTACAAGTTCTTTCCAAAAACACACGGGAAGATCGTATAAGGCACTAACCTGTTTACGTAAATCCTACTGACGGCTTGATGCCTGTTTCATTTTATCGAGAACCGCATCAACGCTCAGAGAGCCGCCTTCTGTTGGTGGAAACTCCTTGAAGGTCTCAAGAAACTTGGAAACATAGGCCTGTGCAGGTACAAACATCCACATCTGATCTGCGTAAAAGTTACGAATATACAACGCAGCATCCGGACCAACCTCAAAGGGATCCATTCTCAGATTGACGATCAGTGGCCAGCTTGGTGTTTTTCGGTATGCTTCATTGATTGCACCTTCCATAATAGCGAAATGAACCTTCCAATCCTTATAGCGAAGAGCGTTCATATTACCGCCAGCATCAAAGTAGAGGATCTCATTTCGTTTACCGGGACCTTTACCTGTAAGTAGATCTGTCTGGTCATAGCCGTCAAGATGCGCCTTAAATGTTTTACCGTTGGCTTTATATCCTGTCAGCAACTTTTCCTTAACATCTGGTTCACCGGCTGCAGCCAACAAAGTAGGCATCCAGTCTTCCTGTGAAAAGATATCGTTGATGACCGTGCCGGGCTTAATGTGTCCGGGCCACCTGACCATCTGCGGTACCCTGAAGCCACCTTCCCAGGTAGTCCCCTTCTCACCACGAAATGGGATGGTTCCGCCATCGGGCCAGGTGAATTTTTCAGCGCCGTTGTCGGTACTAAATATAACAATTGTATTATCAGCAATACCGAGCTCTTCAAGCTTGTCGAGCAGGACACCAACACCATCGTCAAGTTCCATCATACCGTCTGCATACATGCCATAACCGGATTTCCCCTTATACTTTTCACTAAGGTGGGTCCAGACATGCATACGAGTGGAGTTATGCCAGATAAAGAAAGGCTTTCCTGCTTTGTGTGCCCTTTCGATAAAGTCAAGACTGCCATTCAGAAACTCTGTATCGGCGGTTTCCATACGCTTCGTGGTTAGTGGTCCGGTATCTTCGATTTTACCGTCCGCTGTAACCTTCAGTACACCTCTTGGACCAAACTTTTTTACAAATTCAGGATCTTTTGGGTAAAATTCACTTTCAGGCTCTTCTTCTGCGTTCAGATGATAGAGGTTGCCGAAAAACTCATCAAAGCCATGGGCGGTGGGTAGATGTTCGTCACGATCACCCAGATGATTTTTACCAAATTGTCCGGAGACATAGCCCTGATTTTTCAACAACTCTGCAATGGTTGGATCTTTATCCATAATACCTTGTTTTGCACCAGGCATACCAATGGTTAACAGCCCGGTACGGAAGGGATGTTGTCCAAGGATAAAAGAGGCGCGACCAGCGGTACAACTTTGCTGGGCATAAGCGTCGGTGAAAATGGCTCCCTCATCGGCCAAACGATCGATGTTTGGAGTTCTTCCCCCCATCATTCCATTGTGGTAAGCGCTGATATTATACATACCGACGTCATCACCCCAGATAACCAGGATATTGGGTTTTTCAGCTGCTGCCTGTGACAGTCCTGCAGACAATAATAATGCTGCAGACACTGCCAGACTAGTAAGCAGTTTTTGCTTCAATTTCATATACCTCTCCTTTTTGTAATTCTAAGTAACAACATGAGAATAACTATTCTTACTGGCAACTATATGCGCTATAGAACAATTTGTCTAGTGCATTTATAACACTGTTATGATACCTTTTGGTTATGGAAATCACCGTACGCCACCTGCAGCAGATCAGAGCGCTGAATAGTCAGAGGAGTTTTGCTCTGGCAGCACAAGAACTCAACATTTCACAGCCTGCACTGAGCCGTTCTATTTCTCAGCTTGAGAACAGGCTTGGAGTACAGCTCTTTGACCGTTCAAAACGGGAGGTTGTCGCTACGGTTTTTGGAGAACATATTCTGCAGCGAGGAGAACCGGTATTGCGGGATATGCAGATGATGGAGCGGGACCTGTCTCTCCTGCAAGGGTTGGAGTCCGGTGAACTTGTGATTGGAAGCGGCCCTTTCCCTGCGGAAATTTCAGTGGGTAAGGCTTTAGCACTCTTCAGCAGGAATTTCCCCAAAGTAAATGTTCAGGTAATTATTGATCGTACTCCAAATTTGCTAACTAAACTACGCAAGCGTGAGCTTGATATCTTTATTGCCGATACCAGGATCATTAAAGATGTATCAGAATTGAATATCATTTCTTTACCCAAGCAACAGGCTCATTTTTGCTGCCGCACAGACCACCCCTTAGTTAAAAAGAAAGGGCTGGTACTAAAGGATATTTTTTCCTATCCCCAGGCCGTAATGTGGCTTCCAAAAGCATTTCTATACTCCATGGCCAAGGAGGCAGGCTTGCAGTTAAATCATGTAAAAGAGTTACCCTGTGCTGTCCTGCAATGTGATTACCTGAAAGTACTTTTTGAAATTGTCACTGGCAGTGATGCGGTTGGATTGATCACTCAATCAGTTTTAGATAACAGTATCTTTAGGCAACAGATTAGCCTGCTGCCGATATCTCTTCCTGAACTCAATACCCATTATGGCCTAGTCACCCTTTCACGCTATTCCAAATCACCAGCCATCCTGAAGTTCCAACAATTTATGATAGAGACGGAAGCACAGCTGGAGCACGGAACAGAGTGAACAGGAATTTCTTTTTTCATATCCGGCCCCGGAAAATTTCGACAAAGGCTCTGCGTTTTACTCTGACCTACGGGCTTGGCGGTGCTGCAGCTTTAATGATCTTTCTGCAATTCCTGACCGGGTTGCTTCTGAATTTTTTTTATGAGCCTTTTCCTGTACAGGCGTATCTTTCTGTGCAGCATATTCAGACAGAGCTCTTATTCGGGCAGTTGATTCGCAACCTACATCACTGGACGGGTCATTTTCTGGTTGTTACTATTTGTCTGCACCTGCTGCGCGTTTTTTTTGGTGCTGCTTATTTTTCCCCTAGGCGAAGAACTTGGTACAGTGGTCTTCTTCTCCTGCTTCTTGTACTTGCTGCCAACTTCACGGGCTATCTTTTGCCCTGGGATCAACTGGCCTTCTGGGCCGTTACCATTGCAAGCTCAATGCTTGCCTATATTCCGCTTGCAGGCGAATTACTGCAGAGACTTGTCCTTGGCGGAACCGAGGTAACAGAGGCCACCCTGAGCATCTTTCACTCCTTTCATACCACGGTTCTCCCCTTTGCTTTTCTTCTCTGTATGTTCTACCATTTCTGGCGTGTCAGAAAAGCTGGAGGGGTGAAGATCGAGAAAAGCAACAAAGAAGAGATGCTTCCTGTTGTCCCCGAACTGCTGGTACGGGAACTTTCCTTTGCCGCTGTGGTGACCTGTTTTCTTCTGCTCTTTGCCATGTTCGTGGATGCACCGCTTACTGCGATGGCGAACCCGGCCCTGACTCCGGAAACGGTAAAGGCCCCTTGGTATTTTCTCTGGCTGCAGGAACTGCTGCTTCATATGCATCCTGTTCTTGCGTTGTGTGTGCTGCCCCTTGCTTTTGGTCTGTTTTTGCTATTTCTTCCTTTTTGGGGGCGGGAAGCTGAGAAACCATCAAGAATGCCCCAATTGATTTTTACCAGTTTTTTTCTGGTTATTATTGCTTTGACTAGTACAGGTATCTGGTTCAGAGGTGCTGGAATGAGGCTGGTCCTGCCATGGTAGAAAAAATGAAAAATCCGCAAAGAAGAAGCTTCCTCACTAAAATATGGATTGGACTTGGCCTTGTTGCACTGGCCGAATTCATTAGCGGAGGGATCTCTTTTTTTGTTTCCGGAAGAAAAGGAACGGGACAGGATTCCAAGAGCCACATCATTGAAGCCGGAAATCTCTCAGACTTTCTGCCCGGAAGCGTTACTTTTATTCATGCAGGAAACTGCTACCTGAGTCGTCTTGACGATGGTGGAATGCTCGCAATTTCCAGAAAATGCACCCATCTTGGCTGCGCTGTCCCCTGGATTGAAGAACGAAATCAGTTTGAGTGCCCCTGTCATGCTTCCATATTTGACAGTCACGGCAGTGTCCTTAAGTCTCCAGCACCACGTGCTCTTGATCTCTATCCAATCAACTTTGAGCAGAAGAGTATCATGATTGATATTGGTCACCCCATCAGACGGCCTGGTTTTTCCGCTGATCAACTGGCCTATCCTCAGGAGCTTGGATAAGTTCATGCAGTACTGGAGAATCATCGGCGTTATTGCCACTCTTATTATCATTGTGTCTCTACCGCTCTACGGATTGAAACAACAGCAGAGAAAGGACATTGTAACAGGTGTCCCGGACCCAACATTCGTCACCAGTAAGGCCTGCGCCAAATGCCATAAAAAAGAGTACGAGGAGTGGCAGGATTCCCATCATGCAAAGGCCATGGCCGTGGCAAGCGAAGAAACAGTTCTTGGTGATTTCAACGAAACAGTCTTTGAAAAAGATGGAGTGCAGTCCCGCTTTTATCGTAAAGACGGCGGCTTTTTTGTTTACACCCAGGGGCCAAAAGGCGTAATGGCGGAATTTGAGATCAGCCACACCTTTGGCTGGCATCCGTTACAGCAATATTTAATTCCTTTTCCGGGTGGCAAAATGCAGTGCCTCCCCATTGCCTGGGACGTAAAGCAAAAAAAGTGGTTCCACCTCTATCCAGATCTGAAACTTGACCCTGAAGAGTGGATCTACTGGACCAATCAGGGCCAGAATTGGAACTCCATGTGTGCAGACTGTCACTCCACAGAACTGCAGAAAAATTATGATCCGCAAACAGGGAAATACGATACCGTCTGGGCAGAGATCAATGTGGGCTGTGAATCCTGTCACGGTGCAGGGTCAGAACATCTTGCCTGGGCTAAGCTGCCGGAAATGGCACGGCCTAAGGATGATGGATTACTAGCAACAACCTCTGGAATAAACAACCGACAACAGGTGGAACTTTGCGCGCCATGCCACTCCCGCCGGTCCATGCTTGGAGATTACACACATAAGCAGCAGGATCTACTCAATACTGAAGTTCCACGCTTACTTGAAGAAAGGCTTTATTATCCCGATGGCCAGATTAAAGATGAGGTGTATGTATATGCCTCTTTTGTGCAGTCAAAAATGTATGCAAATGATGTCCGTTGTTCAGATTGTCATAACGTGCACACCATCAAGCTACACCAAGATGGAAATGGACTCTGCCTGCAATGTCATCAGGCCTCTGTTTATGACAGCAGTACCCATCATTTCCATAAACAGACTGGTGAAACTGGTGATCCCATTCGAAGTTCCGATGGAAAAATTCTCTTTAAGGTGGGAAGCGGTGCCGAGTGTGTGGGCTGCCATATGCCGGGTAAAATTTATATGGGTAATGACTATCGACCGGATCACTCCATCCGTATTCCACGCCCTGACCTCAGTGAAAAACTCGGGACACCAAATGCATGTAACCGTTGTCATATTGATAAGAGCAATGAATGGTCAGCAGACTACACCAGCAAATGGTACGGCATAAAGCGAAAAAATCACTTTGGAACGAGCTTTGCCGCTGGAAGAAACAACGAACCAGATGCCATTCCCGGTTTGCTACAGCTAGTGGCAGATCCTCTGGCCCCTTTACTTGTGCGAGCAACGGCACTTTCCCTTCTTGGCAGATACCCGAGTCAGGAAGTCAGCAAAGCATTCCAACTGGCCTTGATAAGCGATGAATCTCTTCTGAGACGAACCGGAGCCGCCTATTTCCCTGCGTATTCTGCTGAGCAGAGAAAAAAGATGCTTAGCCCATTGTTAAAAGATCCTGTAAAAGCAGTTCGTATTGAGGCAGCGAGAGCATTGACCACTGTACCACTAGATCAGCTGGATCCAAAACAACTCAGTACACTTGATCAGGTGCTGGCAGAGTTTCAAGAGATGTCCCTTTACTCTGCTGACTTTGCCGCCTCAAGACTTAATCTCGGTGCGTTGTACAGTTATCAGGGGAAATTACCTGAGGCAGAAAAACATTTGAAAGAAGCAACGAATATTGATCGGGATTTTTACACCGCTCGAACAAATCTTGCCGTGCTGTACAGTAGGCAAGGGAAAAATGATCTTGCAGAACAACAACTGCGTACGGCTCTGGAACGTAATCCGGATCTTGCAGATGTTCACTATTCCCTCGGCCTCCTTCTCTCCGAAAAAAAACAGTATGAGGAAGCAGTGAAACATCTGCAATTTGCTGCGACGGGGATGGTGAACAATGGCAGGGTATACTATAATCTCGGCCAGTTGCTGATTTTTCTCCGCCGGGAACAAGAGGCGGAAACTGCATTGAAGAAGAGTGTTGAAATTGACTCAGCGAATATGAATTACCTGCAGGCATTAGCCCGTTTTTATATAAAAAGCAGGCAAGTATCTCAGGCAAGAGCCATTGCAGAGCAGATGCTCTTTACTAATCCTGAGAATCCACTTGGACAGCAGTTGCTGGATTATCTAAATTCAAACGTCCAGCAATAATTTTTTCTGATTACGTACAAAGCTCAGCCATTTTTGTCTATCATTCCCGCAAAGGCAAGAATCTAGAAGGTGGCACGAAACTGGATCCCCGCCTCCGCGGGGATGACGCATCTGGGCACTTGTAATTCTTACTTTTTTTATCAGCCTATTACGCCTCAAACATGTGACGTTGGCTAAGTTTTATACGTAATCAGATAATTTTTTCTATCTTGTGATTAGTTAGATGCCCCCAGAATAGTTGGAATTGTATCATTCCCCTGAAGATACTCTAAAAACACTGAGGCAACAGGGGAATGCTCCCTGTTTTTACGCTGCACCAGATAAAATGGCCGTTCAAGCGTCTGTCCCTGAACAGTCACTGCCGCGAGCCTACCGCACTTAATATCGTCCCTAAGAGCACAACTGGAAAGAATGGATATTCCAATTCCTGCCTTGACTGCTTCTTTGATGGCCGCAGTGGAGCCTATCTCTGCAACTTCCAGAAGATCACTCTCCTTTAAGCCGTTTTCTGCAAGAATTCTGGAAAATACCTTCCGGGTACCGGATTCAGGCTCACGCAAAATAAAAGGTTCCTGCATAACTTTGGCCAATGTCACAGGCTTCCCATCTGCCCATGGGTGTTCCGGGTGTACCGCCAGAATTAATTCATCGTGAAACATCCTAGTCCAACTCAGACCGCTTTCATTCCACTTTGCCCCAACCACTCCAAAATCTAACTCGCCCTGTAACACCTTCCCTGAAATAATTCGCGAACTGCCGATACGTAGTGTCGTTTTTATGGAAGAATATTCGACACGGAACCCGCCAATCAGTTCCGGAAGCAGATACGTTCCAGGGATAGTGCCGCAACCAATTTCAATCCTGCCGACCAGGTTGCCACTGTACTGCGCCACTGCCTGCACGGCCTCCTGTCTGGTCTGAAGTATTTTCTGGGCGTAACCATAAAACAGACGTCCCACCGGGGTTGGTTCCACAACTCGCCCTAGCCTGTCGAGCAACTTCTGCCCTAGTTCCTGTTCGAGACTGCGGATATGTTCACTGACAGTTGGCTGTGTAAGGAATACGGCGTCTGCTGCCTGGGTAAAGCTTTTCAACTCAACCACTTTACAGAATGCTTCAAGTTTCTTGATTTCCATATATTCATTCGTCCCAGAAAAAGTCTATTTATTAACCGAATAGCTTAGCTCATTACCATAGATATTTCCTATTTGCATTATAGGAATTATCCGATTATTTATTTCCTCTCTTTAATCAAATACATAAACACTGTTCCCACTTATTCTAAAAAGGAGACTTCAATGAAAAAAATTTCCGTTATTGTCCTTTCTCTTATATGCCTGCTCAATATGGCAGCTTTATTTGAAAAATTTAACTACCTGGAACCAGATCAGTTTAAACAATGGATGGAAAACGACAAACCCATGATCATTGTTGATATTCAGGATAAAGCTGCCTTTGCTGCCCACCATTTTCCAGGCTCTATTGAAACAAACGCCTTCCCGGTTAAAACAGATGCCGAGAAAAAACGGCTGAATCAAGCAGTGGATGCCTACAAAAACATCGGCAAAGATGTGGTGGTTGTATGTCCCCGCGGTGGTGGAGGTGCCAAAAGGTGCTACTCCTATTTAAAAAGCCAAGGTGTCCCTGAAGAACGTCTGACTATCCTAAAGGGTGGCGTTGACAACTGGCCTCACCGTGACATGCTTGTAAAGCAATAAAGAAGAGAGAAGGAAAATGAAAAAAACATTCAACTTAATCATAACTGCTGTCTTTCTCTTGATCCCCTTATGGGCACAAGCTGGAAACGAAAGCAGTGGCACAATCACCATGGAATTTGATCTCTCGGAGCACGATGCTAATCAAGAAGCACAGCTCTGGATACCATATCCCCTGTCTGATCGGGATCAAGTGGTCAGCAACATTCATATCAGTGGTGACTATGCCGAATCCGCCGTGTACAGCGATCAGAAATATTCTACCCCTATGCTCTATGCCCGCTGGAATAAGGGAAGTGAGAGCCGAAAGCTTACTTTCTCCTTTCATGTTGTACGTCAAGAAGTTATGCGAAGAGATTTTCCAGCTAAAGAGGCTTCCTTGGATCCAGCTGACTACAAGATCTATCTGGCAGGCACCAAACTTGGTCCCATAGATGGTGAAGTGAAACTATTAGCGGACAGGATTACCAAAGGGAAGACAACGCTCCTTGAGAAAGCCAAAGCGATTTATGACTGGACCTGTGAGAATATGTACCGTGATCCTAAAACCATAGGATGTGGACCGGGTGATGTTTGTTCTCTTCTTCAAAGGCCTGGTGGAAAATGTACCGATATCCATTCGGTTTTCGTCTCTCTTTGTCGTGCAGCTGGCATTCCTGCCCGAGAAGTTTTTGGGCTCCGTCAGGGAAAAAAGGCAGAGCAGAATATCACCAACTGGCAACACTGCTGGGCTGAATTTTATTTACCAGGGTATGACTGGGTTCCTGTGGATCCGGCAGATGTTCGTAAAGCAATGCTCAAACAAAATCTCAAACTTGAAGATGCAAAAACCACCGATTATAGAGAGTATTTCTGGGGTGGTTGGGATCAATACCGGGTAAAACTTGCCATGGGTCGAGACCTTGTCTTGAATCCTGCCCAGCATGGGGAAACCGTAAACACCTTTGGCTATCCCTTTGCCCAGATCGGCAGTGAAACCCTTAACTGGCTCGATCCAGCTACTTTTAAGTATACTTTCACCTTCCGTCAATAAGAGTGCATTCACGCGCAAGTCGGGATATGTGATCCCTCCCGACTTGCTACTGGATGTTCCGAGGATACCATATTATTATTTCCTTCTTCCGCTGCCACTGTTACACTTCATATCGTAAATAAAAAAGCATTCCGGTACCGCCCTCCCCCATAATACCGCAAAGGATACCTATATATGAAAAAGCTAAATCCAATAGTTATACCACTGGTAATTCTTCTGCTTCTGTCTGTATCCCATATAACATATGCTGGTGATGTAAAAATCCTTGCCGCTGATTTTCATAGTCTTAAAAACAATCACTGGTCTGTAAATGTGACCTTGAAGCATGACGACACAGGCTGGGATCATTATGCAGACAATTGGAGAGTGGTTGACAGCGAAGGGAATGTACTGGGAGATCGTATTCTCTTTCATCCCCACGTAAGCGAACAACCCTTCACCCGTAGTCTAGGGGATTTGGAAATACCAGAAGGGGTACTCATCATTTACATTGAAGCCCACGACAAAGTGCATGGGTGGACGAAAAATCGTTTGCGAGTAGAGTTACACAGGGCAACAGGCGGCCAGTTGAGTGTCGAAGCAAAAGCAAAAAATTCCCCATGAATTTCAATGCTATGAAAGACAGTAGTGGCGCTTTTTGCCAAGTACGCCAATGCTGATAATGCATATCTGCTTCTCTTTCCTCCTATGACAGAGGAGCTGAGATATCATTGTTTTGTATTGTTATTCCTTTTGTAGATACAACGTGTAAAAGTTCCAAAAACAGATCTACACTTGATATTTAACACTATAAACAGTCTCATTTGAGGTTCAGTAGTAAGATAATGGTTTAGAAAAGTATGAAATTAAATAGCTTACCATTGGCTATTCACACTATATCTAGGTTTAGCTGTTTAATGCCTCTTTTACTGCTCGGCCAAGTTTGACCATAGAGTATGGTTTTTTAACAAACCCACCGGCGCCAAGCTTAAGAGCAGCTTTAATATCGTCACTCTCAGAAAAACCACTGGCTACAATAGCTTTCTGATTAGGATAAAGTTTGAGTATTTCCTCATAGGTTTGACGTCCATTCATTCCTGGTTCCATCAACATGTCCATTACAATCAAGTCGACAGGATTTCCTTTTACAAATTGCTGAGCCAATTCACCGGAGGAGACTGAGTCAACTTTGTACCCCATTGTTTGCAACATCTGACTGGCTAAATCCCGTAGTTGAGGATCATCATCCACTACGAGTATATGCTCATTGGTTCCAGTAAGTCCTTCCATTTGGTCGTTTTTGGCTTGACCTATTACCTTATGTTCACTCATTGGAAAATAGAGCTGAAAACGTGTGCCTTGTTCACTGCTATCTATTAATATTTTCCCATTATGATCCTGCATCGTATTCCACACTATCGCTAAGCCAAGGCCAGTGCCACTTCTTCCCATTGCTTTTGTTGAGTAAAACGGTTCGAAAATATGTTCCAAGTCCGTGTCTGAAACGCCCATACCAGTGTCTCGTACACTTGCTACAACATATTCCCCTGTTTTCATCTGTTGTTTGCTTCCAACAGTACTATCAACATATTTATTATGAGTAGAAACCATGATAATTCCATCTTTTTCGACAGCCTCAGCAGCATTGGTTACCAAGTTCATGAGACATTTTTTAACATGAACCGGTGAACAAGAAATAGCAGAGTGGCTTGCCTCAAATTTGGTTTGAAATATTACATCTGGATACAATGACTTCAACTCTTCACATTCAGGAGAAATGAGGTATTCCTCTATCAAGACATTGAGATTTTGGATTTCTCTGATACTGGCTGCTCCTTTGGCAACAGTAAGTAAATCTGCCACCACAGTTGCTGCTCTTTGGCCCGAATCATGAATAGCCTCAAGCGGCTTCCTTAATTCACTGTCTTTGGGTAAGGTCTGTAACAGCAATTCAGGATACCCAACAATTCCGGAAAGGATATTGTTCAAATCATGGGCAACTCTCCCTGCCAGCATACCAATTGCTTCCATTTTTTGGGATTGGTGGAGTTTATCAGCAAGAATTTTTTGTTGGGTAATATCGGAAATAAACCCTTCAAGGTAGATATCTTGTGTCTGAATATCGAAAACTTTTCCACCTCGTTCCCGGACCCATTTAATATCACCTGATTTTGTAACAATCCTATACTCTATTTCAAAGTGCTTATCTTGTTTAACACCATCCTGAGTCGTTTCCCAGACATCCTGGCGATCATCTGGGTAAATGATATCTCCATATCGGAGAGGTGCATCTTTTGAAATTTCCGAAGGTAAAAAACCGGTAACATCCATACAGCCATCACTGATAAATTCCATTGGCCATTCATTTTCGTTGCGGCATCGATAAGCTATACCCGGCAAATTCCCTATTAAGGTCGATAGTTTTCTCTCGCTTTCCCGAAGTCTGACTTCTATTTTCCTTCTTTCTTCATTCTCCCTAACGAGTCTTCTGTTCCATAGGATAATCGCGCCAATTACAACGGATGAAAGTAAAAAAGAGAACGCTATCCATTTAAGAATATCGATAAAGGTAATACCGTGCTCATAGCGCACCGAAAACCAGCGCTGACGAATTTCCCGATGTTGCTGATCACTTATTGCAGCCAGGCTCTTATTCAAAATCGACTGGAAAAGAGGCCAGTCTTTTCGAATGGCTATAGCAAGGGCGTAATCATCAAAATCGGTGGGAGCCGCAATCTTTAAATTGGTATATCCTTGCTGATCGATGATGTGGGACGCTGCGGCTAGATTTTCAATTGCGATATCTGCCTGGCCAAGTGACACAGCCTTGAGAGCATCTTTAGGTGAAGTAATAAAGTGAGGGGTAAATGATATCTGACTTTTTTTAAGAGCGGCTTCTGTCGAGATCTCTTTTATCAAGGCAACACGCATTCCTTCGATGTCCTGCATCGTTTTAATATCAGGAGCATCTTTACGGCTAATGATTACCAGAGGAAAAGTTATATGAGTGTTTGAAAAGAGCAGATATTTACTTCGTTCTTTTGTGAAAGCGGCACAAGACAGAACGTCTATCTCTTTGTTTTGGATTAATTCAAGGATCTTCGGCCAGGGTGTTTTCGGCAAATACTCCAGTGAGAAGCCCAACTGCGCTGCAATATATTGTAGATAATCTGACGCCATCCCCACATACTCGCCTTCCTCATTAAAGAACTGGAAAGGCGGAAAGGCTTGAGGACCACTGACCCGAATTGTTTTATGCTCAGTTAACCATTGCTGCTCTTCGGGGGTAAGTGAAACAAAAGAGGAAAAAGCAGGATATAAAAATGCTAATAATTGATACTATTAGAACAATGTTCAGTTTGATTTTTCCACAATAGCCCAAAGCTGTGTCCTTTTAATCAAAAATATTATTGGTTTAGAGTAAATAGTAACATCCATTTATTGTATAAGTAGAAAAGAGGATAGTCAAAAGAAAATTGTACGGAAAAGCCAGAATAGCTCCCATGACCAGATTTCATTATTGAAGATAATTCTTAAGATTTCGACCGTATGGTCCGTTAGGCAGTTGGGATTCCGTAAGCCCGAAACATAGGCTTAAAGTGAAAACATTAAAACATGGCTCTAGAAAAATTCATATAGGTATAAATACCTATTTTTTTCGCCTTTCTTGAAAATAATCATTTTGAAAGGATACCAAGGGCAAGCTTAGCAACAGGCATGATGAGGAGGTTGAGACTATTCCTGATTATACGTAACAAACACCAATTTCTATCGTTAGAGACATTGAACAATAGACAATAAATCCAATACTTCTGCGATTTAGTTAGCAAGTTTTGTGGCTGTCTGGCAATTATTTACCTGAATTGAACGAAGCTTCTATTGCAGCATTTCTTTCGTTTATATTTTCCAAAGTTAAAGGGGAATCTTTGTGGAAGATAAGCTGCTTGCAGTACAGGCAATAAGTATCATTTTGTTTATCTGGCGGAATTGATATCAAGAAATCTTTAATACACCGCCGTGCTTTGCTGAGTTTTCCAAGTTCCATCAAACAGAGGGCACGTTCATGGATCAGACGAGGGGAAGGGCCATACTGTTCTTCTATTGCGAGCAACCCATCCAAAACTGTTTGGAATTGTTTCTTTTCTTTTAATATAATCAGCTTCATTATTTCACTGTTGCTGATCTGGTCATTGTGGTTTTCTTTCTTTCCGAGCCCGAACAGTCCGTTTGTCATTGAGGTGCTTAACTGGTTCAGTACAAACAAAACAACAGAGCTTGCTGGTACACAGACCAGGGAAATCAGGAATACTAATATTATGAGACTATACCCGGTCAGTGCAGAATAAAATAACACTACAATAAATAATACTGCAAATATTGAAGTATAAATTCTGAGGAAAGAGCTACTGATTTTAGAAGTTCTTAAAATGGTATTTATATTCATCAAATTCGGTACTCAGTCAACCAACTATCCATAAGAAAACAGATTGACTGTGGCTTGAGTTTAGCAAATTTTTTATTGATTACGTACAAAGCTCAGCTACCAAACACACAAACTGTGTAACATGCTGAAAACGTATACAATTGTAGCCCCCGACATTACTCGAGACAACGTTACTCTCCTCATCGCCCCCAAGGGGCGGGCTCCTACACACCCCTTGAAATACTGGCTGATTAAAGGGAGGGATATATCAACTTTTAGAATTAGATCTTCAACCAAGCGATATGCAGTAACAGTGTAATGAGTAAGAATTGAATAAAGTTAAAGACCTTATCATTGTCTGCCTTACCAGAGAAGTAGATCATTTTTTGCCAAGCACTTCCCTTACAGCATCGATAAGTTCATCGCCTTGAATCGGTTTGACCACATATTTACTGATCCCCATCTTCAGTGCCTCTTCCTTTGTTACCAAATCGCTGTAGCCGGTGGACATGATAACAGGCATGTCAGGTTTTATTTTATGCACTTCGCGGGTCAGCTCCACACCGCTCATATTCGGCATGGTCTGATCCGTAATAAGCAGATCAAATTGTTCCGGATGGGCACGTATTTTCTCCAGAGCTTCTTCACTGTCAGTTGTGGCGGTAACTGTGTACCCGGGATATTCCAGACGTCTTTTGTTTACCCAGACAAGCAGCTCTTCATCATCAACAAGGATAATCCGACCATTTTCCTGGGGCAATGATTTTTCATTTTTTTGCAATGCTACCTGATCGTCTTCAGCTGCTGAATTTTCTTCCAATAAAGGGAGGTAGACATGAAAGGTGCTCCCTTGGCCTGGTGTGCTCACAACCCTAACGAATCCTTTGGAGTCCTGGATAATGCCATGAATAACAGCAAGACCAATACCGGAACCTTTTCCCACCTCTTTGGTGGTGAAATAGGGTTCAAAAATTCTCTGCATGGTTTTTGTATCCATGCCATGACCAGTGTCACTAATAGAAAGCACAACAAAGGAACCGGGAGCAACATTTTCGTAGGCTTCAACGCCATCAGTCCCAAGGGTTTCACGAAACAGTTTTACTGTCAACGTTCCCTTTTGGGACTCCATGGCGTGGAGGGCATTAGAGCAGAGATTGATCATGATCTGATGGATATTTGTCGGATCTGCTTCAATATTCCCACATTCCTTGTCGATATCCTCTTTTATTTCAATAGTGGACGGTAATGTGGATCGCAGCATCAGAAGTGCTTCTTTGATAATTGGATGCGGAGTAAGGGGTTGCAACTGATGCTCTGTTTTGCGGCTGAATGTGAGAATCTGTTTAACAAGCTCAGCAGCCCTGATGCTTGACTGGATAACCATATCAATATCTTTGTCTGCACGACTGCCGATAGGAAGCTCTTCTTTGACAAATTGCGAATACCCCAGAATGGCCGAGAGGATGTTGTTAAAATCGTGCGCAATACCGCCTGCCAGAGTGCCGATAGCCTCCATTTTTTGTGATTGTTGGAGACGTTTTTCCAATGTAATTTTTTCTTCTTCCGCTTGTTTCTGTTCGGTCAGGTTAAGGCCGAACCCCCAATTCTGTTTGCCTATATTAATAAATTCCCATGAAATAGTTTTCTTTGAACCATCCTTGCACGTAACCAGAGTTTCCATCGGCTCAATATCTGATTTAGGCTTATTAACTTTCTCAACATTATGTTTCCAATCTTCTTTAATTTGTTTGCGGTACTTCTCATCGGGATATGCAAGAGGCCACCATTTTTCAGCCGTTGGTACTTCCTTGATGGTGTAACCGAACAATTTGGTGAAGGTAGGGTTTATGTACACAACTTTCTGTTCTATTCCAGTCAATATATATATTGCCAGTGGGGATGTTTCAGTCAATGTCTTAAATTTTTCTTTTTCTTTCCTCAGTTCCTTCTCTACTTTTTGCCTGTTCTGTATTTCTTTGTTAAGGATTTCATTTGCTTTAATCACTTCAATTTTTTCTAAGCCCATACCTCCGACAAATTCAGCTAAGCCGCAGAGGAACCCCATCGTCAACTTTACCTGATCTGTTGAAAAAATCGGCACACGTGAGAGAGCTTCGAGATAAGAATCCGAGTCAAACCCAAATTCTATTGCCTGCTGACGGAAGTATTCTTTATCTGGAGGTTCAAAGAAGAATTGCCCCGTAAATAAATTGCCAACATGATCCTCACCAACGATAATGGGCACAGCAACATCGACTAAACCATTTTTACATTTGTAAACATTATACTTTTCAAACAAAATCAATTGTTTAGTAAGAATTGTATCACTTTCCTGACATCGACAAGATGTGCCTGGATTAATCCGATGGAATTTAGTGCAAATATCTTGCCATCCAGTAGCAACCAGAATGTTCCCCTCAAGGTCTAATATTGCAGTTGCAGCTTTGGTTATTTTTGAAAAATTCTCAAAGATTTGTTGGAGGACATCCACATCTATGAGTTCTTTCAACAAATAAGGCATTTTATGTTCCCGGAGTCAAAAAAATCAGTAATTTAAAAAGTTGAAAGGGATAGAGAAATGTTTCTATAGCTAGACTCCTCTATCCAATTAAGATTTCTGTCATATTTATAACTTAGTTTATCAAAAATAATTGAAGAAGTACAAATGAATTATAGACTGTCCAGTAGAGTTAAGACTGGGAATGATAAGGTGCTATTGAGGAGAGAAGATACAAGTCAAAAACTATTCCTGTACACCTCTTGACCAACACCTACCAAGGTTAGGAGTGGCAAATCGAAGCTTCCCCCCTTTCTCATTAAATTACTTTTAGAAATCGTATTCAATGTAAATTTGACTCTATCGCAGAACATCTACTATCTGACAAGGCCATCTAAAATGAGACCTTACCACTGGTAGTGTAATGGTTGGAGCAACTTTTTTTTGGGACTCAATTCTTCCACCTGGACCGGTGTTTTGTACAGTTTGTTGAATGTGCCGACCATCTCCACAGCTGGCTAGAAGTAAAAAACAGGTGAAACCGACTACAAGCCTGAGAGAATTCATTGCAATTCCTCTGAATTAAATAAATATGCGAGAAATCTCATTTCGAACCAATCCATCGATTTCGCTTCACCTATCACCATTCAGGCCCCCCCCTACCATTCTTAGTTGCACATTGGGTATCATCCCCCAGTGTTTTTTACTCCCAGCCCTGGAATTTTTATCCAGATACAAAAGAGCATTTTTTTTACAATGTTTAATGATGAACTTTCCACGAACGGGAATCCAAACATCTTTGAAGTCGATGTCAGTCTGGTTTTTGGTGCCTTTAACGTCAAGTATTATTTCTCAACTTTTTCCAAATCTTCACCTATATCTCGGTGAAAATCCCACTCCATGTACTCTTTTGTCATTGGTAGGGAGAGCTCCAATTTATGGATTAGCTGAACTTCTATCGTAACTTTTTCTGGAATACAATGAAGCATATGGCCACCATAAGCTTTGTCTTCTGTGAGGAAGTGCAGATGCAGGCCGGAAACGTTGATCGTTGCCATAAAATCAGGGGTATAAAAACCGACCAGGACACCATTTATGTCTTTGAATTCAGAGGTCACTTGTTGTACAGCTGCCTCCACCAGCGGATAGTGGTTACTCTGTTTCGGGATCGATCGAGTCTGGATGTGATGAAATTTCCCTGCTATTTTTATCGCATAGAGCATATTGGGCGATGGCAGGAACCTACTGAGCTTCTTCATGAACAGAGTATGCGATAATCTATCCGAAACCACATGAATAGTTTCAGCAGAAAAATATGTGACTGCGGCAAAGGGTGTTTTCACCTCTTTACCTGCTTGCGCCACCTTCCCATCGGCATGTATCTGGTAACAGCATCCATCCAGGATGACCATTTCGCCATCAAGATCATCGAACGTGCCAATGCCGAAATCGCCATGTCGCAGTACATCACTAAGCAGTATGTCCTCTTCATAGATACCTTCGACCAGGGCATTAACCGGAGCACATAGATATAATGAATTTTCTCTCATGGGTATATTTCACACCTTTTAAAGCCTGGGGTAAGATAGTAAATCAATTGTCGAATATGTATTTAGTATACATTAGAATTGTTTAGAAACTATAGGAGATTATTTTTTATACGTCGTGGAGTTATTAGATGCACATTAGATCATCTAATCAAATTAGATTCATACAAGGTAAAATAAGTAGGGGTAAAGCAAAATTGTCATTTGCGGTAACTCGTTAATTTCTTTTAATAACGGTGAGTTGTAGAAAAAACTGTTTTTAGAGTCGCAAGCCTTGGGAGCAGGAGGCCGTAGCTCCGAAGCCTACAGACGAAAACACTTATTCGCATAAAATTCTATAGCTTACGTTTGCATCTTGTTTTGGCTGATTCCGATTACTTGCCTCTATGGTTAATTTTTTGATAGTAATAAAACCATATTTAAAACTAAACATGCTGTAGCTGTAAAAATGAGGTTATTCTTCAATTGCACTATCTCTTATCTGGCCAAAGAGATCTCATGCAATGTTAAACATTTTGAAAATCTGTAAATTTACCTTATTCCTGATAAAGCCAGATGGGACAGTTCCTGTTGAGGGGAGATATTTTTATTTTTAGAATCAGGCATCAATTGAGCAATGTAGTAGTAAGATAATTATTAAGAATTCTATGAAACTGTAGACCTTGTAACTGGCTATCAACGGCAAAGGGTTGAAATAAAAAAAGGCAGAATCAAATGAATGATCCTGCCTTGAGGAGAAGAAGCTTTTCAGGAGTGAATTACTTTTTCTTTTTACGAAGTCTGGAACCTACTAAACCAACTAACCCTGTACCAAATAAAAGCATTGTTGCTGGCTCGGGGACTGGATCCCCTCCCCCTGCAGCTGTACAAATAATCTCTTCAATATCAAATTCTAAAGTAGAAGATGTGGTCTTAGCGAAAGTACCACCAGTATTACCGTAAGTGTAGCCACCACCTGTACCACCAATAGCCATGGCTCTAAAAACATCATCGCGAACAGCTTCTTGACCTACATAAGATAACCACGGCGTTCCAGTTAGTGAAAAAATCATAAAATCATTGTTAATTGCTGCCTGATTCGCAATATAGGCAGCAGCCCAGTCTGCAGTGTCTACCGGATAACCATTCTCCGTTCCCTCATCACCGATAGTAACAATAGCCTTATAATAGTCCTGCCCAACCAAAGAATCATCACTTCCCCAATAACTATAATAGTTTACCATATCAGTAACTGCTGGCGCATTATCTTCTGAATGGTTGGTTATGGTATCACTGTTGTTACCAGTTATATAGTCCATATTGACATTAAAAAGTGAACCACTTCCCCATGTTCCACCAATACCATAAAAGTCAGCACGAACCCAAACATTACAGTCTGGACAGTCTAAATTATTTATAATATTTCCCATCGATGTACTAATTTGACTGGCTTCATCACTCATACTACCACTGGTATCAATTACAAAGGCGATATCAAGCAAAACATCAGCTGACGCCATATCTACGGCATCTCCTCCTGTTAAAGTACTGCCTATGCTTTGATTCGGCATAACCAAACTTAATAAACCTACTGCCAGTAACACTTTATACTTTTTCTTCATTTCTTGCCTCCCCCTGATTTAGAGTTCAATAAATAAAAAAAGCCGAGCCACCTCTATTAATTAGGTAACTCGGCTATCTAGAAAGACCCGTAGTTTTCCGTCCCTGCTTCTCAACAAGTTTGGCATTTTCTATTAATGAATATTTTTCATAGCATATGGGAAACATCCTCGCATCGGTATATATACCTATTTTGCCGTATAAATTCAAAAAGACACTTTGTGGTGGTTACGTAGTGTATGTTACACTAAACATTTTAAACAAAACCAGTGGCAGGGTAAATAAGGAAGGAGTTGCGAAAAGTTAAGATGCTTCCTGATAAGGCCAGATTGAATAGGTCCGGTTGAGGGAAGGTATGTTAACTTTCAAAGTTGGGCCTTCAAATGAGCGATGTACAGTAAAAAAGTAATCATTAAGAATAATCTATAAATCGTAGAGCTTATTACTGGCTACCATGAGTGGATGGTGGGAATAAAAAAGACAGAATCAACGAGGACGGGATAAGTTGGTCTTTGGTGTCACGACTTGCTGATCGGTAACAATCGATCATACTTCAAATCACTTATCAAAGCTATGTAGACTTTAGTAATTCGTCAGTAATATCAGGGAAATGTCTATTGCAACATTCAGGGCAAATGCCATGGCTGAATGCGACATCCGAATGCTCACTAATGTAAGATTCAATCTGATTCCATGCTCCTTTGTCATTACGAATTTTCTTACAATAGGAACAGATTGGAATAATCCCTTTTAGAGTTTTGATCTCTTCCAAAGCAGTCACCAGCTCCGCATTCAGAACGGTTAGTTTCCGGTTGGATTTTGAAACTCGCCTACTGCTCCCAATTAGGACGGCTATAATTATGGAGACAAGACCAAGGATCTGCCATAACAGGGTATAGTCAATCACGGTTTCAATCGTTATAGCGATCCACTTATCGCGAATACTCTGCCCTTCCTTCGGGTCAATGTGAAGAACCGCTTTTTCAAATGCACTTCCTAGCAACGGCTCATCATTGCGTGTTGCAACAGATAATTCGTATCGAAGCGGCAGACTACCCGTTACAGCCAGTTGATCCAGATCAATAGACTGTATGGCAAACGCTACAGCTCCTTGTGCACCAATATAGCCAAAGACCTCTCCATCATAAACCATTTGTAACGCTTCGATATTGTTTTTGACTTCGACCAGATTGATTTCAGGATAGCGTCTCTTGAGTTTTTCAATCGCTATATCATTTTTGACTACAGCAAATAGAGTACCGGCACCTTCAAGACTTTCTTCTACAAAAATCCGATCATAACGGGTCACAACAGCAAGTGGTAAGTAGAAATATGGGGTCGTGAAATCGAGAAAGGATTTACGTTCTTCATTTGAGTTGATCTGAGAAACAACATCACATTTACGATTCTTAGCTTTTATAATCAGATCATTCCAGTCACGCACTTCTGGTACAACCATTTCGACACCTAACATACGTGAAAAAATTTCGAAATAATCTTTTGAAAGCCCATGATGTCTTCCGTTTTTATCTATCCCGTCAAAGGGTAAGCGATCCGGATCGACACAAACACGTAAGACCTTCTTGTTCATTAAATATGCTCGTTCAGCCTGTGTTAGTCCTATTTCGTTCAACGACAGCGATAAGGCTGGGGACATAAAAAGAACAATCAAAGATACGATTGCAATCGAAAGTACTCTTTTGTTTTGCGGCACTCGACATACTCTCATTTACACAACTTTCCTCACGAAAGATTTACCAAAGGTTACAAAAGGAAGATGAAAATTGTACACGTGGCTTGAGAAATGATTACCAAGCGCATTGCCCCTGACAACAAGAAAGCTCTAACAAATTTGGAAAAAATTTATTAAAAACACAAAACATATCCAGCAGAACGATAACCGAAATAGTCGGTGATAAACAAGAAAAAATTTAAGATTATCGAGAAAAAAGTTACTCCACTTTAGTCAAACTAGATGCTCTATAGTACTTTCGTATCAAGCGTTGATATTGGTAGTGTGAATCTCAAGAGAGTCCATTTCCACCTGATATTGACCTTCTTTCTGATATCTCTAATTTTGATTTCTCGAGGTGGCAGTCCTCACTACATTCTAGATTTTCAGAAGAATCAGGAAGAATCTCGACATGGGATGATTCCGATTGGGTTAACCTTGCCACTGGATCAATCTCCAACAATGCGCTACATATTTGTATGCACTGGGCGGACTCCCTGCTTTCCGTCTCACCTCGTCAATGCAGCGCCCAATGGTTTTTATAAAAATTGAGTTTCACCTAGCTGTTACTGTAAATTTTTCCACAAACCCTACGGGCTTATAACTGAGTTTTGCTTTCCGCAGTCCATCGTGGCCTAGATCTTGTTCCCTGTTTACTGTTTCGTATTGCTCGGGCAGAATAGAGGCGAATGACTGGTTGATAAATTGCCAAAGCCCCTTATACTCATCCACTGCTTTTTCAAAATGAACAGCAAAACTCTTGCCACAGGCAAGCTCTTCGCCCAATGAATACGCAACAGGCTCACTATCAACATAATAAATACCGCCGCAGAGTTGTAACTCTTCAGTTTTTTCCAAAGCCTCTTTTGCGGCAGCATAATCTCCCGGTTCATCCCGTTTGGCCCGCCACTTTTCAAGTATCTCCAGAGCATCATTCATATATATTTCCAGAAGCGGTCTGCCTTCATAGGCATAGTTCTTGACGAATGCATTGACTAGATTACGTTTTTTATGGAATTTACGCCCGGCAAGCTCTGAGAGATCCCGGCGGTTATAAAGATAATCAAAGTTATCCCTGTCCTCTTGAAGTTTATACCCTAGTGATTCCAGCATCTGAGCCTGGGAACTACTGACACATTTCATTGTACGGAATTGTTTAAACAGGCTGCTCAGTATTTGTGACTCAGGCAAACCAAAAGGAAGCATAAAAAATGGAGTCCGTCCGGCTCTTCCACTGATGAGGAGTAGTTCTCCAGCAAGCATGGAGACCTTGTATTTATGGGTATTGCGAAAGAGATAGAGGTTAGCAAAGCTCAACTCTGAAATGCCTTCTGCAAGTTTCTGGAAAAGCGGGTGTAAGAAAGTCCGCATGGACAGGTATAGCTCAGCTTCGTCCGGGTAACGTGGTATCATCAAAATTCCTCTCGTTTGTACTGCTAGAGCCCAACATTGCACTATTGCTTTATTTAACTACAAATGCCCCTACCTTTTAAAGAGAAAAACACAAATGGAGAGAGTTAACGGATGCAACGATTCAGTATATTCCGGGGACACAATACCTAACAACGTGTGCTTAAAAGACGAAATGTAATGACCTATCATCATTTCCCTTCACCCATGATACTCATAATGCGTTCAGCAACACAGGTGCGTAAAAAAATATCCCTGACACCGTCACGAAGGTTAACCATACGGGTGTAAAGACGATGGACCTCATACGTGCCATGTCTTTGATAATACCATATCATGTCAGAGCAAACAATAAATGAGCATTGTGTCCCCGGATCTGATAAATGAGTATTGTGTCCCCGGATCTGCGGATCTGCCCGGATCTGCAAGTAGACATCTCAAATTGAAGCATTGGCACAAAACCAAGACCTTCGCGATGAATATTAACGTGAAAATCACCGGTTCAGCCGGTGCATTGTTTTCTACCATGAAGCCCTGCCCCTGAGGCTTTACCTTCGCCTTCACAGTGATTCCGAGAAACACGCCCGGAGGGATCCTGACGATAGTATTTCTTCAAGACTCGATAAAGGTCCGGTGCATGCTTAATCATTAGCCGCGGCTGATCGAAAAATTGCTCAGTTGCGACGGCGAAGAATTCCGCTTCGTTAGTTGCAGCATAGGCATTGAGAAAAGATTTCTTGCCCTTTTCGACACGGTTTTTGAGACGGAGGTATTCATGCGAACATGTTTGGACCCAGTCACGATATTCAGCCCGGTCTCTCAGCGGGGGCGTGCCGTCAGTCGAGCCATCTAGCATGTCGAGTTTATGGGCGAATTCGTGATAAATAACATTGTGCCCTGATTTAGGATGACGGCCTCCGCGCAAGGCTGCATCCCATATAATAATCACCGGTCCCCGCTGGAATGCCATTCCGATAATGGGCTGTGGAATTTCCACTGGCTCCATTGTATTTTCAAAGAAGCTGGGCTTGCGTGGAGGCGGGACAACGGGGGAGGGGTAAACTATGATGGATTTGATATTTTTGTAGTAATTATGGGGTAGTCCCAGAAGAAGGAGACAGGCTTGAGCGGATATCGTGACGCGGATCTCGTCGGTAAGTTCCAGCCCACCGGCACCTACCCAGTATTTTTCAGCGATAAAGACCTGGATCAATGCACGCAGTTGATCGCGCTCGGCATCTTCCAAAAAGCAGTAGTGGCCGACATTACGGCAAATTATGTCTTCCCATAATGAGAGGAAAGGAGCCCGTGTCAACTTCTTTCGGCGTCGATTAACAAACCATCGAAACATTTAAATCTCCTGGTATTATTTTTTGGTCAACTCTTCTCGTTATTATATGGGATTGCCCAACGTTGAGCTAACCTCCGCAACACTTACAGCAAGATATTGTTCTTGGCAACATCAACTTTAAACAATTATTAAGAACTGAAAACTTATCGTAACCATCTAAGTGAACGATCCTTTCTCAATCAATACGATAGAAAAGAAGCGGTTAAATTAAATTGGCAGTGGCTAGATTAGCGGAAAGAAAAGAAGATAGTGCTTAAATGTTTCCTGATAAGGCCAGATTGGATAGTTCCTGTTGAGGGGAAATATTTTATTTTGGAATCAAGGCA